>Ga0070699_100002801_pt1 | contig 15557 bp, 18 predicted proteins | sample KBSK1503metaG_FD_65473 | JGI IMG/M metagenome (GOLD analysis project Ga0070699, IMG submission 65473) | Corn, switchgrass and miscanthus rhizosphere microbial communities from Kellogg Biological Station, Michigan, USA - KBS K1-50-3 metaG | ecosystem: Host-associated > Plants > Roots >...
TGATCAGATTCAGCATCATCGTTCCGTCAAATCAGCCCACCGGAAAGACCGAGATAAAGACTCGGCTGAGTTATCAAAGTTGCAGCGATGAAGTGTGCTTTCCGCCGATGAAGCGTGAGATCAGTGTATCTCTCACGGTCCAATAATAGCGCTGGTTGGAAAAGGTAATGACTGACCTTGAGCAACCACCCGCTCAGCTTCCGCAGACAAGCCGAGCTGCCGAATTTCTGGCGAATCAGCGAACTTTTCTGGCTTGGATCAGAACGAGCATCGCCGTCATCAGCTTTGGCTTTGTAACTGGAAAGCTAAGTGTAATGCTACCGTTTCTGGCCGGGCGCAACGATCCAACGGCGCAAATGATGAGCGCTGGCCACAAGTTTCCCGTTGGCTTGGGGATGATAGCCTTTGGCGGCCTGCTCGCGATACTGGCCGCCTGGCGCTACCGCGTCGTCAATAACGCGATCGAACAAGGCGCCGTACGCGCCGAGCGCGGTGCTGTAGTTTTCGTGGCTGTATTAGTGGTTCTACTTGCGATCCTCATGATCACGTACATGGTCACGAAGCCCGAAATGATGTGAGTAATTGCCAACAAGTAAGTAGCCGCGCCAAGCGGCTCGTCTCCCGCGAATCGGGTCAATACAAAAGGAAATCAATCACGCATTTTATTCCGAAAAAGTTCGGAAAGAGGGAATAAATCCCATAGGTCCGTGGATTATACAGTTAAAAGGCTTCTGCGCAGGCCGGCGGCCAAGACATCGGCCTTTTGGAAATTAAGGAAAGCGAGCCCAACCTAAACTAAGGAGCGCGTCGCGTGAAAAAGCTGCAAAAGAAACATCCGCGCGCCATTCGCTGGATGCACTGGATCAACTTTCCGGTGGTGTTCCTAATGATCTGGAGCGGGTTGCTCATCTACTGGGCTAACAGCGTATATCGGATTGGGTTCGGTAAGTTCACGCTATTCAACTTTTTTCCCGATCGCTTTTTTAATTTTCTGGGGGCTGGTCATCGTCTCGCCGAAGGCATGGCCCTGCATTTCTTTTTCATGTGGTTCTTTGCTTTGAACGGTTTCGCATACGTACTCTACACCGCTATCTCGGGTGAATGGCGCTATCTCCTGCCAAACCGGCGTTCATTCCGTGAGGCCATCCAGGTGGCGCTGCACGACCTGCATCTGAGCAAACATCATCCCCCGCCGCGGAAATTCAATGGCGCGCAGCAAATCGCTTATACCAGCGTGATCCTAATGGGAGCGGGATCGCTTCTTACTGGGTTATCGATCTATAGACCAGTGCAGTTTGCGTGGCTGACTACTCTGCTCGGCGGCTATGAATGGGCGCGCTGGGAACATTTCTGGTTGGCTATCGGCTACGTGCTGTTTTTTCTGATACATGTCGCGCAAGTAATCAAGGCCGGCTGGAAAAATTTCCGCGCGATGGTTACCGGTTATGAAATAGTGACGGTTGAAGCCTCGCCGTCAATCGCGATTGACGGATCTGAACCAGAGAATCTTGAGGTTGCAGCGTGAGCGATAATCAGACGGAAGAAAAGGGCAGAGCTGAGTTGACCGATCAGGCTAACGATCGACAACCCGCCGACTCTGATTCGAAGTCTGAAACGCGTTCTGCCGATGAAGCGAAGGCCTTGCCGCCGCCTGTTAATGACGGAGTGGCAGAGCAATCCGATGCCTTCGACGATGTGCGAGCAGCGGCCGAGAGGAGTGCTGATCGGGCCGTAGCTACCGAGATGCGACGGAAAGCGCGCCGGAGCTTCATCGTCGGCGGAACAGCAGCCTTGACTGCTCTGGGTGGATGGCGTTGGCTCCGCACTCGCAGAGAAGTTGACGGGCTCGGGTGGCCTTTGCGTCTGTCGCACGAGTTCAATGAAGAGCTTTCTCGCGACTATTTCTCGCGCGCCAGGTTGACGCCCACTTTCCCGCATGAGATGGCCACGGAGCCGCGAGTCAACGGGCTCGAAGGTCTGGAAAGCGAGTTCGACCCAGCGAAATGGAAACTAACCATTTTTGGCCTGGCGAACCCGCCAGAGACTTCAGACGAAACCAGCTCGTCGGCAACGTCTACGACCCCTGACAAAAAGTCAGCAGCAAGTGACGCTTCATCCTCTGACGAAAACGACGATACCAGTGACGAGGCGGATGAAGCCGACATAGGCGATAGCGCTACGAGTAATACCCCCGACTTGTCATTGACGCTTACCGACATCAAACAACTGCCGCGCACGGAGATGGTGACGCAACTGAAGTGCATCGAGGGCTGGAGCGTAATTGTGCAATGGGCGGGCGCACGTCTGGCTGACTTGATCGCCAAGTATCCGCCGCTCACTCGCAGCGGCGATTCTCCAAATGTGCTGCGCCGGCCCGATGACCTGGTTGGCTACGTCAGTCTCGAGACCCCAGACGGTGGGTATTACGTGGGACTGGACATGGAGAGCGCGCTGCACCCACAGACTCTCTTATGCTATGAGATGAATGGACAGCCCTTGTCGCTGAAGCATGGCGCGCCTTTGCGCCTGGTCATTCCGGTAAAGTACGGCATCAAGAACATCAAGCGAATCGGAAAGATCACCTATACAGATAAGCGACCCGCCGACTACTGGGCCGAGCGAGGATACGACTGGTATTCGGGACACTGAAGTGGATTTCTTAAACGTCAAATAACTCATCGGAATAGAGGTGAATCCATGTCAAGTGTTGTCTACACTTCGCATGTTCGGATAGAGCGCGAACGTGGGCCTTTGCGCTTGGCTTACCTGTCGGCTGAACCCCAGCCTGTTCGATTTGGTGTGCATGGCGCCGTTGCCGAACACTATCGGGTCAGCCCTGAAGTTTCCGAGCCGCATGCGACGACACTTGACTACATTGTAGCCGCTGCCGGCGGTTGACTGGTCGGCACCTTCGGGGGCGCGCTGGAGGCGCGCAAGATCGACGCTGGAAATAAACGGCTAACCGCTGATGTGACGGGAGAGATTGAAGTCGAAGAAGGCGTGCTCGTAATCCGGCGTATTCACGTTGTCTATCACATCCAGGCTCCGGCTGAAGCGAAAGAAATCATCGAGCGTGTGCATGAGATACATGCCGATCATTGTCCGGTGTACAAGTCATTGCACAAGGCTATTGAGATCACCACTAGTTGGCGATTTCTATCGATTTTGTAGTTCAAACAAGAGAGAATATGAAGCCACGAGTAAACGCCACCCTATGTGGTCCTATGTAACTTGATTTGGAGGTAAATCAATCGTGAAGTGGTTCAGAATGTTCTTTCAAACAGTCCTTTTACTGTCGGTTGCAACGGCGGCTGATCTGAAGGCAACGATTAACGACGAGCGTACCGCGCCCGTAGCTGTGGGTGAAGTTGCTCCTGACTTCACGCTTGAAGATCAGAACGGACACGAAGTCCTGCTGTCGGATACTCACGGCAAGAGTCCTGTAGTGCTGGTCTTCTACCGGGGTTACTGGTGACCGTTTTGTGCTCGGCAGTTAGCCGAATTACGATCGCTTTTGAAAAAGGATGAGAACGTTAAGCTGTATGCAATCAGCGTTGACCCACCAGATGTAAGCAAGGATTTTGCTAAGAAGATTGCCGCAGATGGCAAAGGCGAAGTTAAGTTTCCAATTCTCTCCGACCCTGGGCATAGGATCATCGACGAATACGGCCTGCGCGATCCCGCCTATCAAGGAACCAAGTATTTCGGCATTCCCCATCCCGCCGTCTACGTGATCGATAGGAACGGCAAAGTCGTCTGGGTCAAGATCGAATCGAACTATCGCGAGCGTCCTGCGAACGACCAGATCCGCGCCGCCCTTGAGGCATTGAAATAATATGTCGTCACCCCGATTCATTCCGCTTTACGACTATCATGAGTATGAAGTGGAAGAAATGAGAACCCGTGCGCTTGCGTTTTATGAACAGATGCGAGCGCGACGCACTGTGCGTCAGTTTTCCCCGCGGCCCGTTCCGCTCGAGATCATAGAGCAATGCATTCGGGCAGCAACTACCGCGCCGAGTGGGCCCAACCTTCAGCCGTGGCATTTTGTAGTCATCACCGAACGATCCCTGAAGCACCAGATCAGATTGAGGGCCGAGCGCGAAGAGCGGGAGTTCTACCAGCGACGCGCACCGAAGGAGTGGCTGGCGGCTCTTGCTCCGCTAGCGACTGATGAACACAAGCCATACCTGGAGACGGCCCCGTTTCTCATCGCTATTTTCTTGGAACGATACGGGAAGTTGCCGGACGGAAGACAGGTCAAGCATTACTATCCGACGGAGTCAGTGGGTATCGCTACCGGAATCTTGATTGCCGCGATCCAGCACGTCGGGCTTGTTTCTCTAACGCACACGCCAAGTCCGATGAAATTCTTAAACGAGATATTGAAAAGGCCGACCAATGAATCTTGTTTCCTGTTGTTAGTGGTTGGTTATCCTGCCGAAGACGCGGTAATACCTGATATCACACGAAAGGAATTCGAAGACGTGTGTACTCTTGTGTGAGAGCCAACTCGGCAGCTTATCTCGCTGGCGAGCTAGAAATAAGGAGATATAGAATGCCAGACGATCTTTCGACAAATCAGAATTCTTACAGAACTCGTGACTGCGAGTCGGCAAAAGCTGGACTGGCGATCATGCGTCTCGGTCTCGGCGCATTGTTCCTGTATGTCTTCTTTGAAAACTATAAAAAAGGTCTGTACGGCAAAGATGGATACACCGGCCTGATCAATTATTACCTTGAAAAAGGTCACGCCCCCGCGCTCTGGAAGAACATCATGGGTTTGGCGGCGAGTCACGCAACCGTCGCTGGCCCAATGCAAGCAGTTACGGAAGTCAGCTTCGGGGCGTTCTTGGTATTAGGACTGCTGACGCGGCCAGTTGCATTGGCAGCCTTTCTCTTTCTGACTTCACTCTGGGTGTCTGAGTGGGGTACGGCATGGATCTGGGAGTTACTCATACCGATGATCGCCGCGTTTAGCCTGATGGTTGGCGGCGCAGGCCGGAAATGGGGCATTGACGCCAAACTGATGAAAAAGTATCCGAGGATTCCGCTTTGGTAACGAAAATTTCATGGCGACATCAGCAAGAGTGGCAAAAGAGGAGGCAAATCAATTCGCGCTCGGTCTCGCGTTAACAAACGAGTGCAATCTGGCTTGCTCGTTCTGTTATCGCGATCCCGATCGTGTCGATCGCCTGACGCTCGATCAAGTGCGAGAGGTCATGGGGCGTTTACCCGTCCGCTCCGTCAATCTAGGCACTGGCGAGAATGGAATGCATCCGGACTTTCAAAGCATTCTTACCTTTCTCAGGTCCCAGCCGGTCAAGCTCACGATTACTTCCAACGGTCACAGCGTCGCAATTCTCGGCGATGACGATGTGCGCGCCTTTCACGATGTCGAGTTCTCGCTGGATTATCCGACTGAAGCCGAACAGGACGCGCAACGCGGCGCCGGCAACTGGGCGTTGATTCACGAACAAGCAGCGCGCTGTCGCCGGCTCGGAGTTCCGGTCACGATTGTCGCCGTGATGATGAAAGCGAATTACGCGCGGCTGGCGGACGTGGCGAAAGTCGCTAAACAATTTGAAGCGCCGTTACGAGTCAACGTCTATCAGTCTGTGCGGACAGATGCGTTCGCGCTCTCTTACCAAGAATATTGGGAAGGCTTCAAACGTCTTTTCGCGGAAACAGACGTAATCATGATCGGCGAACCGCTCGTGCGAGCGCTGGCGGGACTTCCTCCGTTGCCGGGAGGATGCGGCGTTGGGACAGTGCGCGTGACGCCACGGGCTACGACGCAAGCCTGTGTTTACTGGCCCAGCACGGGTGAGCCTCTATCGCGATTGCTTGACACGGGTGAAGAAATCGTAAACACGCCGCCATTTGTTGTTGCGCGTCTGCTGCCGCCAGCTTGCGAGCCGTGCGAGTTTCGCGAGACTTGTCACGGCGGCTGCGCGGGACGACGGCGACTGCAGGGCGCTCTGGACGAACCGGATATGTATTGTCCAATCGTTCGGGACGAGCGTCCGCGTCTCGACATTAGAATGGCGGCTGCGCGCGATCTCCCAAAAATCGGCAGCGCCTGCACAACGGTTGTGATCGCACGCGATTGAACTACTCGACTGCAATGCGAGTCAGAGTCATGAGAATGCGACTCGCGGCCAGAAACGAGCCTTTCAGCGTTCCCGAGATCTTCGACGACCCTCCGCTGCGACGCCGGTAATCAACGGGCACTTCTAGAATTCGCAGACCAGAGCGCGCGGCCTTCATCTGCATCTCAAGCGGCCAGCCGTAAGTTTCTTCGCGCATGGCTAGGCCTTCCAATGCGTCGCGCCGAATCGCTCGGAACGGGCCCATGTCGGTGTAACGCACGCCATAAAGCAGTCTGACAAGAAAGCCAATCATGTAGCCGGCCAAGACCTGATGGAAAATCATGCTTCCGCGCTCGCGCCGACCGAGAATGCGAGAGCCGAGAACGAAATCGTGCGTGCCATCTAGTATCGGTCGAACCAGCATTTCCATTTGCTCAGGGACATCGCTGCCGTCGCCATCAAGAAACACGATGATCCGGTTGTCAGAACTTAGCGCGTTCACGCCCGCACGAAATGCGCTGCCGTAACCTCGTTTGGTTTCGGTAACCACGCGCGCTCCAGCAGCGCGGGCTTTCTCGGCGGTAAGATCTGCGCTGGCGTTATCGACCACGATTATCTCGTCGGCAATGTCGCGCGGCACGGCGCGAACTACTTCGCCGATTGTTTCTTCCTCGTTAAGAGCGGCGATGACAACTGCGACTTCTAACTTCGTGCTTTCAGAAGCAGATCGATTCGAGTCTTTATTCGATGACTTAACAGGATTCGCGAGACTCGTGGCGTGATTTGATCTCCCGCGACTTTTTGCATGAGTCAGGTACGCTATGATGCCAATCAAGGCCCACGGAATGTAAAGTGCAGCTTTCAACGCGAACACTGAGTTTGGTTTGTCAGCGATCCATGTTCCGTAAAGCACAAAGCTGGCCACCGTTAGGTAAAGAATGGGAATTGAAGGCACGAAGCATAGGAACAGGATGAGCCAAGCGAAGTACCAGGGAAAGTCAGGTGCGAAGAGGACCATGAAGGCTGTGCCAAGCAGCAGACTCCGTTTCAGGTAACTGTGATCATCGTGTTCGCGCGTGAAAATGATCCAAAGCGAAAGGCCCAGTAACACAAGGCAAGCGAAAGAAATAAAAATTATGTTCGGCAGCTTTACACCACCCAGCAATCGATTCGCGAGACCCAGGATAAAAAAGTGCTCGCCACTGACAAGACCTCGTTCCTGGGCATAGCCCGGAAGGAAACCAAGTACTCCCAGAGGGCCGACCCTGAGATACGGCAAATAGCCGGCGATGATTGTCACGGCTAAAGCAACTGGCATCTTCCATCCCCAGCGTTTGTACAACGCGGGAAATAGAACTATCGGAAATAGTTTGGTGAGGGTCGCGAACCCGAGCGCGACGCCTGTTGCTGTTTCCCAATTTCTTCGTCGGGCTAGCAGCGCCAACGCAATGAAAGCAAACGCCAAAGGATCTACGTGTCCGCTACCGGCAAACTCCCAGACAGCCAAAGGATGCCAGGCATAGATCAAAATGCATTGTCGCGACATTCCGAACGACGTCAGCAACTGCATGAGAATCCAAACTGTAAAAACTTCAAAGCCGACCATCGTGAGCTTCATCCCGGTCACTGACTCGCTGATGCGTGTCGTCGCGAGATATATCGCTTCGGCGGCTGGTGGGTACATCGTGTGCGCGTAGTCGCGTCGATTGATCTTCGGATAAATCTCTTCGTCTCGCAGACCTTTGAGATGATCGTCCGCCGGAATGTAACGATATGGATTGATGCCCGCGGCCTGAACTCTTCCATCCCAAACATAGCGATAGATGTCGTCAGAGAGATAGGGCGGCGCGAAAACAATACTGAGACGAAAAACGCATCCAAGGAGAAGCACGAGAACGAGAGTCGAGCGCGCGCTTCGAGAACGAATAATCAACCAAGCCGCTATCAAATAGAGTGCAGATTGAACCAGGGCGAGGTTGATGAACCAGACAATATCCGACGTGCCTCTGGAGTGGAGGCCGACTCGATAGAGCAGCAAGAGGACAACGCCGATGGCTGCCAGGATGACGTTGATGACGATTGGCGACTTGCTTTCGCGGATCGTCATCATGCTTGCGTCTTCGCCGCCATTGGCCCAAATATGAGTCGCGAGTGATCATCTTTCGCGATCAGGTCTTTAAGATAGTTACGAGTGTGAGGCGCAGCGAAGCCACCGCGAAACGGCAACTTGCTATTATGACCAGCTGAAGACAACGACAATTCCCTCCAAAGCAGACGAAGTGTGGCTAAGTCGTCCACGTCATACCAGGTTGGTAAAAGTTCGACTGGCAGATCGATTTCCGCAGCGCGCTCGGTTGTGTGCGCTAATACGTCTGCGGTGCTCCAAGCGATCCGCTCAAATAAATTTCGATGCGGACGCTTGAGACCGATGAGGTAATAACCACCGTCCTGGCTTGGGCCCAGCACAACCCGATCTCCATCTTTTGCCAGCAGTGAAGCGGCGGTTGACAAGATCTCAGCCGGCAGCGTTGGGCTGTCAGAGTTAATTAGACACACCGAGTCATATCCGTCATCGAGGAGTTCGTCAGCGGCATTGATCAATCGCTCTCCCAGCGTCTCGCCACGTTGGGCAAATAATCTGAAACCATCTGGAAGCAGATCGTGTAGCGACGCTGCAGCATTTGCGGGAGTGTAAAGCACTACTCCTTCAGTCCCGTTGGCTCTTAGACCCGCTACATTCTTCGTCATGTCACGCAGAAAACAAACGCATAGTTCCGCCGCTTCTTCGCGAGTGAGCGGTGGGGTGAGACGTGTCTTCACCTCGCCGACAAACGGCACCTTCGCCATAAGTGCGAGTGCACAGCGTTGACTAATCGACGGTGAATTGATTCCGGAATCGCTTTGCATTCTTCAGAACAAGCTAACAAGGATTCCCGCGCTTGCGGCCAAGGTCCAGATCGAGACGGCGACGACAGCAGCAACTCTCCAGTTCGTCGACCGCACGATCGTAAAAAGCGACGGGAGGTTGACTGAGGGACCGGCGACTAACAGAGCGACCGCAGCGCCAAGGGGCGCGCCTGACGCCAGCAGAATCAGAGCCAGCGGAATCTCAAAAAAAGTCGGCAGCGCCAGCGGAACAGCAACCGCGGCAACCACTAGGACGGCCAGGATTTTCGCACCGGTCGAATCAAATGCGCGCACCGGAATCATCTGGGCGATAATCATCGAAACCATTACGCCGATAATTATCACTGGCAGTATACGAACGGCAACACGGGCGCAAGCGCGCAAAAAGTGAAGAAAGTCCGCCGGCTGCGCTGCTGCTTGCCAATCATCCGTGTCACAGTGAACGTCGGTTTTGCCAAGTAGCCGATCGGCAATTAACCCGGTGAACAAAACGGCAGCGATACTCGCGCCAAGGCGCACCGCCCCAACCTTGGGGGTGAAGAGCATGAACGTCAGAATCAACGCCGCCGGATTTAGCGCGGGAGCCGCGATCATCAATCCGAGCGACGGCCCAAGCCGCGCGGAGCGTTCATACACGCCGGTGAAGATCGGCGCCACGCAACACGAGCACAGCATCAAGGGCGCCCCTGCCAATCCAGCAATCGCCTGCGAGCGCAACGAGCGTCTTTCAAGCAACCGCGCCAACCACTGCGGAGAAACAAACGTGCTCACGGCTGCACTAATCAAAATGCCAAAGACTAGCGCGGGCCAAATGACGAGGAAATAGTTCAGTGTGCGCGTTAAGATGCCAGCCTGAGAAGGTCCGACGTTTGGGATAATATCAGGGCGAGGCTTGAATAATCCGGTCTCCGAAACCTTCCCAATAACTGTCAACGCGGCCGAACTCTTGTAAGCAATAAGGGCGCCCACGATGAGAAGTGTTGGTAGTAAGAAATACAGCATCCGCCGTGTGTTGGTAAGCAACGGCTCGTTTCTTGTGTGCGTTTGTGCTCCGATCATAACCACTGCCCCTCCTTATTGAAAATCATTTAGCCTGCTTATGGCTTCTGTCCCTTCAAGACGATCATCTGGGCAGGAAACCTCGTTTGTTTGTTCGGAAAGAATCCGCGTACGGCTTCCTTTACTTCGCGGGCTGCTTGCATTTGTTGTTCACTACTAAGCGTCGCTAATTTCTCGCGCAGACTTTCAGAAATTTCAGAACGCATCTCCCAGAACTCTTCGATCGAGATCGGTGCTTCGATGTGAAACTCGAGTACGCGTTCATGGATGTCGATTGCACCGGCATTCCTTAAGTTGGTCGCAAGCTTGCCTAACTCGGCAAAACGAAACGCACTCGGCGCATCGGGATCAGCAGGCGGCGATTCGACATACCGCGATATGACTTCTGTAACTACATAAGAGAATGGATTCAGTTCGCTCTTATGCCATACGGCAAGCGCAACAGCGCCGCCGAGCTTTGTGACGCGCAACATTTCGCGAAGCGCAGCGAGCGGCTCGGGAAAGAACATGGCCCCTAGCCGGCTCACTACTGCGTCGAACGAGTCGTTATCAAAGGGAAGCGAGTCAGCGTTACATTGATGGAAACTGATGTTCTTAATTCCCCGCCGACGAGCTTCGCGTCGCGCAGCATAGACCATTTCCGCGACCGCATCAGTGCAAGTGACCGAACCATTTGGCCCAACCGTCTCTGCGATAGTCAACGAAGGCTCTCCGGGACCTCCCGCAACATCGAGCACTGATTGCCCTCCCCGAATGCCAGCATCTTCAATAAGCGCGCGAGTGACCGGAGCGAACATCGTGCGAATCGTCGCCCTGTGCTTCTCCCAGTAGGGCGCTGATTCGCACCATTCCCGGAGAGTCTCACCTGACTGAAGACAGCTCATCACACCACTCATGCGTAAAACGGCGATTACAACCTAAAAACTGAAGATCGTAGTAAATTCAGATCTAATATTGTGCGCCGCGCGGCTGGGGATGCCGCGCAATAACGGAAGACCCCCAAAATCAAAAATGGAATTGTTCGCTGATCGAGTACGATAGAGCCCTTGTTCGTACGCAAACGTGATCAGCGAGTTCAGCTTGTACGAAATATTTCCCAGCAACAGATCGCTCTTGCCGCGCACCGGCGAGAATCGCCGCGCATCGGACGCCTTGGCCGCATCGAATCCGTAATACAAGACGGCGCTCCAGCCTGCATTACGACCCTTTGGATCCGCACCGAAAAGTCGCGATAAGGGAAAGCCGACACTAATGAATCCACCTGCTGCTCGAACCGGCCGTTGCGGTGCGACACTCGGTACGCCGCTTTGCAACCCGAAGACTACCGTCGAGGCGCCATCAATGGAAGGCGCAGTGGCAGTCGCAGTCAGACCAGCCGTCTCGTTGAAGTTTGAAAGCAATTGACCGGCGCCGAAGAAGCGGAGATCTGCGCCGCCGTAGTACTTGCTCATGACCGTGACAATGCGCGTGGGCAATTGGATCTCTACGCTATACCCGTAGCTGTTGCTGTCAACATTGACGCCGCCAGGAAACGATGTTCTGAAAGCTGCGGGCACGCTCGCGGCGGTGACAATCGCCCGGCGTCGAGCATGTTCGAAGCTGACGATAAATTCCGCTGGCGCGACGCCTGTTGCCCGGTCTAACTGAAACTCGGTAACTAATCTGCCTTCGATCCCGGGCTGCTGCGAATCAGCACCTTGCCGCTCACCATAACCAAGCTGATCGGCCAAGTTCGCGGGCAGGTTACCAAAGGCTGGCACGACCAGCGCAAACTCAGGCGCAAACTTCCACGATCGAGCGCCGCCTGCATTGAATCTGAATCCGAATCGAGCCTGGGCTGCTCGCTGGTAAGCCGCGCCGAATCCCGGCCCGCCAAAGTTCGTATTCTCAATTAGCGGAGGCAGTGTCGAGGAGGCGAAAGGGGTCCAGTCCTGTCCGAACAAGGCGAAGCCTGACACCCGCTCAGTGATTCTCCGATCGATGCGCACCCATGCCACTCTGATTGAGGCTGCACTCGAGCGAATACTGGAAGTGTTTCGGTTGTTCACACGAGCGAAGTTGCCCTCGAAATCAAATTCCAGCTTTCCGGTGATCACGGTCTTCGGCGCTGGATCGAGCCATTCGAAATTTGCGCCGATGCGCAGGCCGCGCGCACGGATGTGAAACTCTGGTGACGTATCCGGTCCGGTGTCAACGGCCAGCAATGGCAACGGAAAATCGTTTCCCTGTGGAGATGACGAGTCGTGAATCAGGCTGGTCTTGAAGAACCCGTAGAGCTTAAGCTGCGCGCCCGATCCGAGTTTGATGTCGGGAATCAAACCCTCCCGTTTCGGTAGATCAATTGGGAGCAACCGCACGGGGGCGAAGGCGGCGTTACCCTTGGGTGCAGGGTTTGGCTGGCCCGCGGCTGGGGCGTTTACGTCTGGAGCCAGGGGTTTCTCAGGTTTCGCCAACGCTGTCGCACGTCCAGTTTCAAGCGGGTTGACTGTTCGCAAGTATTCAAATTCAGTTTCTGAAAGCACTCCCTTGTTACGAAGCAAGACCGCCAAACGGTCGCGCTGCTCAGACGAGGAGGCGTCTGTTGCGATTGTGCGGACTTCATCGGTACTGAGAATGCCTTTTGCAGCCAGGATACGCACCAACGGATCGGTAGTAGTCGGAACGGTTTCACTGGTTCTGTTCATGGCCGGGGATGAGTTAGGCTCCTTCTTGCTTACACTTCCAGCAGCAGGAGTCTGATCGCGGTTCACTGCCGTGCTCGAAGCAGCCTCTTGTGAGACGCCTTGACCGCGTACCAGCACGAAAGCCACCAACAAAACAGCTACGGCTACTGAAGAGCGGATGGTTGAAATCACGGCGAATCGTTTTCCTTTCAAAATGAAGTAATGACGCCGGCGCTGGCCAGTGTCGAGCACGATCGAGAACCGGTGATCCATACGGCGCACCATAAGGAAACGCCAAATTTAACCCAGAGTACCCCCCAGAACGTCGATCGAATCTTTTTCTTAGCCCGAGGCTCTCACCGACCGGTGATAGTCGTCGATAATTCGATTACCTTCCCCGCACGCATGACTTTGCTGGTAAGTTTATCGCCTGGTTTCAAACTGTTCAGAATTACGCTCATTTTGTCGAAAGCCGTCTCGCCGTCGGTGAATGGAATATTGTTAACTTCCAGAATGATATCCCCACCGAGGAGCACGTCGGTTCCTTCGACGGAGGCGTGTAATGTTCCTGCTCGCAAACCCTCTCGCCAAGCCGGCGAACCTTCTGCTACACGTTGGACCAACAGACCAGCGGGTTGAGGTAGATTTAGAGCTCCAGCTAATTCGCCATCGACCAGGACTCCCTCTAGGCCTGACCAGAACGAACCTCGCTCGATCAGTGTCAGTTTCGCGATCTTCGATGTGGCGGCGAATCCTATGCCCTCAAACCCGCCCGAGCGACTCAGAATACTGCTGACGATGCCGATCACCTCGCCATCTAGATTGAACATGGGACCGCCGGAATTACCCGAATTGATGGCAGCATCCGTCTGAAGGAACTCCATTGTGCTCATCCGGCCCATCACCCCCATCTTCAGACCAGGCAGGTGTCGGCCGCTGATGTGACCAGCGGTCAAGGTGTAGCTCAGTCCAAAAGGCGCTCCCACAACGAAAATCTCATCGCCAACTTGTGCCGCATCCGAGTCTCCGAGTTTGGCATAGACGAGGTTTGCCGGCACGACGTCAAGTTGCAAGAGAGCCACATCAGCCAAAACGGATGATTCGATAACATGCGCGGAAGCAGACTGGCCATCGGCAAATTGAACCGAGATCTTGTCAACGATCTGCACAACGTGCGCGGCCGTCAGCACCTTGCCGTCCGCAGATATCAGAACACCCGAACCGAGGCCACGCTCGGCGGTTCGTTCCTCTTGAGCGACGGATGCGATTCCTTTTTGCTCAGTTCGCACCAGTACCACTGTTTGCTTAACGCGCCGGAATGTATCGCGAAGCCGTTGAGCCGGACACGCAAAACTAAACAGACACGTCACGAGAACTGCGCCTAGTATTCTGATCATCGGCAAGATCATTTTCTTCTCCAACCTTTCGTTAGTCGCTTCATTAGCCCCCTATAGTCTGGTGTCCCGTCGGCTTCCGTCCGTTATTGGATGGATGGTTCGGCGCAACGCTGAGACGCGCCTGATTCGGTTCAGGCAGACTGCGATCGGGAACCCCTGAATGATGCCTCGGAAGCTTGGGAGCACCCCGAGCAACCTCACCTATGAATAACAGTTGTTGGCGATAACGGGCACAGGCGACACAGACAAGAATATGCAAACGCGGCAGAAATCTTAGATGTAGTGCTAGTTCAGTTTCGAGTGACGTGGAGATCAGATAAGTCATTACCTTGCAGGATGGCAGAAGTCGCTTCAACGCCAACTTGGCTTTTGAGATGAAGTTCGAGTCGTTCGCATGCCAGGCACGTTTCTTCTTCTTCGCATCTTCCGAACGCGGATGTGCCATGCGGTTCAACTCAAACCTAATACCTCATCTTCCCTAATATCTTCGGTCGCCAATTTTATTCCCGCTAGACCCAGGATGCTTTCGGATAACTCCGAAGATCTTTCGTTGGGAATAAATCCAGCCTCCCCCGGTATTCATATAGGTGCTGGTTAACGGCGCCCGTGAAACTCGACAAATCCCCGCGGTGAGGGTGTCACCGCGTTCCAATTACCAATAAAGGAGAAATCTGAAATGCTGAAAAGAAAACTGAGTGCCGCCATCATCGCTGCCGTCTTCATGGCTAGCCCGATGATCGTTCCGACCTTCGTTCTTGCGTCGCCACAAGAAGGCCAGCAAGACAAGATGAAGGATGACAAAATGAAAGACGACAAGATGAAAGACGACAAGATGAAAGACGACAAGATGGCTGGCGACAAGATGGCTGGTGACAAAATGGCCGGCGACAAAATGGACAACAAAAGGCACAAAAGGCACAAGAAGCCCAAGAAAGACGACAAAATGCAGAGCAACAAGAACCAGTAGGGTTATTTGCTCGGCATTACAAAGCGGATTCGACGGAAGTGATGCCGAGCAATTTTCTCTTTGTGCCGGAGAACGCGAATGGCAACCACAAACATAACAATTGGAATCGCTTTTCTTGCGGGGCTTGCCTCGTTCTTGTCTCCCTGTGTGTTGCCCCTGGTTCCCGGCTACCTATCACTGATTTCGGGGGTGACCATCGATCGCTTAAAGCGGCAGACTGATGATCATTCGTCGGTGCGAGGATGGGTAATTGCTAATTCGCTGGCCTTTAACGCAGGGCTGTCACTGATCTTTGTATCGCTGGGAGCGGCGGCGGGGCTGGTTGGAGCCTCGATATTATCGAGTCCATGGATCAGGGTCATCGGTGGCTTACTGATCATCGGATTCGGATTGCAAATGATCGGACTATTGAAGCTCAAAACACTCTACAAGGACACGCGCTTCTTTTCGAGTGAGAAGCCACGTGGACTAT
>Ga0070699_100002802_pt1 | contig 15553 bp, 13 predicted proteins | sample KBSK1503metaG_FD_65473 | JGI IMG/M metagenome (GOLD analysis project Ga0070699, IMG submission 65473) | Corn, switchgrass and miscanthus rhizosphere microbial communities from Kellogg Biological Station, Michigan, USA - KBS K1-50-3 metaG | ecosystem: Host-associated > Plants > Roots >...
AATGCGTGAGCAGGGCGAGATAGAGGTGGTCCTGTGCTGGGAACAGGGATTTGAGTACGGCGAAGCCCGTATCATGGGCTTCCTGCTCGACTTCTGGAAAGATGGCATTAAAGACTTTCTGACGGAGGTCGGCAGCAAACGCCGTATCGACACACGCATACAGGAGTTGACTACACGCTTCATCTCTGAGAGTGAGGAGAACGTGCAGATTACCGATTGCACCCTGGCAGAAGGAAGGCGTCTCATAGAGGAAGCGCTCGCCGTGAATAAGTGGCGAGGGACCTCGCCCCATAAAGATTACCGCCACTCTCTCCCGACCGTGCAGCAACTTGTGTTGAACGCTACCGACCTGGGTGTTGACCGGGGCCGCACTTTTATCAAACCTGGCTTGGAGCCTGATGAAATCGTCGTTAACTTCATTGGAGGCTGGTCAATGGGCGATTTCGGACTGTGCTTTGACCTGCTTACGGACACCAGTTCCTTATATGAAGGGCAATCCAGGGATGAATGGGTTGACCTGCGCCGCAAGTGGTCAGACGAGGCACATCCAGCACGCCTCGAGGTGCGCTTTATGCGCGAACGCGAACACGATCAGAGCTCTCTCTGGCTTCCCAGCACCTTCTTGAGTGATGTATCACCGGCTCAACGGGTAATAGAGATAGGCTGGTCGCTCGAACTAACGGATACCCCCTTGAGCGGTACACTGCCGGAGATGCCGCTGGGAACCGCCGTATATAAGGAAACGGGGCGGCACTGGTTCTGGACAAGCTATACGCTGGCGCGCGTTGATGGTGAGTGGCGTATTCAACGCATGAAGGACGAGGGAGCCAGCGTGCAGGGCCTGCCGATCGAAGACCTGCAGCAGCGGGTGCAAGAGCACGAGGACCGCATACAGGAGATCGTCCAGACGCACCAGCCAGACGAGCCTGGTGGGCAACAATACTACGAAGAAATTATCTGGCGCTCCATACAAATGCTGCACTACTATGATGCGCTGCTGGTGAAGCTCCCACTCGACCGTACCATCTATGATGCTGCTTTCAGTCGCGCAGTAAGCATAGGTTTAACCGAGCGAGGGATCGTCTACCTGGAAGGCATAATACACCATTTCCCTAAATCCTACGATATTGGGAATGTTCTACGCTTTCTCGGTGCGTCACAGACAGACCTTGCCCAACAATTCGACCGGCTCGAGATGCCCAAACGCAGTCAGCATTTCCTTGAACTTGCAGAGGCAAGCCTGCGACAATCGATTGAGACAGATAATACAGCTCTGGGGCACATGTTGCTGGCCGAACTACTGATGCGCCTGGATCGAGACGAGGAGGCACAAGCAGAGTTTCAATCAGCCAGGTCACTAACCAGTAATCGAGATGAAGAGGCGCAGATCGAATTTGACCTGGCAAGCATTGCGATGAAGCAAGAAAAGTTTGACGAGGCAGTGTCGCACTTCAAGCAGGTTGCCGAAATCAACCCGAATTACGACGGCATCTGGCTTAATATCGGCGTTGCCTACCGCAGGCAAAAGAATTACGCCGAGGCAGAAGCTTACTTAAAACGCGCGCTCGAGGCACAACCACATGACCTCGCGGCCTATGTCGAACTCGTCAATATCTATATATTCACGAGGCAAACGGAAAAGGCCTATGAGACGGTCGAGCAAGGATTGCGTTATTATCCAGAGTCTGCTCACTTGCACGCCCTGCTTGCAACGGTATATATGGACAGGGAAGACCGCCGCCGGGCACAAGCGGAGCTGGAAAAAGCGGAACGTATCAACCCCGACCTGGATATTGTACAGGCGGTACGAGACATGTTCAATACAAACACCAGGCGGAAGTGAGAAGGCTGTCCTTGTTGGGAAGGAGGTAGTCCATGGCACGCAAAGAAGATACCACTCAGGCTGTTTCGCAGGAGGATGCCGCGCAAGTCCAGCGCCTGCTTAGGCAATTCCACAAAATCGCCAATAACCTGCATACTAGTACAAGCCAAAACGAGGCAGAAACCGCCCTGGCCGATGTGATTAATTTACCGGAGACAGCCCAGCTAGCCCTGCTCAAGGCGTTATCCAAAGAACGCGACGCTGACGCCGCGGATATGCTACTCGCTATCAACGAATTAAGTCCGAACAAGGCTATTCGCAAAGAGGCCCGCCGCTCACTGATACGACTGCAAGAAGCCCACATTTACCCGAAGTGGAATCCGCCAATTGATCGTTCACTCGCTATCCAGGCCAGTGCTAACCCTCCTCGCTTCTGGAAAGGCGTCGTTACCAATACATTTGATTCAGGCGAGGCACAACTGCTGCTCTGCTGGGAACAGGGCGAGGAATATAGCCAGGCTCGCATCCTTGGCTTCCTGCTGGAGTTCTGGCATGATGGCGTCAAAGATTTCTTTACCGAGGTCGCCAGCAAGCGCCATATTGAAACGCATATTGCCGAAATGCAAGCATCGGCCCCCGATCTCGAAACCACCGAGTGCACACTGGCAGAGGGACGTCGCCTGATCCAGGATGCACTGGATGTCAACAAACGCTACAGCACAATACCGCACAGGGACTATCGCAACAATCTCTCACTGGTCAAGCACCTGGTGCTTGATGCAACCGATGTTGGCGAAGACCAGGGTATTGGTAGCACCGGGCGTGGGATGACTCCCCAGGAGGTCGTAACCAGCTTTGTTGAATCACTGACCTCGGACAACTATGGACTCGCCTATGACCTGCTCACGGACGAGAGCAATATCCGCGAGGGGCTTTCACGAGAAGCATGGATTGAGCATCGGCGCGCCTGGGCAGAAGAGGCTGATCCAGCCAACTTCAAGCCAGAATTTATACGCGAGCTTGAACAGAAGCAGGGAGGCATCTGGCTGCCCAATCGCTTGAAAGAGAGTCAATCAAGCACGCGCAAACAATTCGACACAGGCTGGTCGCTTGAAATAAATGATACGCCCCTTAGCGAAGGTATCAAAGAGCTGCCTATGGGGACCGCTGTCAACACAGTAACACAGCGACACTGGTTCTGGACAAGATATACCCTTGTTAAAGTCGAAGACGCTTGGCGTATTGAAAGCATGACGGATGAGGGAGCCAACGCACAAAGCCTGCCAGTCGCAGAATTGCAGAAGCGTGTCGCAGAGCACTATAAGCAGGTGGACCGGATTACAAAGAGGCGCAAGCCAACAGACCCTGATGCGCAGCGATATTTACAAGAAATCCTGTGGCACCTGGGCCAGGGCCTGTATTACACCGATGCACTGATTGTAAAGTCACCGCTTGATTATGCAGCCTATGAGAACGCCGCCCAGTATTTGCTTGCACTCAACAATCTCGAGCGCGCCGTCATTTACTTGGAAGCTCTGGTACAGCACTTCCCTGCTAAGAAAAATGAGAACTTGTTGCAACTCGCGGCAATGCAGTGGCAACTCGATAATAGCCTGCTTGAAGAGGGAGAGGATGAAGCCTCTGCAAGGTACAAGCAGCTTGCAGAGACGCATGCACGTGAATCGCTCGCCCTCGACGATAACTATATGGGCCATATACTCATGAGCCAACTGCTAAAAGATAACGCTGAACGCCTCGACGAGGCAGAAGATCACCTGAACCAGGCAAAGGCTTTGAACACTAGTGAACTTATCGAGATCGCTGTAGAGAACGACCTGGGCGAAATCGCCATGGGCCGGGAGCAATACGACCAAGCATTACAACACTTCCAACGTGTTGCGGAGCTTGATCCAAACATTGCTGAGTCCTGGTACGACGTCGCCGAAGCCTATAACCTGCTGGAGAATGTTGAAGCGGCTGCAACCAACTATAGGCATGCAATTCAGTTGGAACCCGATAATATTGACTACTACTCCGCCTTGAGCAGAATGTACATGGAGCACGAGCAACTTGCCAGGTCGCAGGAGGTACTCGAGGAAGGGCTGCGTGCCAACCCCGATTCCGCCGAACTACGCGCTTTCCTGGCATTAGTGATGTCGGAAAGCGGTGACTATCGTGCAGCGGAAGCACTGCTGGACGAGGCAGAGCGTATCAACCCAGACCTGGAGATGATTGAGATGTTTCGCATGCTGCTCAATGTGAATAAAACCAGGCAACTACCCGTTGCTGATAAAACCGGTCAGCTAGCGGGCGCAAAGAAGACCAAACAACTGCCCAACCCCAGGAGAGCCAGAAACAAAGCCAGGAGGAAATGATCAGAGAAGCACTTCCCATTACCTATCACACTGTCACGCTCGGGGCTATGACGCGCGCAGGGCATACGCTTGCAGAGATCAGCGAGCAAGACGAGGTTGGTGAGCAGCACACCCGCACGCTGCAAGTGCCCGCCGGCCTACCAGGGGAAACGGTCACTATCGCAGTCGAAGCAGCGGCACCACCACCGAAGAGGCATAAACGTCACTGGAAGCCTCGACCGCCTCGCGTTTGGATCACAGGCATTCACCAGGCATCACCGCTCCGTGAGGAGGCCTCCTGCCCAGTCTTTGGGGTATGCGGTGGCTGCCAACTGCAGCATATGCGCTACGATGCGCAACTGGAGTGGAAACGTTTGGTTGTGCGGCAGTTGCTGCAAGAGAGCGGCTTTGACAATCCACCCGTGTTAGAAACAGTGGCGTGTGATGATCCATGGCACTATCGCAATCACATGCGCTTCTCTGTGAACCGCAGCGGGCAACCCGGCTTGACAGCGCGGGGGACACATCGCGTGCTGCCACTGGCATGCTGCCCAATCGCGCATGAACAGATCAACCGCGCCCTGGCCGTCTTGAGCACCCTGCCGAACGAGCGTCCCCAGGTCCTGGTGCGCTGCGCCGCTGCAACAGGCCAGGTGCTCATTCAACCACAACCCGGCGCGGCAGTTGCTGCGCAACTTATTGAAGCAGGGCTTGATCTGTGCAGCGAGACGATGGAAGAGAGGCTGGGAGGAGAGACTTTCCGCATTCGTCCGAGTTCCTTTTTCCAGACCAATACCACGCAGGCCGAAAAAATGGTGCGCATGGTATTGGATGGCCTGTTGGACGGCAGGGAAGGCGAAAAACCGCTCACTGTCGTTGATGCTTACTGTGGGGTCGGGACATTTGCCCTGCTGCTAGCGCGACATGCAGGCAAGGTTATCGCTATCGAGGAATCGGCCAGCGCCATCAGGGATGCTGAGTGGAATCTACGCGCAGTGAGCAACGTGGAAATACGTAAAGGTAAAGTCGAGGACCTGCTGCCAACACTGGAATGCCAGGTAGATGGACTGGTGATCGACCCCCCGCGCGCCGGTTGCCAGCAGGCTGTGCTTGACGCGCTGGTGCAGCATCCTGTTGGCAGGATTGTTTATGTTTCTTGCGATCCTGCTACCCTGTCACGCGACCTCAATATTATTTGCTGTATTCATCCTACCTACAGCCTACGCTCGGTGCAGCCGCTGGACATGTTTCCCCAGACGGCACACATCGAATGCGTAGCTGTGCTGGAGTGCCGATAGATATGACTACACCACCACCCCTATTTTTAGCCTCCTCTTCACCAAGGAGGAGGCAACTTCTAAAGTTACTGGGCCTACCTTTTACAGTAGGCGTTGCGCCTACCGATGAGGAGGTGGCGCAAGAGCGTTTCCGTGGATCAGTCGAGGAAATGGCGCAATGGTTAGCCAAGCATAAAGCGGCCGCGGCGCTAACTTTGCCGGAAGCTGAGGGCCACCTGGTAATTACCGCCGATACAACTGTGATACTCAATGGCGCTATACTCGGTAAACCACTGAACGAGTTGCATGCGCGCGAACTACTACTCGCGCTGCGTGGTCGCTGGCACTACGTTGTGACGGGAATCGCAGTCAGTCAAAAAATCGACGGGAAGCACAGGATACTAGGCTCAAGCTGCATCACCCCAGTGTTGATGCGTCGCTACAGTGAAGCCGAAATCAACGCGTACATTGCCACTGCCGATCCAATGGATAAGGCGGGCGCGTACGGCATTCAGAATCCTGCATTTCAGCCAACGGCACGTATCGACGGCTGCTATTGGAATGTTGTAGGCCTGCCCATCTGCGCGCTGGTCGATCTACTCGCCGAGTTCGATGTGTACCCTGTGATTTCGAGAAACGAATATGCTCGCGGGGAAACAGGCTGTCCATGGTCGGAAAAATGCCTGCTGATCTGATACGTGGTCGCTATGCGCCCAGTCCAACCGGCGACCTGCACCTGGGCAACCTGCGCACGGCATTGCTGGCGTGGCTTTTCGCTCGCAGCGCAGGTGGACAATTCGTATTGCGTATCGAAGACCTGGATCAACCACGCGTACGCCCGGGGGCCAGCCAGCGCATGCTCAGCGATCTGCGCTGGCTGGGCCTGGACTGGGATGAGGGCCCAGATATCGGCGGTCCCTATACACCCTACACGCAGAGCCAACGGCAGGAAATTTATAGAAGCTGCCTGCAGCGCCTGGTGGACAACGGGCTGATCTACCCCTGTTACTGCAGCCGTGCAGAGATCGCTCGCGCCGCCAGCGCCCCACAAGAAGACGAAGGCCCACGCTACCCGGGAACGTGCCGCCACCTGACGCAGGAGCAGCGCAGAAAACACGAGGCCAATAATCGCCGCCCATCCCTGCGCTTTCGCGTTGATGATGAGCGCATCGTCTCCTTCACCGATGTGCTGGCCGGCCCGGTAGAGCAGCACGTACAGCGAGCGCTAGGAGATTTTATCGTATGTCGCTCAGACGGCATCTTCGCCTACCAATTTGCCGTGGTCGTGGATGACGCACTCATGCATATCAACCAGGTTGTACGGGGAGCTGATCTACTGCAATCTACCCCGCGCCAGGTCCTGTTGTACGAGGCGCTGGGCTTTCCTCTACCCACCTTCGCCCACGTGCCACTCTTGCTAGATGAACACGGCAAACGCTTCTCCAAGCGCATCCAGAGCGCTGGACTGGAGCCTCTACGGTCCGCAGGAGCAACACCCGCGCAGGTCGTAGGCCAACTTGCAGCCGCTTGCGGGCTCGTTGAACCGGGTACAAGTATCAGCGTACATGAATTAGCTCATAGGTACAAGCAGCGGGGATATGATATTGTACGCGTTCTGGGGTACTATAGCTGAGTGTTGTAAACAATGGATATGGTACAATATGCACAACGCTTGTTCCTAACTGAAAGAAGCCGAGAAAGAACCATGAAGACACTACACTGGACCTCACGTGATTTAGAACTATTACCGGACGACGGTAATCGATACGAAATTATTGATGGAGAATTGTACGTGGCAAAACAACCAGATTGGCAGCATCAGTTAGCTGGCTTTCGATTAGGCTTTCTCCTTCAAGTTTGGAACGAACAATCGCAAGCTGGTCTTGTCAATCTTACACCAGGGATCATTTTTGCTGACGATACTAACGTTGTACCTGATATGATTTGGATTAGCCAAGAGCGGTTAAAAACCGCATTGCACAAAGATGGAAAACTACACAACGCGCCTGAGTTAGTGGTTGAAGTGCTTTCACCAGGCCCAGAAATGGAGCGACGAGATCGAGAAGTCAAGGTGAAGCTGTACTCACGCCGTAACATGAAAGAATATTGGGTTGTGAATTGGCAAGAGCGAACCCTCGAAGTCTATCGAAGAGAAGACGCAGTATTAACGCTCGAAAAGACACTAGAGGAAACCGACGTCCTACAATCTCCACTCTTACCAGGATTTAGTTGTAAAGTAAGTCAAATTTTTACTAGTCTCTAGGATATAATGCCCTCAATAGTAACAGCGAGAACACAATTCTAACATGATTCTTATGGATATAACTACCCACATAATTTTTTCGGCACTGATCATATTCATTGCACCGGCACCGCCCGCTGGGCAAGATCCGTTACCAGAAAGCTATCAAATAATTTTTTCGGCACTGATCATACTCATTGCACTAGGCATTGGCCTATTTTTACGGCGCATCCTGGTGCGCCGTCTCCATAAAACAGTACTCGACAACTGGCTGATTCAGGTGCTAGGGGCCCTTGTCGTCATTCCCTTCCTTATTGTAGGTTTTGTACTCCTTCCCTTTGTCGGCGTGGGAGCCTACGAGGTTAGCCAGTTCTGGCAATCGATCGTAGCAGTGTTTCAAGTAAAAGATATCCCGACCCTCATCTGGAACCTCGTAAAAAGTATTCTTCTCATTCTGCTAGCCATAGGCGTCGGACGAACTTTAATGAAGCTCGTCACCAGGGGCATGGCTAAAAGCCGCATGGAAATTAACATACGCATCCTGCTTGGTCGTATCTCCTATGCCGTTACTGCAATCGTTGCTTTCTTCTGGATACTCGCTATCTGGAACATCGCACTCACGGTACCCGCGACCGTTATTAGCATCATCACCGTGGGTATCGCCCTGGTAATCCAGGATATACTGAGAAATCTCGCGGCAGGTTTATACATTCTACTGGAGGGACCTTTCCAAATTGGCGACACCATCACTACGGGCAAATACACTGGCAGCGTGGAAGCTGTTGAACTGCGCGCCACAAAATTGCGCATCATCTCCGGCGAACAGGTCATCGTTCCCAATTCCATGCTCTTTAGTGACATCGTAATCAACAAAACTATCTATGATGAGCGTCGCGTCACCATCGTAATCACCATGCCGCAGGAAGAATACGATAAAGAGAGATTGACCGAGTGCATTCTCAACACGATCAAAGAAGTAAAAGGCGTAATGATGAAACCGGAACCAATACTGGCCCTGAGTAATGTGGCAGGCTCTTTTGGCGGCAGTACAGGTACACTAAGTGGCTACTCTGGCGAGATTATCACGCTCCTCTTACGCTTCTGGTCTCCAGAAGGAGACGATGCTGTTATTTCAGATGCGATGCATGACCTGCGTACTACTTTACCCAGGGCCGATCTTGCCATTCGTGAACCCGAGGGATTTTAGTAGAACAATCTGGCAGGGAAAGCACTTCCACTCTAAAACTCTAGCGGAGACTGACTCGTATATAGTAAAAATGGGAGCTTGACCTGCTCTACATTACTATGTTGTTCCTTTCAGGAGAGTAAAAACGTTGGAATATCATAGCATGCGGCGTGTTGGTATACTAGGAGGTACCTTTGATCCGGTACATTACGGTCATCTAGTAATTGCAGAGGAGGTGTATGCTGCACTTAAGCTCGCAGAGATGGTTTTTGTACCCTCCGGGCAACCGCCTCATAAGTTGAACGAAGTGATCACGGCAGCGGAGCATCGCCTGGCAATGCTCGAGTTAGCGATTGCTTCGAATCCGCATTTCTCGATCTCACTGGTTGAACTGGATCGTCCAGGGCCATCATATACCGTAGATACACTACGGTTGTTACGTAAGCAATGGGGAGAGCAAACGGCCATCTACTTCTTGATCGGCTGGGATAGCCTGGAGGAGTTGCTCACCTGGCACGATGCAGTGGGCATGATCAAGCAACTGAACTACCTTGTCGCAGTCAGGCGCCCGGGATACAATGAAGCTGGAGAATACCGTGATTGGTTGGAAAGCCGCTTACCAGGCATTAAGCAACGTTTGTTAGTAGTGGAGGCACCACAACTTGATATCTCCTCTACCGACTTGCGTTTGCGTGTTGCCGAAGGGCGGCCAATTAAGTATCAAACTCCTGAAAGCGTTGAACAGTACATTAGACAATATGGTTTATACCGTCAGAAATTTGAAGGAAGCGAGCGCGAAAGAGTGCATGGCACCAATGCAACTTAACTTAGGAGATCGCTTGCGCTTGCGCAAGCCGCACCCTTGCGGCGGATACGACTGGCAGGTTGTGCGCCTCGGAGCAGATATCGGCCTACGTTGCGAAAAATGTGGTCGTCGTGTATTATTGCCACGGGCAGAGGTAGAGCGCCGCACGAAGCAAGTGCTTTCCCGCGCAATAGATACTGATACCCCGTCATCTATTGAATAAGCGTTTAGAGCAACAAATCTAGTAGCTGTCAAGGTGGATTGGACTGACATCCACTCATAAAAGGGGGTGCAGGGGGCGAAGTCCCCTGCCGGAGCGCGAGGTGTCCTCGCACTTTTCTCTCTTCTCAAAGCGGGCCGTAGGCCCGCCAGAGGAATTATGAGTGGATCCCAGGGATTGGAGAGGCGCAACTGTAGTGGCACCCCTTGCGGGCAAGAAAGTCCGGGGGACTTCCACCAGGCTGCTGGGTGCTAGTAAGCGGGGGTTCTTACAGGAGATTATCTTATGGCTACGGCCGCACCAAATAGTGGGTTTACAACCCTGCTGAAGAAGAAGAACTTTTTGCGCTTGTGGCTGGCCCAACTGATCTCCCAGACTATCCTTATGGCCTCCAACTACGCGATACTCGTACTGATAGAAGAAGACACCGGGTCGACGACGCTGGTAGGACTTGCAATCATCTGTTTTAGCCTGCCCGCCTTGATTATCGGCGCGCCGGCGGGCGTGTTTGTAGATCACCGCAATAAACGGCGTGTACTCTGGTACAGCAACTGCCTGCGAGCCATCGCGACGTTCGGCTTCGTGATCGCTTTACTGATCGATCGCAAAGAACTCATCATCATCTACCTGCTCACATTCCTGATCGCCAGCATTGGCCAGTTTTTCACCCCGGCAGAAGGAGCATCCATCCCAATGCTGGTCGACGAGAAAGAGTTAACACCCGCGCTTTCGCTTTTCAACATTACCTTCATGCTCTCACAAGCGCTTGGCTTCATCATCCTGGCGCCTACGATTCTGAGCTTCGTGCCCACTTTCTACATCTTCAATGTCCCAATCTACCCGGTCGAAACGTTGTATTTTATCATCGGCATACTCTATCTCGTGTGCGCGCTGCTGATCGCGTTCATTCCGCCTGAAAGCTTCATGGATGGGAGGGTCGGCAGCAACACGCGTATAGGCACTCAATCGCTTGGTGCTATGCAGAATGTGTGGAACGAGGTACGCGAAGGCTGGCTTTTTATCCGGAACAAGAGTAAACTCTTTTTAGCGGTAATTCAGCTCTCAATCGCAGGTGTACTCCTGCTGGTGATCGGTGAGCTTGCGACACCGCTGGTGACGAAGCTGTTTAAGCTCCCGGCCAGTTCCATGGCCATTGTCTTTGCTCCCGCTGGCATTGGCCTGGTGCTTGGCTCAATCTTCATGCCCCGCATCCTCAATCAACTGGGCAAATCACGCGCAATCTTCATCGGTAGTATAGCTTTTGCCATCACAGTCGCCCTGTTGCCATTATCCACTCTACTGGCCAATTTCATACAACAACATGGCGTGAGCTCTCAACTGATTTATCTCGGGGTCGACCCACTCTTGATGTTCCTCGCGGGAGTCGCGATTGACTTCATTAATATACCGGCGCAAACCGCCATCCAGGAATATACGCCCGAACGATTAAAGGGCCGTGTGCTGGCTCTGCAGCTCATGCTTTATAATGCTTTATCCATTCCAATTATCCTGTTCATTGGTGCGATTGCCGATACGCTTGGACTTCCGACCGTGATCTACCTGGTTGCCGCCTGTATCGTTGCCTTTGGATTATGGGGCAAATACTACGAAAGCAAGCACAGACAGCGCATCAATAGGGATCTCTATGAAGAGGAAGCAGAATTAACCGAACCCGAAAGAGTCAGTAGCTAGCCGTTAATCTAGTATCAGGACAATGGCCCTTGACGGGACCGCCTGTCCCGTCTACACTTACTATCAATAAGATGACTGAGACCTGCCTGAAGGAATGAGATGAGTGCTACCCAAGCAGCACAAATAAACCAGTACCTGCCCTGGCTCACGATTGCCGGGGTTTTTGTGCTGTTCATGGTGCTGCGTTTGACCCGCAAAGCGCTGAGGCGGCGCGTTGACGAAATAGGCTACCGGGTACGTGGAGAAAAAGGCCTGCTGATCTGGTTCTGGCTGAATGCGCCAGGGGTGATGCTTCACGAACTGAGTCACGCGTTTGTAGTACTGCTTTTCTATCCGTTTGGTTTTCGTGTCACCAGCATCACACTGTTTCGCGTCAAACCAAAGCAGCAGTATCCGCGTGCCAGCCGCAGCATGAAAAGTGCAGGCAAGCAATCGCTCCAGCTTGGCGAAGTACAATACGTCCGGCCACAAGGTCGCCTGGTAAGCTACATTGGCGATGGCTTCAGCGGCATCGCGCCTCTCTTTGGGGGCATCGCAGCGTTCATCCTGCTCTACTGGATAGGCACAGGCTACAATCTCTGGGACTATACGAACATGAACAACCACCTGCAAATTTTGCGTCCGGGCTGGCCCTGGTGGACATTAATTTTTGCATCCTACCTTATTTTGACGGTCACCTCTGAGCTCTGGCCGAGTCACCTGGACTGGTACGGAGCGCGCTGGCTTGTCGGCGGCCTGTTGATCCTGGCTGTTGTGGTGATTGTGCTGCTCTGGTACACCCATAACCTTGTCTTTAACAACGCCTTACTGCACAACATCTCGTCAGTCACCACCTACATCGATTTTGCCCTGCTGGTACTGGTCGGCCTGGATATCATATTCCTGGCAATAGCCGAATCACTGGTACACCTCTTGCGCAGGTAAGAGCCTATCCCAATAGGGCATACAATATCTGCTGTATTACGAGCATACTACCATCGATAACCTCTAAAGCCGCCTCTCGACTCGATTTACAGCCACTTTTCGCATAGCAAGCAATCTGTAGACAGCGAACCTATCAACCTGTCCACTTTGGCCGTTCTATTTCCCATTCTTGATCGCAGCGATCAAGAGAAACATAGGGCGGCGCGTTTCGTCCCGCACTTCGGGATGCTTGTCCAGCATTTCTTGTGTGGGTTGAGGTTCGGTGAGCTTCGTAATGGTGAAACCAGAGTCAATGAGCGCATTCAGCTGGGTGGCGACGGTACGATGATATTTGACAACATCATGGTCCAAAAATCTTGCCTGACGCGGACCTTCATCCTGGTAATGGTCGACAGGCCAATGTAATCGCTCACCATGCTGACCGTAATACCAGTCTTGCGCAGCGAGCGCGGTGAAGACCGGATGTTCGACCGAGAGGACGAAGATGCCCTCCGGTACAAGGCAGTGATGCACTTTCCGACAGACGATGTCGAAGCGCTCGACATAATGCAGTGCAAGTGAACTTAACACCACGTCGAATTCCTCTGCGGGAAAGTCGATGTCTTCAATCGCAAGCTGACGATACTCGATGGCGGCATCGTTGGTGCTCTCTCTGGCGCGCGCAATCATCTTCTCTGAGAGGTCTACTCCCACCACCGACCGTGCCTGCTGTTCGCGCGCATAGCGGCAGTGCCAGCCAAAGCCGCAGCCAAGATCAAGCACGGTTTTTTCACGTAGCGTGGGAAGCAACGCGCGGAAGGCGGGCCATTCCCCGGCAGCATCCAGTCCGCCGATTGAACGAGCCATCTGACTGTAATTGGCGAAGAATGCGGGATCATCATATTTGTTCTGCTTCATCGAACTAAAGCCTCCTCGCTTCATCTTAGACGACGTTTGCCCTGTTTGAAAAGGGGGGAGCAGGAGCAATCAGGGCAATCGTATCCACATAACCCCATTCAGAACGCGTTGGAGATAGTCATTGTCCCAACCAGCTTCGAGTCGCTTGGCATGAATGCCTACACGAGACGATTTCTCCTGACGTAAGAGATGAAGGCTACTGTGGCGTAAAACGGCCAGATTTTCATCGGCACAGCCTTGTCGAACCCTTGATTCATCTTCCCGAAAAGCGACCTCAAGCACCCAATGCAGGCTATTTTCAATCGGTACCCCTATGCTCAACAGCAATGTTGCAGCTGTATGCCTTAGGGCCTATCCCAATGGGGAGTACAATATCTACGAGACAAACGAAGAAAAGGAAAGAAAGAGATATGAGTTATGAGTGGTGTCAAAAATAAAGTGATTGACAATTTATATAAGATAGTATATAACTTCCTTAGTAACATCTCATATGAAAGAGGGAGCACATGCCAGAGCACACATTACCCATTTCGGAAGCCCAGAAGGAACTTACCCGCCTACCGGAACAGTTTGAAGAGGAGTCAGAAGCCGTTACAGTTACCCGGTACGGCAAGCCGGTAATGGCTATCCTACCATATAACACATACAAATCGCTGCTCGAAACCATTGAAGTACTACAAGAAACAATTGAGATACTGCAGGATGCAGAACTCATGTCCGTATTCCGCGAAAGCGTCAAGGCACTGCAAAACGGCGAATTGGTGGACTGGGAACACGCGAAGCGGGAGTTGGGATTAGCATGAGATGGCGCATCAAATTGACACTGCCAGCTTTGAAGCAGTTAGAAGCGATCAAAGATACGCGTGTAAGGGAGAGCATTGGCAGACGTATAAATGCACTCGAACATGACCCCGAACGACAAGGCAAACCTTTGGCAGACGAACTAACTGGCTATTACAGCATAAGAGCTGTAGGGCAACGCTATCGCATTCTTTATAAACTCGAAGCGGAACAGGTTATAGTAGTGGTGGTAGCTCTAGGCATGCGCAAAGAAGGGGACAAAAAAGACGTGTACACACTGGCTAAGAAGCTCGTGAGACTAGGATTGCTTGACCTAGACAAAGCATAATTCTTTTGAGGAGGGTCTCACTCCATGGTTCCTCCAGAATTTATTAACTTTTTCAGTGTATGTGCCACTATCGGCGCTACTCTCGTTGGCTTGATCTTCGTGGCAGTCTCGATAGCGCCAGAGCATATCGTCATGGATAGTGCGCCCGTAGAGCGGCAGGTCGTCGCAGCCAGTTCTTTAACAGCCCTTTTGAATCCGTTCTTCCTATCTATAGCTGCATTGATCCCTCATACGAATATAGGGCTTACCTCGCTAATCCTGAGTTCCCTGTCGGCACTCAGTAGCTTGAACCTGGCATGGAGAATATTGAAGGAGCGCCAGCGTCTACTCACCGCCGTGCGCAAACTCTTTCTGCTTGTGGCAGCTCTTGTTATCTATGGGTACGAATTCTATGCCGGGCTGCGACTCACGATGGCGCCTTCCCAATCAGACCCCCTTTATCTCCTGGCAGCGGTGATGATTGGAGCCTATGCCTTTGGGCTTCTGCGTGCCTGGGAGTTGCTGGGGGCACGCCGCTTTGGAATAACCACTTGGCTTATTAGTCCCTTACGCTCAGCGAATGAAAAAGCGCCGCCCAGGACTACCGAGCAACCTGAGACAACGAGTAAAACTCCATCAGATTAAATCCGCAACCAGGATGGAACATAAATGTAGTGGCACCCCTTGCGAGTGCCAGGAACATTCATGAACTCTGTATTCATCACCAATCAAACTTGTCAATCAAGAACGTCCTGCTATAGTGCAACAGAATCGGGCTGCCGTGCGGGCAGACGGCCGGCGCCGATGTGCTGGCAAGCGCTGAAATTAACAAGCGTTGTTCGTCCATGCCGAGCTCGCGTCCACGGCGCAAAGCCGAACGACATGCCAGGCCAATCAATAAGCGGTCCTGCCAATCGCTGCTATCCTCCGCCGCTATGTGGGCCAGTTCGGATAGGTGCTCTACTAGTTGTTCCTGCCCGACGCCGTTCGGTACCGAGCGTATCAGGAAACTGCGCCCGCCGAAAC
>Ga0070699_100002803_pt1 | contig 15550 bp, 12 predicted proteins | sample KBSK1503metaG_FD_65473 | JGI IMG/M metagenome (GOLD analysis project Ga0070699, IMG submission 65473) | Corn, switchgrass and miscanthus rhizosphere microbial communities from Kellogg Biological Station, Michigan, USA - KBS K1-50-3 metaG | ecosystem: Host-associated > Plants > Roots >...
TAGCTCCTAGCTGTTAGCTCCTAGCTGTTAGCTCCTAGCTGTTAGCTCCTAGCTGTTAGCTGATAGCTCATAGCTGTTAGCTCATAGCTGTTAGCTCTTGCTCACGTGTCGTAATACAGGAAGAACTCGTACGGATGCGGCCGCAAGGCTACCGGCGCGATGTCCTTGGTCCGCTTCATGGTGATCCAGGTCTCGATCACGTCCGGGGTAAAAACCTCGCCCTTGAGCAGGAATTCATGGTCGTGCTCCAGTGCCGTCAGCACTTCGCCGAGGGAGCCGGGAGTATTCTTGACCCTGGCCTTCTCCTCGCCGTGCAACTCGTACAGGTCCGCGTCGATCGGCGCGGGGGGCTCGATCTTCCGCTGAATCCCGTCCAGGCCGGCCATGAGCATCGCCGAGAACGCGAGATACGGATTGCACGACGGGTCCGGGGCGCGGTACTCGACGCGCTTCGACTTGGGATTAGTCGAGTACACCGGGATGCGGCAGATCGCCGAGCGATTGCGCTGGGAATAGATGAGATTGATCGGCGCTTCGAAGCCCGGCACCAGCCGCCGATAGCTGTTGGTGGTCGGAGCGCACAGCGCGAGCAGGGCCGGCGAGTGCGCGATCAGTCCCCCGATGTAGTAGCGAGCAGTCTCCGAGATGAGGGCGTAGCCTTCCTTGTCGAAGAAGAGCGGCGTATCGCCCTTCCACAGCGACTGATGACAGTGCATGCCTGAGCCGTTATCACCGAAGAGCGGCTTGGGCATGAAGGTGGCCGTGTAGCCCAAGTTGTGACACACGTTCTTCACGATGTACTTGTACAGCATCAGCCGATCGGCGGTCTGGACCAAGGTGCCGAACCGGATGTCGATCTCCGCTTGCCCCGCCGTGCCGACCTCGTGGTGCTGCACCTCGACCGGAACTCCCGCCTCGATCATCGCGAGCATGATCTTGGAGCGCACGTCCTGCAGCCGGTCGACCGGCGGCACCGGGAAGTAGCCTTCCTTATGCCGAGGGCGATGGCCCAGGTTGGGGCTGGCCCCGTTCCGGCCCGAATTCCAGATGCCTTCCTCCGAGTCGATGTGGTAGTACCCCTCGAATGCATTCTGGTCGAACCGAACCGAGTTGAAGATGAAGAATTCCGCCTCGGGGCCCCAGTAGGAGGCCGTGGCGATGCCGGTGGTGCGAAGATATTCCTCCGCCTTGAACGCGACGAACCGGGGATCGCGGGAGTACGGCTCGAGGGTGATCGGGTCGTAGATGTCGCAGGTGAGCGAGAGCGTCGGCACCGAGAGCACCGGGTCGACGAAGGCGGTCGACACATCCGGCATGAGGAGCATGTCGCTCTCGTTGATCGCCTGGAACCCGCGGATCGAGGAGCCGTCAAAGCCCAGTCCTTCACGGATCATCGACTCATCCAGCGTGCCGGCCGGGATGGAGAAGTGCTGCCACGTCCCCGGGAGATCGCAGAACTTCACATCCACGACCTGGATGTTCTTCTGCTGGATCAGGTCGATGATCTTCTGGACTTCGGTGGCCGAGGAAGTTCGCCGGGGAGCGGAAATGCGTGCCGTGGTCGCCATGGGAGGTCTCGCGCTGGTCGAAGGGTTGAGGTGGCTCCGGTGAGTATATGGGGCCGGAATCGCAGTGTCAAGGCAATTGTGCCAAAACTGCACAATTTTGTCAGCGTCGTGGCAAAAAGAGGCCCAAAGTCGAATTGTCGACCGCCAAAACGTGCACTTTGAGCCGGATTCTGACGCTACTGGCTTGCCCGGATCAGCTCCCGTCTCGCCCCGGTAACTCGGGCCCCGCACAGGGATTAAGCTTCACCGGGGTGCCTGCCATCTCCCTGGAGACCTGCCGTGACCCTGCTGGTCTGCTCATCCTGCCATGCACCGGTTCCCGATTCGGCCACGCACTGCCCCCGGTGCGGCCCGGGGAGTCTGGTGCTGATCGCGGGAGAGCACCTGCCGGTTGCGGTCCCGCCTCCCTCCAATGTCGAGGGTGTACTGCTGGGTCGCGCACTCGGCTCCCATTACCGGGTCGTCCGCCTGATCGGACGCGGCGGGTTCGCCGAGGTCTACGAGGTGCTGGATACCGATCTGGCGCGGCGGCTGGCGGTGAAGGTGCTCCGCTCCGACCTGCCCTGGGGGCCGGGGACGTTTACCCGATTCAAGCAGGAGGCTCGAGCCATAGCCCGGCTCAACCATCCCAACACCGTTCCCATCCATTTCGTCGCCGAGGGTGAAGGGATGGTGTTCTACGCGATGCCCTATCTCGAGGGAGAGACGCTGCGGGAAGTGCTACGCACGGAGGGCGCGCTGGGGATAGAGCGCACCCTGGCGATCGCCGAGCCGATTCTGGAGGCGTTGCATCACGCGCACGAGCAGGGCCTGGTCCACCGAGACGTAAAGCCGGAGAACATCCTGATCGAGGCCCGCACCGGCCGGCCTCTGCTGGTGGACTTCGGCATTGCCAAGTGCCTGGACGCACCGGCTCATCAGACCGACACCGGCTTCATTGTGGGGACTCCGCTCTACATGAGCCCGGAACAGGCAATGGGTCAACGCAATGTCGATGCGCGGGCCGACATCTATGGCATGGGCGCCATGCTGTTTCAGATGCTGACCGGGGCCCCGCCATTCGAAGGCAACGACTCTCAAGAGATTGTGAATCGTCACCTGAGCGCGCCGGTTCCGGTGGCCAGCCTGTCACGCGATGGGATTCCCGCATGGCTATCCCGGATCGTCGTGCGCTGCATGGCCAAACGGAAGGAGGACCGTTATCCCACCGCGCAGGCCCTGCTGGAGGCGCTGCGGGCAGGGCGACTCGCGATGGGCATGGACCTACCGCCGCTGGGGAGTGCGCGGAGTGCGGAGGCGGCCACCGAATCCCTGCCGGTGACTCGGACTCGGGGAAGTCGGGCGCGCTGGTCAGCCATGGTGGGCATCGCTGCCGCGACTCTGTTGGGAGCGCTCATCCTGCGGCCGCGGGCGGAATTGGTGGTGCAGAACGGACTCACCGAGGCCATCGCGCTCACAGTCGATGATACCGGTCTCACCATCTCCTCGGGCGACAGCGCGCACCTTCCGGTGCGGCCCGGCCATCCGTTCGAGGCCCGCTGGGCCATGGTTCGGCCCACTGCGGCCAGCGGTGGCATTCTCGGCGAGGCACTCGAGGGCAGCCTGGTGGCGAAGGCTCGGCGAGGAGAGACCCGGCAGATCGTGAATGCGGGACGGGGCAGCGACGCCTGGTTCGCTCCCATCATCGTGAATCGGAGCTCTGATAGCCTCGCTGCGACGGTGGTGACCCAAGGGGACTCCATCGATTGTCATTGCCGGGTGGGACCTGGTGACACTTTGCGGCTAGGCTACTACCGGTTGTCCGCAAGCAGTGCGGTGAGGTTGGTTAGTCGCGCCGGGATTACAGCGCGGTTCACCGACATGCCCGGGCAACGCGACAGCCTCTCGGGTGCCGTGACTCTCATCGTGGATTCGAGCTCCCTCAGGCCGCCCCCTCGGGCTCGGGCTCGCCGGCCCGCACCTCGACCCAGGAGCGAGCCGCACAACCCGCTGCGTGGTATTCTCCCGGTGCATTGATCGGAACCACCGTCGACCACCAGGAGTCCGCATGACCCTTCCCAAGGCCGATCCCGCTCCGCCACCCGCACCCGTACCCAGCCGATCCCGGGCGCCTTGGATCCTGCTCCTCCTCTTCCTTCTCGCCTCGGGGGCCGGAGCCTTTCTGTGGCTGACGCGGACGCAGCTTCGCTTCAACAATCGCCTGATGGCACCCGTCAAGCTCGTGGTGGGAAATGATCGGCCCAGGGTAGTCGCGCCGGGCCAGAGCGTGACCCTTTGGCCGGCGTCACGAGGGATGCTGCTGGTGCAATGGGATCTGGTGCAGCCGCTGTCGGCCGACAGCACCGCCATGGGCGTGGCAGTGCATGGGGCGGCAGCGCTGAGAAATCCGCGAGGCGCAATAGGCCAGGTGGCGAGCAGCCGTTCGAGCGACGCCGACTACTTCGCTCCACTGATCACCAACGCCACCAGCCAGTACCTCCGAGTCACCGTGAACGCCGGACTGGCCGGCGCGGTGGATTGCGGCTGCGCGGTACGACCAGGGGCGACGCGAGCCTTCATCGGTTACTACCGACTCTATCAGAACAGCACGGTGCAGGCACGGGGACCGGCGGGATCGGCCACCTTTCGGGATCTCGGCCCCCAGGTGTCCGATCCCGGGGGTGCGGTCGGTCTCCGCTTCGAGGATAAGGACCTTCGCTGAACCCCTAGGGGCGTCGCCGGCGGGCTTTCGATTCCAGAACCTTGCCGGGGGTTACGGCGTCGAATCCGAATTTTTCGCGCACCCGATCGACCGCCTCGGCCAATTGGCGCCGACGGAGATGATCGGGGGGCTCGAACAGATCGGCCTCGGCCGACGTGGCTAGACCGGACGCAGCGACCCCAATCAGCCGCACGCCTCTATTCCTCCGGCGCACATCCTCGAATGCTCGGCGGAAGAGCTCCCTGGCTTCGGGGTAGAGGTCCGAGTCCAGATCGGTGGCCATCTCCAGGGTGCGGCGCCGGGATACCGTGCGAAAGTCGTCGTGGCGCAACTTGAGCGTGACGGTGTTGGCCACCAGCTGCTCTTCCCGGAGCTGGGCCGCGACATAGGCGGTGAGCAGCGCCAGGATCGCCTCCAGCTCGCCGGGATCGCGCAGGTCCCGCGAGAGCGTAGTCTCCCGGCTGACCGACTTGGCTAGTCGGTGGGGACGAAGCGTGGTGCCGCCCTGGCCCCTGGCTCGCAGCTTGAGCCCGCGGGCCTCGGGCCCGATCACCCGCGCCAGTGCGACCTCCTCCATCTGCTGCACCTGCCACACATCAACCAATCCGAGCTCGGCCCAGCGCTCCGCGGTCTTGGGCCCGACGCCGGGAAGTGCACGCAGCGGCAGTCCGGCGAGAAAGCCTTCCTCCCATCCGGCACGAACCTCCATGAGTCCCCGTGGCTTGGCGTAGTCGGAGGCCAGCTTGGCCACCATCCGATTGGGCCCGATCCCGACGCTGCAATCCAGTCCGGTGTCCTGCCGGATGGCATCGCAAATCTGCTCGGCGATCGGGAGGAGCGAGACCGGGTGAAGCCGATCGGTTCCGGCAAAGTCGAGGTAGGCCTCGTCGAGGGATGCCATGACGACAACAGGAGAGAATCGCTCGAGCACGACGCGCACTTCCCGCGACGCCGAGCGGTAATGAGCGAACGACCCCTGAAAGAACGTGGCTTGAGGACAGAGGCGCACCGCCTGCGCAATGGGCATCCCGGCGCGAATTCCGAACCGCCGAGCCCCGTAAGAGGCAGACTGGACCACGCCCCGTTGGTCCCGTCGACCGCCCACGACCAGCAACTCGAGGTCCCGCAGCTCCGGATGGCGCTGACGGCATACCTCCACGAAGAACGCGTCCAGGTCGACATGGACGATGCGCGCGGACATCTCCCTCCAGGATGTGCGGGGCGATTCCGCAATGTAGTGGTACGGGGCTTTCCCAGATCCAGGGCTCCAGTAGGCCAGTCGGGCAGGGTCTGCTACTATTCGGGCTCGGCGGTCCCCCGAGTCGAAATCGGAAAGGGTTGCAGGCAGATGCGGGTTGGGTTCCTGGGCCTCGGCGCCATTGGATCACCGATGGCTGCCCACCTCGCGCGTCGAGACGAGCTCACGGTCTGGAACCGGACCTCGTCTCGAGCCAGCGCGTTCTGTGCACGGTACGGTTGCCGGGTCGCGGCGACGCCCCGCGAGCTTGCCTCCGAGGCCCAGGTCGTCATCACCTGTCTGCCGACCTCTCGTGAGGTGGAAGCACTCCTCCAGGGGCCCGACGGGCTCGAGGCGGGATTACGTTCAGGTGCCCTCTTTATCGACTGCACTTCCGGAGACCCCGCTACCTCTCGCCGGGTTGCCGAGCGATTGAGTCGCTATGGCGTGGCCTTCGTCGATGCCCCCGTGAGCGGGGGAGTGGCCGCCGCGGAGGCCGGGAATCTCACCATCATGGTAGGCGCGGATCCTGCCACCTTCGAGCGGGCCCGCCCGGTGTTGGCCGGGTTCGGCAAGCGCATCGAACACCTCGGTCCCGTGGGCGCCGGGCACGCGATGAAGGCGGTGAACAATGCCCTGCTGGCCGTCAATATTCTGGCCCTGGGAGAAGGTCTCGCCGCTCTGGTCAAGGCGGGAGTGTCGGCCCGCACCGCGATCAATGTTCTCAACAGCTCGAGCGGGCGTTCCTTTGTGAGCGAGGTGCTGGTCCCCGAACGGGTGTTGACCGGGAGCTGGCCCAGGACATTCAGGCTCGCCCTCCTCGACAAGGATGTCGGGATCGCCCGGGAGATCTTGCGGGAGACGGGAGTGGACGGGCCAGTGATCGATCTCGTGGGCACGCTGTTCAGCCGTGCCCGGACCGAGCTGGGAGAACAGGCGGATCATCTGGAGGCGATCAAGCTCATTGAGCGGCAGGCCGGCAGGGAGATTCGCGGGTGACCTTGCCCACTTGCCGCTTACAGCGTGTCCACTCAGTTTCCGGCGCTATGCGGCGACAATACCGATGAGCGATTGGGGATCGACCAACCGGGTACCCGCTCGGGTAGCTCTGGCCGAAGGCATCGTCCTCGAAGGCGAGCTGCATCTTCTCACCCGGCCCGCATATCCACCGGGTCCCGAGTCTCCCCTCGAAATGCTCAACCGAAGCGATGCCTTCTTTGCCCTCACCCTGCCAACCGGCGGAGTGACCTTCGTGCCGAAGGCCCAGGTTTCGGTGGTCTCCTGTCGGTATGACACGCCGACCGATCCCGACCGAGTCTCCGCGGCCAAGCTGATCGGCCTGGAAGTGGTGCTTCTAGGCGGAGAGGAGTACCACGGCCGTGCCAGTCTCGAGCTGCCTCCCTCCCGAGCCCGGGCTCTGGACTACGTGAACGGGCCGGGAGGCTTCTTTGCCCTGTGGGCCGACGACACGACCCGATACATCAACAAGTCGCTGGTGCGACTCATACGTCCACTCGATTGAGAGCATAGTGGCTAGACTCGACCGCCTTATCCAAGTGATGCACGAGCAACGAGCCGACGCGCTGCAACTTGCCGCCGGCAAGCCGGTCGCGCTGGTGACCAATGGCGCCGGCCGGCCAGTGACCCGGGAAAATCTGAGCGACGGGCAGATCCTTTCCCTTCTGCGGGAGATTGCCTCTCCCGAGGCCGCCGGCAAACTGGACGGCCCGGCCCCGGTGGTCTTCCCCTACCACTCGCCCAGCGGTGAGGTGCAGGTCGAGCTCAGCCGGGGTGCCGAAGGGTCCTCGGCCCTCGTTCGACCGGCCCACCCAGCGGGCTCACTACAGGCGACCGCCGTGCCGCCCACCGCGAGGAACGCGGTGGATCTGGCGGAGGCGCGGCAGATGATGGACGAGCTCCTCCACCTGCTGGTCGAGTCGCAGGCGTCCGACCTCCACCTTCGCACCGATCAACCTCCGCTCTTGCGCCGGCAAGGCGAGCTCATGCGGGAGGAGGGCCGGGATCCGATTGTCGGTGACCGCCTGGAGGCGATGTTGCTCAGCATCATGTCCAGCCGGGAGGCGGGTGAGTATCGCGAGACCGGCGACACCGACTGGGCCTACGAGATTGGGGGGTTGGCTCGCTTCCGCTGTAACGCCGCCCGGGACCGGCACGGACCGCTAGGGGTGTTCCGGGTAATTCCCACCACCATCCGCACCGCGGACGAGATGGGCTTGAGCCGGGAAGTCCAAAATCTCTGCTATCTCACCAAGGGACTCGTGGTGGTGACCGGGCCAACCGGGTGCGGCAAGAGCACCACGCTGGCGGCACTGGTGGATCTCATCAATCGCACTCGAACCGATCACATCGTCACCATTGAAGATCCCATCGAGTTCGTCCACCAGAGCAAGAAGTGTCTGGTGACCCAGCGCCAGGTCGGTCTGCACACGCGCTCGTTCAAACACGCCCTGCGCGCCGCGCTCCGAGAAGACCCCGACATTGTCCTGGTAGGCGAGATGCGGGATCTGGAGACCGTGTCCATCGCCATCGAAACAGCCGAGACCGGCCACCTGGTTTTCGGCACGCTGCACACCACCACTGCGTCCTCCACCGTCGATCGCATCATCGATCAGTTTCCGGCGGACCGCCAGTCACAGGTCCGAGTGATGCTCTCGGAGTCGCTGCGGGGAGTGATCGCCCAGACCCTCTGCCGCAAGATCGGAGGCGGGCGCGTGGCCGCACGCGAGATCCTCCTCTCGATTCCGGCGGTGTCCAATCTGATCCGGGAGGGAAAGACATTTCAGATTCCCTCGATCATGCAGGTCAACCGCAAGACCGGAATGGTCACGCTGAACGATGCGTTGATGGAACTGGTGGACTCCAAGCAGGTGGAGCCCAAGGAGGCCTACACGAAAGCGGTGGAGAAGGCTGGTTTCGCCACCGCGCTCAAAGCGAAGCGGCACGATGTGAGCTTCTTGGGGGACGGGTGAGCGTGTCGCAGGTCTTGGGTCATGGGTCTTGGGTCGTGGGTGTTTAGTTTGCACGACTAATGCCCCAAACCCCACGACTCAAGACCAATGATGCTCTACCCGCTCCCCCCATCCTAGTCTTGGTCCAACCTCAGGACATCGTCAACATCGCGAGCGCGGTGCGCATCGCCAAAAACTTTGGCTTGGAGCAGATGCGCCTGGTGGATCCCGGCGCCTTTGACCCCTACCGCATCGAAGGCATCGCGCACAACACCGCAGATTTCGTGGATCGAATCGAGATCCTGCCCACCCTGGAGGCGGCGATCGGCGACTGTGTCTTTACGGCAGTGTTGACCGCTCGTCAACGTACCGCCAAGCGTCGTACGCTCCGCCCTCGCGAGGCCGCCGAGCTGCTGGCCCAGCAGGCAGCTAATGGCCCAGTCGCGATCGTCGCCGGCCGGGAGGACCGAGGACTGAGCAACGCCGAGCTGGATCTGGGGCACACGCTGGTCACCATCCCGACCGATCCGGCTCACTCTTCTCTTAACCTCGCGCAGGCCGTGGCCATCATGGCGTACGAGAGCTGGGCCGCTCGTGGAGGAGCCGCGATTCCCTTGAAGCCGCCCCGCAAGGCCGCCGCGCCGGCCACAGCCGCCCAGCTCGAGGAGCTCTTCGCCGACTGGCAGCGGGCGCTGTGGGCGGTCGACTTCTTCAAGACCCGCCGATCGGAGAGTGTCATGCGCTCCCTGCGGGAGATCCTGCATCGAGCCGAGCTGGACGGACGAGAGGCCTCCCTGGTGAGAGCGATGGGCATCGAGGTGGTCCGCTATCTGGCCCGCGCCGGGGTGCTGGCCGAGGGCCCGCCGGGAAAGGGTGCTCCCGGCCGGGCTCAACCCGAGGAGCAATGATGGCCCGGTCCAGCGCCTATTTCGCCGCCAACCGATACCCCGATCCGGCACAAGAGCCCTCGGCGACGGCACCCCTGGAGGATCTGCCCCCGCCCGCCGCCGCCCGATTTCACGCTCTGCGGAGCGGCCTGCTCGCCCTCGATGGCATCGGCGAAACGGTGCGCTTCATGGGGAATACCTGGCGTTGGGCGTGGGAATACGGTGTCGGCAACCGGAAGCTGTGCTGGCTGCACATCGTGGGTGATGAGCTCTCGGCCACTTTTACTCTGAGCGACATTGAGGAGGACCGTCTGCGCAAAGGGGGTCGGCTCGCGAGCACATTGCTGCGAGTGGTGGAAGAGGGGCAACGCACCGGACCGGTCAAGTGGTGTTGGGTCGAGCTTCCCGACCGGCGAGCGGTGGACACCTTCCTTCGGCTGGCGGGTCGAAAGGCGGCCTGGCTCTCCGAGCGCGGCGGACCTCATCGCGCCCCACGTATGGGAAATCGTCGGGCAACGGGAAGCAACGATGAATTAGATACCGAATAATTCTGTCGGATTACTCGAGTTGTCGGGTTGTGTGGTCGCCCGCGTACACTATACTTCGGCGCTCCCTGCGCCCTCTGGCGCGGCGCCGGTGAATGACTGAACTGAACCAGTCTCGCGAGCCTCCTGTCGGTGGTCCGCACGCGCACCAATCGGATCCCGAGAGAGCCTCTCCTTCAGCGTGGGATCGACAATGCGTACGTTGGCATTCGTGGTCGGCGGCGTCGGGGCCGGCGGACTCGCGCTTCTGCTTACGCTGAGCGGCTCCCCTCCCCGGGCTCAACAGGCTCGTCCCGCTGCCGACTCGATCACCGCGCCCGCACTCTCCGATACCGGCTCGCTGCAGGGTCCTCGACAACCGATCTTCTTCCGCCACGACATTCACGCCGGCCAGTTCAAGATGCAGTGCCAGTACTGCCACTACTCGGTGGCGGTCTCGCCCGAGCCGGGCATACCCTCGGTGCAGACCTGCATGGGCTGTCACCTGGTGGTGAGCGGGAGCGACAGCGGCAGCAAGACCGAGATCAAGAAGATCCGGCAGGCGTGGGGCGATAAGAAGCCAATCGAATGGATCCGGGTTCATTACCTGGCGCGGCACGCGCACTTCCCCCACCAGCGGCACATCAAGGTGCTCGGCCCCAACGCCTGCGCTACTTGCCACGGTGACGTGAGCCGCATGCCCCAGGTGTTCAAGGTGAACAACATCAACAGCATGGGTTTCTGCATCACGTGTCATGTCGAGCGAAAGGTGTCGCGGGACTGTTCGGTGTGTCATTACTGACGCGGCTGCGCCGCGGGCTATCAGCTAACGGCTAACAGCCGATTGCCGGAGCCGAGATACCGAGCTCGAGACTGAAGACAGTGATGTTGATTGGGGGAGACTGTTAGCTGTTAGCTGTTAGCTGTTAGCTGTTAGCTGTCAGCTGAACATCGGAGCTCGAATGTCTGACGAAAGCCCTACTCTCGACCGCCGCCGCTTTCTGACCGTGCTGGGTGCCGGCACCGGCGCGGGGGCTCTGGCCCTCTCCGGGTGCTCCACCAGCCAGGTCGAGAAGCTGGTGCCCTATCTGGTCCAATCCGAGGATCAGGTGCCGGGTGTGGCGACCTGGTACGCCAGCAGCTGCACTGAGTGCGCCGCGGGATGTGGCCTTCATGTTCGGACGCGCGAGGGACGAGCGGTCAAACTGGAGGGGAATCCCGAGCACCCCATCAACCGGGGGAAGCTCTGCTCCCGTGGTCAGGCCGCGCTACAGGGCCTCTACAATCCCGGTCGAATCAAGGGGCCAATGGCGCGTGCGGCCAACGGCAGCTTTCAGGACATCTCCTGGGACGACGCGATCGCGCGGCTGGCGACGAAGCTCGGCTCCGCTGGCTCCAAGCTCACGGTGATTTCCGGCGCGGGCGCCGGCAGCTTCTCCGATCTGCTGGCCGAATGGACGGCCGCCCTGGGTGGACGGCTAGTGCGCTATGAGCCGTTTGATCACGAGCCGCTCCGGGCGGCAAACCGGCAGGTGTTCGGCCTGGATCAGCTGCCAGCGCACGATTTCGCCAGGGCCAAGTACATCGTCTCCTTTGGGGCGGACTTCCTGGAGGCCTGGCTGGCTCCGCTGGAAAACCAGCGAGGCTTTGCTCAGTCCCACGGTTTTACCTCGGGGGAGCTCGCCAAATTCGTTTACGCCGGTCCTCGGATGAATCTCACTGGACTCAACGCAGACCAGTGGCTCTCGATCCGACCCGGCTCGGAGGCCGCGCTCGCCCTCGCCATGGCGAACATCGTCGCGGGGCAGCGAGGTGGGGCTGGCGAGCTGGCGACAGCGCTCGCCCGCTACACGCCTGCCATGGCAGCACAGGAGACCGGCCTTACCGTCGAAGCCATAGAACGGGTTGCTCGCGAATTCGCCGCGGCGCGCCCCAGCCTGGCAGTCGCGGGCGGAGTAGGAGCCCAGCACGCCGGAGCGGCGGAGCTCTGCGCGGCGGTGAACATCCTGAATTGGGTCGCGGGCAACATCGGTGAGACCGTGCGCTTTGGCGCGGGTCTGGCGGCCGGTGACGGCCTGGGCGCCTTGGCTCAGTCGGCCCAGGCGATGAACGCCGGCGAAGTGGCCGTGCTCCTGGTGCACAGTGCCAATCCGGTCTACACCCTGCCGAAGGCAGCCGGCTTCGCCGAGGCGCTCAAGAAGGTCGGCTACAAGGTGTCGACCTCGATGTACCTGGACGAAACCGCCGCGATGTGCGATCTCCTCCTCCCACAGCACCACGCCCTCGAACGGTGGGACGATGTGCGGCCTCGCGCCGGAGTCAACGGACTCATGCAGCCGGTCATGCAACCGGTGTTCAACACCTTGGCCACAGGAGACCTGCTACTTCGGGTCTCGCGGAAGATCGGCGGCCCACTCGCCAAGTTCAACGCGCCTTCATATGAGGCGCACCTCAAGACCCGCTGGCAGATGGTGGCCACCGAAGCGGGTGAGAAGGACTTCGAGGGTTTCTGGCGGGCCGCGCTGCAGCGCGGTGGAGTTTTCCGGGACGCTCCGCCGGCGCCTGCGGTCGCACTGGCTTCCACCGCCCGCCAGGTCGGATTCACCAGGCCCGCGTTCGAGGGTAACGGTGAATTCGTCTTCCTGACCTACCCCCACGCCCTCCTGCATGATGGTCGCGGGACCAACAAGCCCTGGCTGCTCGAGAATGCCGATCCGGTGACCAAGATCACCTGGCACTCCTGGGTGGAAATCGGCCCCGAGGCGGCGCGCCGACTGGATGTGAGAGACGGAGAGATCGTCGAGCTCACCTCGCCCCATGGCACCATCGCGGGTCCGGTCTACGTCTACCCCGGCCTGCGCGACGACGTCGTAGCGGTCCCGCTCGGGTTTGGGCACACGGCCTATGGTGCGCTCGCCGAGGGGAGAGGAGTGAACGCGCTGGATCTGCTGGGCGCGCCCAAGGGTGAGTTCCTGCCCTACATCTCCACCCGAGTCGCGCTCCGGAAGACCGGTCGGTATCAGAAGCTGGCCTCGATCGCCGGCGTACCTCGCCAGCTCGGGCGGGGCATTGCGGAGGCGATGCCGCTCGCCGCGGCCCAGAAGGGGATGACGGTGGAGCAGGCCTATCTCACCGCAGGCGAGGGGCCGCACGAGGTGAATACGGAGACCGAAGTCGAGGCCCTCAAGGGCTGGAGCGAGGCGCAGCACAAGGCGGCCCAGTACGGCGACTACGCTCGGGAGCACCCGCAATGGGGCATGGCGATCGATCTCGCCAAGTGCACCGGCTGCCAGGCCTGTGTGACCGCCTGTTATGCGGAGAACAACATTCCCACCGTGGGCCAGTCCGAGATTCTGCGCGGACGCGAGTTGACCTGGATCCGACTCGAGCGCTATTGGGAAACCAGTGAGGAACCGGGTCACCCGGTTTCGGCCCGCTTCATCCCGATGCTCTGCCAGCACTGCGGCAACGCACCGTGCGAGCCGGTCTGCCCGGTCTATGCGGCGTACCACACTCCTGACGGACTCAATGGTCAGATCTACAATCGCTGCGTCGGGACGCGGTATTGCGCCAACAACTGTCCCTACAAGGTGCGCTATTTCAACTGGTATAAGTACAACGAAATAGCATGGCCCGAGCCGCTCAACCTGCAGCTCAACCCCGACGTGACGGTTCGAGCTCGCGGCGTGATGGAGAAATGCACCTTCTGCATCCAGCGCATCCGAGGGGCGCAGAACGACGCGCGACTGGAGAACCGGGCCATTCGCGATGGCGAGTTCACCACCGCGTGCGCCCAGGCCTGCCCTTCCGACGCCATCGTGTTCGGTAACGCGGCCGACCCGTCGAGCCGGGTAGCGCAAATCAAGCAGAATCCCAGGGGCTACCGGGTACTCGAGGACCTCAACACTCGCCCGGCGGTCACCTACCTGGCGAAGGTCTTGCACCCGGCGGAGGCATAACGATGGCCGTCGTCGTTCCCCCGCATCCGGCGCAGCACGACGGGCACGTGATGACCCAGACCCACGCCGAGGTCACCCGCGACGTTGTCAGCACTCTCGCGCCGGCCAGTCGGGGCTATGTGCTCTTGCTGCTCAGCGCGGTGGGCATGTTCCTGGTGGGCCTGCTCACGTTTCTCATGCTCGTCAAGGACGGCTTGGGACATGCCGGCTACCAGCCGCCGATCTTCTGGAGCGTGTACATCACCACCTTCGTGTTCTGGGTGGGTATCGGCCATGCCGGCACGCTGATCTCCGCGATCCTGTTCCTCTTCCGGTCTCCCTGGCGGACAGCAGTGTACCGCTCGACCGAGGTGATGACCGTCTTCGCGGTGATGACCGCGGGACTGTTCCCCATCATTCACCTCGGGCGCAATTGGGTCTTCTACTGGCTGCTTCCCTATCCCAACCAGCGATTCCTCTGGCCCAACTTCAAGTCACCGCTGCTGTGGGACGTCTTCGCCATCGGCACCTATCTGACGGTGTCCACCACCTTCCTGGTTTTCGGGCTGGTGCCGGACGTGGCCGCGGTTCGCGACAAGGCGTCGGGCTGGCGCCGCTCGGTGTACTCCATGGCGGCGGTAGGCTGGCAAGGCACCGACAACCAGTGGCGGCACTACTCTCGCGCCTACCTCTACCTGGCCGCGCTGGCGACGCCGCTGGTGCTTTCGGTCCACTCCGTGGTGTCGTGGGACTTCGCCATGTCGATCGTCCCCGGATGGCATGGAACCATCTTCGCGCCGTACTTCGTGGCCGGCGCGATCTATTCGGGTATCGGGATGGTACTGACGCTGATCATCCCGCTCCGCCGAGCGCTCAAGATCGAGCATATGATGATCCCGGAGTATCACTTCGACAACCTGGCCAAGCTGACGCTGCTCACCGGCTCGATTCTGTTCTATGCCTACGCGATGGAGTACTTCGTCGCCTGGTACAGCGGCAATCCCTTCGAGCAGACCACGTTCTTCCGGCGGGCGTTCGGGTCCTACTGGTGGGCCGGCTGGACTATGATCATCTGCAACGCCTTGGTGTCCCAATTGCTCTGGTTTCGGAAGATCCGGACCAATCTCACCTCGCTCTTCATCATCTCGATCTTCATCAACATCGGGATGTGGTTCGAGCGGTTCGTCATCATCGTGTCCTCGCTGAGCAACGACTACATCCCCTGGGCCTGGGATCAGCTCAACCCCACCTGGGCCGACTGGGGGATTCTCGCGGGCTCATTCGGCTGGTTCAGCATGTGGTTCCTGCTGTTTGCCAAGAACTTCCCGATCGTCGCGATCCAGGAGATCAAGGAGATGATCCCGATGCCGCGGAAGCGGGGAGGGCAGCACTGATGGCGCGGCTCAGGCGGACACGGCAGGTGCCGGGCCTGCTCGGTTCCTTCGTGCACGTGGATGCCGCGACCGATGCCATCCGGGCGCTGCGGGCCAAAGGTTTCCGCAACCTGGTGGTCTACACCCCGGCACCCAACCACGAGATCGAGGAGGCGTTGGACCAGTCGGTGAGCCCGGTACGGCTGTTCACCTTGATCGGTGGGCTCACCGGATGCGCGGCGGGATTCGGGATGACGCTCTGGATGTCCTACGACTGGCCCGTGCTGGCGGGTGGCAAGCCGATCGGCTCCGTGCCGCCCTACGTGGTCATCGCCTTCGAGCTCACCATCCTC
>Ga0070699_100002805_pt1 | contig 15545 bp, 14 predicted proteins | sample KBSK1503metaG_FD_65473 | JGI IMG/M metagenome (GOLD analysis project Ga0070699, IMG submission 65473) | Corn, switchgrass and miscanthus rhizosphere microbial communities from Kellogg Biological Station, Michigan, USA - KBS K1-50-3 metaG | ecosystem: Host-associated > Plants > Roots >...
TCAAGAAACACTACCAGGGGCAGCCCAAGCAGATCGCGGCGGCGCTTTGGGGCAACAGCGCCGCTCAATACCGATACAAGCACGTGATCGTGGTGGAGGAGGACATCGATCCCGCGGACGACGAGCAAGTCGAGTGGGCGCTCGCTCACCGGCTGAACGCCGGCGAGGGCGGCGTGGTGATCTTCCCGGGGATTTTCGGCTCGCCCATCGACCCCAGCACGCCCATGGAGGATCGCGACGTCGCGCAGCTCGGCACCGGGCTCTGGAACCGGATGTTGATCGACGCCACGCGCTCTTGGAAGAATCCGCGCCGCTCGCAGTGGGGCGGTGAACGCTTTCCGCCCACCGTGCGGCCAGCCCCCGAAGACGAGGCGCGCGTGCGAGCCCGGTGGTCGGAATACGGGCTTGGCGACTTGTGACGGACCTTGCACAAGGGCGCTGCTCTCACTCTCTCACTCTCGCGAAATTCCCGGCATGTTGCGGCAAACGAAGCGCCGCCTGGCTATGTGGACGATTTTATCACCTTGGGCCTACTCGGCGCTCATCCGATCGAGCAAGCGTTGATCGCTATGGAGCGATGGGCGAGCTCAAGGCTGCAAAAACCTTGTTGGAGATTTTGGCTAAGATTGATGACCACGATAAAGCAGTCCAGCTTGAGGCTCAGCACCGCGGTGGCCAGTCCGCTCACGAGCGAGTGACGGCAAAGCTAGATCGGATAAGGGAAAGAATGGACGCAGCACTGCGGATGCTGCTTGAACAAAATGGTATCGATCCAGTCGGTCGGCGATTCGCAGAATGATAGGTTATGGAACCAGGCGTACCGGTTAGAGCGCCGCTAATGCCGCGTATGCCGCAATCCAGCGCCAGCATTCGACCACATTGACGTCCAATCTGCCGAGGCTCGCGCCTAGGCACGACCGGACCGCAGTCGCTGTAACTCGAGCCGCATGGCCAACGCATGATTGACGTGCTCCCGCACAAGCCGCTCTGCTTCCGCAGACTTGCGATCGCGAATGGCCGTGATGATTTGTAGATGTTCGCGGTGTGCCAATTCAATGCTGCCGGGCAGGATAAAGGTCGAGTGACGCAACAGGCCCAGCGCGTCGACGACCGTGGTGATGGACTGCAGCAAATACCGATTGTGCGCGGCGGCATAGAGCGTCTGATGCAGCTCGTTGTTGATGATGACAAGCTTTGCAGGATCGTTCTTGGCACGTGCCTCGGACGTCGCGATCTGGAACAGGCGCTTCACCTCGGCCTTGGTCGCATGTTGGGCGGCGAGCGCCGCGGCCGTGCCTTCGAGTGCCGCGCGCACGGCGTAGAGTTGCACCAGCTGTTGCGCATCGAGCTCGGCGACCATCACGCCGTTCCACGGACCGTTGGTGAGCAGGCCCTCGGAAATAATGCGGTGAAACGCCTCGCGTACTGGCGTGCGACTGATGTTCAGCCACTTCGCCACATCGGCCTCGCGCAGATGCTCGCCGGATTTGAATTTACCGGACCGAATCGCCTCCCGCATGGTCCGATACGCAAAATCGCCAAGCGATTCTCCCCTCCGCTGATGCGTCGACTGCTGGCGGCCCATGAGATGTAAGCCGCGTTGATCGCCTCGAACGGCTGGACGGCGTTTGGATTTGATATGCCCGCTTGCCGGTCCCGGGCACTTTGCTGGCACGGCCTTGCGGATTGGCAATTTCATCGCACGACGGCTGCGAGCCGATTCTAGTTTCGTGGCGCCCAGGGCACCAGGATGCGCTCGATGAGCGCGATGCCGTAATAGAGCACGATGCTCATGATCGTCAACAAGACGAGCGCGCCGAACGCCAGGGGGGTGCGCGACTGCGAGGTCGACACGAGAATGAGATAGCCAAGTCCGCTCTCGGAACCGACGAACTCACCGATCACCGCGCCGATCACCGCGAAGGTGATGGCGATCTTGAGGCCCACGAAGATGTGCGGCATGGCGGTCGGAAAGCGGATCTTGACGAAGGTCTGCAAGGAGCTTGCCGACAAGGACCGGATTAAGTCCATGAGCGGAGCCGGCACGGCGGCGAGACCGCTCGCGGTCGCGACGATGATCGGGAAGAAGCAGACAAGGAACACGACGACGATCTTCGGCAGCGTCCCAAATCCAATCCAAAGGGCAAGCAGCGGCGCAATAGCGACCTTCGGCATCGACTGCAATGCGAGCAAGATAGGATAGATCGTATTCTGAAGGAGTGACGAATAGACGACAGCGACAGCCAAGGGAATGCTGATCGCAATGGCAAGTGCAAAACCTACCAGAGTCTCGTAGAGGGTAACCATGGAATGCCCGATCAATTCGGACCGCCATTCCACCATCGATTGCCCGATCAAGCTGGGAGATGGCAGGAGCCACGCCGGAACTTGAAACTGGCGAACCAGAAATTCCCACACAATAGTCAACGCGATCAGCGTAATCGTGGCGCCCAGGATCGCTTTGAGCGTGGAATCGGCGGGCTCGAGCGATTCGTCGTCTTGAAGCAGGCTGGCAGCGTGCGGTTCGGTAGTCATGATCGGCTTGCTCCTGGACCGTGATAGATCACTTCTCGGATCTGGCCCGAGTACGACTTGAATTTTTGTGTAAATTCCATGTCGATTGTACGTGGTCGCGCAAGATCGATGTCCACGACGCGAGCGATACGGCCGGGCCGCGGCGTCATGGCCACGACACGGTCGGCGAGCAGAATGGCCTCGGTGATATTGTGCGTCACAAAGATCACGGTTTTCTTGTCCGTGTCCCAGATTCGCATCAACTCGAAGCCAAGTTCCTCGCGAGTCATGGCGTCGAGCGCCGCGAATGGCTCATCCATCAGCAGAACCGACGGATTGTGGATCAGGGCGCGGCAGAGCGACACCCGCTGCTGCATGCCGCCGGACAACTCGCGTGGAAAGCGTTTCTCAAAGCCGCCAAGACCGACGAGGTTGATGAGGTCCATGGCGCGGTTGCGCGATTTGACCTTGTCGAGCCCGAGGATTTCGGTCGGCAATAGAACGTTGTCCAGCACGGTGCGCCACTCCAGGAGCACGGCGTCCTGAAACACGATGCCGACGTCGCGGGTGGGGCGCAGGAGCGGCGTGCCGTCAAACAACAGCGTGCCGCGCGACGGCCGGATGAGGGCGCCGATCAGCTTGAGCAACGTTGACTTCCCGCACCCGGAGGGGCCGACCAGCGTGACGAATTCGTTTTGCTTGATCGAGAGACTGACCTCCTTGAGGGCCGTTACCCGCCCGTGGCTCGAGGCATAGGTCTTGTGGAGACCCTCGATATGGATCTTGTTCATTGCGGTGCTAGGCGCCTCGATATGGCGAGCGGTCGAAGGGCGGCCAGGTGGCGCGGCGCTTGCGCGTGGCGTTCGCACCGTCAAAGGCCGAAAAACGGCAGGCGCTGCGCAACGTGATCAGCCCTACGGTGAGTCGATCAAGCGTCAGTTCGCGACGAAGCCTGGCGCGTAGATGTCCTCCGGTGTAACCGCAAATTTCAGGGTGTACGCGCCGCCGACGATCTCGATTGTCTTCTTCACCCGACCAGCATCCAGGACACCTAGCGGCTGTCCCGTCAGGGTGCCGACGATCTTCGTCTCGCCCGCCGCGACATCGGAGTCGACCTCGCGGTGATGCTTGTTCATGATCGCGCCGGCCTCCTGCGGATTGGCAATGGCATCCTTGAGGCCCTGCATCGTCGCGGTGACAAATCGCCGAACAAGTTCTGGGTTCGACTTGATGATGCTGTCGCTGGCAATGATGCCGTTGCCGTAGAGATCGAGACCGACGTCCGCATAAGAGAGGGCGAGGATCTGCTTGGGCGCGGCGCTCTTTGCCAGAAGCGGCTCGCCCACTGTGAACTGACCGATGCCGTCGGCGCGGCCGGTCGTCAACATCCCCGGCAGCGTATCAGCCGCAGCAACGAGCCAGGTGACCTTGTTGGCATCGATGTTTGCGGCTTTCGCGTATGCGTTAAACAACTTCGGGACGGCGCTAAACGCGGTGTCGGCAACCTTCTTGCCTTCGAGGTCCTTCGGCTTCGCGATGCCCGATTCCTTGAGTACGTAGATCGCGTGCGGTGGCTTGGCATAGACAATGGCGACGAGCTTGGTCGGGATCTGGTCGTTACCGCGTCCGAGAATAACGGCGGCGGTGTCAGCGAATCCGATCTCCGCGGTGCCGGCCGCAACCTGCTTCACCGCATCCGCTGATCCCTGCCCGCGCACGATTTGGACATCGAGGTTCTGCCGGGCATAGTAGCCCTTTTCGAGCGCAACAAAATAATAGGCGTGTCGGCCGTTGTAGCCAAAGTCGGTGACAAAGGTCACCTTATCCGCGCCCTTGGCATCTTGCTGTCCGAAGGCGCACACGCAGATCGCTGCGAGCATCAGCGAAACGCAAAGTTTCCCGCTACTATGCATTTTCTCGTCTCCCATCTTTTCCCAACCGGCGTGCTTTAGTTGGGCAATCTTTCGCGTGCGGCCGCTTGCAATTGGCTGCGGCTATTGAATTGACCCAAATTTAGTATACAAAATTCTGCACATTGACAAGAAGAGTGGAATTTCAGGGAGCATCCAGGCAAAGCGCGAGGCGCATGATGTCGTACGAAGCGAATGACAATTTCACACCAAATCGCGATCGCGTCGCCGATGCGGACGCCGCAGTGCCGATAATCGACATCGCGCCATTCGTGTATGGCGACGCGGCTGCACGCGAAATGGTTGTCGCCGCGGTGAAGCGTGCTTGCGAGCAGGTCGGGTTCTTCGTCATCACTGGCCATGACGTGCCGGAGGAAAGGATCAAGGCCGTTTTCGCCGAGGGGCGCGCATTCTTCGCCCGACCGCTTGATGAGAAAATGCGCATCAAGCGGCTGGGACCGGGCATCAGCCGCGGCTATAACAGTCTCGCTGGACAGAGCCTCGGCCTCACGATGGGGCAGAAGGCACCGCCTGATCTGATGGAGAGTTTGGGTTTCGGACCGCTGGAAACCGACAACGACCCCTACTGGACCGAGGGCTTCGGGCCAGTTCACGCCCATCCGAACCTGTGGCCCGAGGGCGTGCCGCAATTCCGTCGCGCAGTGAGTGACTATTGGCGCGCCATAGAAGTGGTGTCCGCGCGGCTCATGCGCATCTTCGCCCTTGCGCTTGCTCTTGACGAGGACTTCTTCATCCAGCGCAGCAGACGCCACGTCACCAACATGCGCATCAACTACTACCCCGCGCAGGACCGGCCTCCCGAAGCGGGGCAGCTGCGCGCGGGTGCTCACTCGGACTATGGCGCATTTACCATCCTCAAAGGAGAGAACGCCCCCGGCGGACTTCAGGTCCTGCGCCGCGGCGGCGATTGGACGGACGTGCCGGCCATCGATGAGGGCTTCATCATTAACATCGGCGATCTTCTGATGCGTTGGACCAACGACAAGTGGGTTTCCACTATTCATCGCGTGGTCAACCCTCCCGAGGAAGTCCGGCGCCGCGTAGATCGGATGTCGATCGCCTACTTCTTCGTGCCGGATCACGACGTCGAGGTGCGCTGCCTCGAAAGCTGCAGGGGCGCGGGGAATCCGTCGCGTTACCCGCCGACCACCGCTGGTGCCCACTGGCGCGGCAAGATTCTTGCTGCTCGGCAGATGAGTGCGAAAGCTAGCTAGGCCGGCGGGATATTCCGTGGAGGTGAAATTGGTACCAACGCAGATGAAGGCCGTAATTTTTGAGCAATATGGCGACGCCGACGTTCTCAAATATACCGACTTCCGCGTGCCGAAGCTCGAACGGGATGAGGCGCTGGTCAAGGTCCATGCGGTGAGCCTCAATGGCTACGACCTGATGGCGCGCGCGGGGCGCTACAAGCCGAACAAGGGAAAGTTTCCGCATATCCTCGGTGGGGATTTTGGCGGTGAGCTCGTTGCGCTCGGACCGGAGACAGCATGCGATCTTCCGATGGGAACGCGCGTGACAAGCTGGTGGATCCTTCCATGCGGACGCTGCGAGCAGTGCATGGCCGGCCATCACAACCGTTGTGCAAGCGATTACCGCTATCTCGGCGCGCACGAACACGGGGCTTATGCGGAGTACGTCAAGTTGCCCGCCAACCACTTGATCCCGCTGCCCGATACCGTAACGTTCGAGCAGGCGGCAGCCTTTCCCAATGCCTTTGGGACGGCGTGGCACATGCTGATTGATCGCGGCAATGTGCGCGCCGGCGAGACTGTGCTGGTAAATTCCGCGAGCTCAGGGGTGAGCATGGCCGCCATCCAGATCTGCAAGCTCGCCGGAGCTTACGTCTACACCACGTCGAGCGCAGACTGGAAACTCGAGCGTGCCAAGGAGCTCGGCGCCGACGAACTCATCAACTACAGCAATGTTGACTTCGTCGACGAACTTCTCAAGCGGACTAAGAAACGCGGCGTCGACCTCGTGGTCGAGCACGTTGGCGGCGATTTCTTGGAAAAATCAATCCGCTGCCTCACCCGTGGCGGCAGGGTCGTGACCGTCGGCGGGACGAAGTCCTACGATTGCAAAGTCCCGGTGAATTACATTTTCCATAAGGAGCTGCAAATCATTGGCTCGAACAGCGCCACCAAACACAATCTTGAAGTGATGATGCCGCTGCTGGGCAGCGGAAAGTTGAAGGCCGTGATTGATCGGATATTCCGGCTGCAAGAAGCAGCAGATGCGCATCGCTACCTCGAGTCGGGAAAGCAGTTCGGCAAGGTGGTCTTGCGTGTCGACCATTGATCCGGGCATGCGGGACGCGTGACGCTGAAATGCTGACACAAGCGTCCGGTGACCTTTCAATGCTAATCGCGGCCGCCCGCGCGCAGTACCGCAACGTCCTCTCCGAGCCTGAGGCCAAGGCGTTTCTGCGCGCGCAAGGCATTCCAGTGCCGCCGGGGCGTGTCGTCCCGACTCCCGAAGAGGCGTCCGGCGTGGTCCGGGAGGTCGGTGCGCCGGTTGTCGTCAAGGCGGTCGCGCATCAATTAACCCACAAGACCGAGGCCGGCGCGGTGATGTTTCCCGTTGACTCGCCCACCGCCGCAGAAATGGCCTGTCGCACGATCGCGGCCCGCGTTGCAGCCTATCGGCCGGACATCGCGCTCGACGGATTCCTGATTGAGGCCTATCGACCGGCGCAGCCAGAATGGATCCTTGCGCTACGCAACGATCCTCATTTCGGTCCCGCCATCATGTTTGGTCTGGGCGGTATCTATGTCGAGACGTTACGACAAGTTTCGTTCCGGCTCGCGCCGCTGCGCGACGAGGACATCGAAGCGCTCCTGAGCGAGCGGCCGGCCATGCAGCTTCTTTCGGGTGCGCGCGGGCGCGCGCCGCCCGACCTCCGAGCCGTCGCCGATGTAGTGCGTCGTCTCTCCGACCTGTCGCAGCAGCCCTCGGTTGCGCGCGATATATCGGAGATCGAGATCAATCCTCTCGCCGTCACCGAGAACGGTGTGCTCGCGCTCGACGCGCTCATCGTTCTTTGTTCGTAGGAGAATAACCAATGCGAGACATCACGCCGCTGGTCGCGCCGCGGTCCATCGCGGTGATCGGTGCCACAGCCAACCCAACGAAATCGGGCGGTGTCCTGTTCGATAACCTCGTCAAGGGTGATTTCCAAGGCCCGCTTTATCCGATCAACCGTACCGCTGTGGCGATCATGGGCAGAACTGCCTATCCCACGCTCGCCGAGGTGCCCGAAAAAGTCGATCTGGTCTATATTGTGCTGCCGCAACAGCACGTGGAGGACGCGGTCAAGCAATGCGTCGCCGCCGGTGCGCGGGCGGCCTGCATCATCACTGCAGGTTTTTCGGAAGCGAGCCAAAAAGGCCGCTGCACCGAACAGCGTCTTTATGATATCGCGCGCGCGTCTGGATTGCTTCTCGCCGGCCCCAATACGATCGGCATGGTCAACGCCGAGGTCGGCATGATGGGGAGCTTCGTCAATTTTCCCCGCTGGCAGTCGGGGAGTGTGTCATTTTTTACCCAGACCGGTATCTTTACCGGCGCCGTCATGCTGCACGTTATGAGCGGCGCAACCCAGCGCCTCCCGGTCGGCAAGAGCATCGATGTCGGCAATAAGGTCGATGTCGATGAGCTCGATTTTCTGACCTTTGTCGCGGACGATCCAGCCACTAGGGTCATCGGCCTTTACATCGAGAGTATCCGCAATCCACGCGCCTTCCTCGACAGGGCGCGCGAGGTGCGTAAATCGAAGCCGATCGTCGTTCTCAAGCCCGGTCGCACCAAGGACGGCGCAAAGGCATCCGCCTCCCATACTGGGTCACTCGCATCCGACAACGACATCCTCGACGGCGCGCTGCGACAATACGGCATCGCGCGCGCTGAGGATGAAGACGACTTCCTCAACGCGCTGCGCGCGCTGGTCATGCTGCCGAGGCCGCGTGGTAAGCGTGTGGGGGTTGCGACAACGAGTGGCGCGCTCGGCGTGATTGCCACCGATCTCCTCGTCGAGAGCGGCCTGGAGCTCGCGGCGTTCGAGCCCGCGACCCTTGCCGCCATGCGCACGATCCTTCCGGATTGGCTCGAACCAGCCAATCCGTTCGACTTCTGGATCAGCATCGACATCAAAGGACCACGTGAAGCGCACGAAGTCGGGCTCACCGCGCTCTTTGCCGATCCGAATGTAGACTTGGTCCTGTGCACCCTGCTCGCGCCGAGCAACGCCGATTTCCCCGAGTTTGGCGACTTGGTACGGCGGCTGCGCCGCAACTACGACAAGCCAGTCGCGCTCGTGATCTATGGTGGAGAGGCGGAGCAGCGCTGGACCGCGGATCTTGAAGGGGCCGACGTGCCGATCTTCAAGACGACGCGGGCGGGTGTCCGCGCATTGTCCCTCATGGTACAGGCGACAATGTAGCCGCAGCGGTCATCTCAGTGGCGCATCAGCGCAAGCGTCGTCCGCGCATAGATCTTCGCGCAGTCAATGACATCCTGCTCGTTCACGTAGTCGTCGATGCCGGCCGACAGTGTTGGCTGCGGACCATAACAGACCGCCGGGACGCCGAGGTCGCGCCAGCGGCGGGCATCGCTGCCCGGCAACCGTACCACGAAGGGTGGCGTAGTGCCGCGCACCGCGCTCGCGGCTGTCGCCAGCTCGACCACCAATGGGTTGTCGAGCGCGGTCCAATTAGCGTCCCAGGCCTTGACGACGGCGATGCTAATGTCGTCGTCGCCCGTCTGCTTACGGATCATCGTCTCACATGCCTGCGCGCTGATGCCGGGTGGAAGCCGGATATCAATCTGTGCATGTGCCCGCGTCGCCACCTGGCTGCGAACTGTGCCGGCGGCCAGCGTTCCCGCATTCAGCGAGAGCCGTAGCCCGAGATTGCCCTCGCCGCCGCTCACGCCCGCCAGCTCGCGCGGCAGGGTCGCGTACATCTCGTTCAGTGCATCGAGGCGCGCTAAGAAGGCGGCGAGCTTCATTACTGCGGTCTCTCCGCGCAGCGCGCGCGAAGCATGCCCGCCGGGAGAGCGGGCCTCCACGTCAAGCCAGAGCAAGCCCTTCTCGGCGACGGCGAAGTGCATGAAGCCCGGGCCTTCGCCGCTGATGAGGAAGTCGCCGCCGACGTCGGGGCGCTCGCGCAGCAGGAAGACAGTGCCGCGTTCTCCGAACATAACCTCATCGGAGACAGCGGTCATCGTTAAACGCCCTTTCCACGCATTGCTGTGTCGCTTGAGAATCGCCGTCGCGAGGCACATGGCGGCCAGCGCCCCTTTCATGTTGCCCATACCGAGCCCATAGAGGCGACCATCACGGCGCGTAAGACGTGTGATGGGAACCGTCCACGTTGCCTCGTCGCCGGCTTCCATGGTGTCCATGTGCGCATTGAAGACGACATGGCGCCCGGCGGGACCGCCCTCGATGCAGCCAATAACGTTGGGAGCTTCATCGTCGGCCGTAACTGTCTCGGTCGCGATGCCGTGGCCGGACAGGTAGGCGTGCACGACCTCGGCTGCATCGGCTGTGCGACCCGGCGGATTGATGCTCACCGCCGCCACGAGCCGACCGCACAGCTCGATCAGTTCCTCGCGCTCGGCATCGATGTCGCGACAAACGGCATCAGCGAGGCTGCTGCTCATTTTGTGCCCCGCTGAGCGAGGACCGCATGGGGTCGACGACCGACGATGCTGCAGTAAACCTCCGGATCCGTGGCTCCTTCAGTGCCGAACACCAGGACACGACTATCGCGTCGCAGATCGAGGCGAACGCGCGCATCGGCATCGACACTCGCCATCAGCATGCCGGCAAGTCCCGCCACTGCCGATTCTCCTGCCACAACAGCATCGTCGTCGAAGCGGCCATCGGCCAAGAGCCGCATGCAATCGATTGCAGCTTCATCGTCGATCGTCATAAACGCGTCGGCGCCCGTCTCAAGAATGCGCCACGCCAGGGGCGAGACCTCGCCGCAGGCGAGGCCCGCCATGATCGTGTCGAGCGCGCCGTGTGCCGGTGTAGGACGACCCGCCATAGCGCTCCGATAGAAGCAGTCCGCCTTCTCCGGCTCGACGACCACGAAGCGAGGGCGCGCGGTGCCATATCGTTCCCAAAGATACGAACACACACTCGCTGCCAAACCCCCAACGCCACCCTGGACAAAGACGTGGGATGGCACGGCCGCTGTCTGCCGCAGCGCTTCCTCGACCATCAGGCTGTAACCCTGCATCACGTCACGCGGGATATCGGTATAACCCTCATAGGCTGTGTCGGAAACCACGGTCCAGCCCTGCGCCGCAGCATCCACGGCGACGCGCCGAACGCCGTCGTCATAGGTCCCCGGGAAGCGCCTGATCTCCGCGCCATAGGCAGCGATTGCTTGGCTGCGACCTGCGCTAACCGTTTCCGGGATATAGATCACGCATCTGCAGCCGAAAGTGCGTGCTCCCCACGCGACCGAACGACCGTGATTGCCGTCGGTCGCGCACGTCACCGTGATGCGAGAGGTGAGATCGACGTAATGACCCGATGTCAGGTCGAAAGTCGATGGGGTGACGTTTTTCTGCTCTTGGATCGTCTTCCGCAGCAGCTTGAATACCGCGTAGGCGCCTCCGAGCGCCTTGAAGCTACCGAGGCCGAAACGTTCGGCTTCGTCCTTGTAGAGAATCGCGTCGACGCCGGCGCGCGCAGCCAGGTTCGGCAGGAGATGCAGTGGCGTCGGCTTGTAGCCGCGCCATGACATGATGTCGCGTTTGGCTTCGGCGAGGGCCGCAAGACTGAGGATCGCTTCGCGCCCGTCCGTGCCATAGGGCGCTGTGCGTGCCACCCGCGGATTCTCGAACAGGCGGAATCCCGAGGAAGTTAGCATCTGCGTCCTCACCATCCGGCCGCCAAGCCGTCGCGACGGCCATCAGCGCCGCCGCGAAGGAGGCCTGCCTCCCAATCGATCCAGATCGCTTGTGCGGTCCCGAGCGGATTCTCGGCGCGCACCACATGATGGCCGAGCGCCGAAAGTCCCGCCATGACGGCTGCCGACACGGTGCTCTCCTCTTGAACGGTATTGCCCAGCGCGAAAATTCGCGGCGCGTCGATCGCTGCCTGAATTCCCATCCCGTGGTCGATTATATTCGTCAGGACCTCGACTTGACCAAAGGGCTGAAACTGGCCGCCGGTGACGCCAAACGACATCACCGCTTTCCCCTTTTTCGTGACCATCGCAGGAATGATCGTGTTCAAAGGCCGTTTGCGTCCGGCGATCGCATTGGGATGGCCGGGCTCGAGCACGAAGCCAGAAGCGCGGTTGTGGAAGATGACGCCAGCGGCCGGGCTCACGATGCCGGTTCCGAAATCATCGAAGATCGAGTTGATGAAGGCGACCGCGTTGCGATTAGAATCAACGACAGCGAGAAACGCTGTGTCGCGATGATCTGGGATGGGGAAGGGGGCAAGACCCTCCATGCGCCGTTCCATCGACACGCTTGCGCGCAGCTTCGTGGAACGCTCGTCCGACAGCAGGTTCTTGACCTGGATGCTGTCGGTGCGCGGATCGCCGATGAAGCAATCGCGATCGGCGTAGGCCTGCCGGCCGATCTCAGTCAGCGCATGGCAGCGTTCGACCGAAAGCGGCGCCCATTTGGATAGATCGAAACCTTCGAGCGCCTTCAACATGACGAGCGGGACGACGCCCTGGCCGTTCGGCGGACATTCCCAAACCTCGTAACCGCGGTAGCTGGTCCCGATCGGTGTCACATATTCCGGCGCGTAAGCGGAAAAATCTTCCAGCGCATGGCAGCCGCCAGCGGCGCGCAGCGCATCGACCATGTCACGCGCGATCCAGCCTTCATAGAAGGCTGCAGGCCCATCGCTGGCGATGCTGCGTAGCGCAGCGGCAAGCGCTGGCTGGCGATGGATATCGCCCGGCCGCGGAGCGGCGCCATTCGGCAAGAAAATGCTGGCCGCGGCCGCATTCTTACGCAGCTTCTCCAGCTGCCGCGCCCAATCGCGCGCAACCCGTTCGGTCACCGGATAGCCGTCCTCGGCTGCAGCGATAGCCGGTTGAAGCAGGTCCGCGAGTTTCATCGTTCCGTGATCGGCGACTAACCTAGCCCATGATCCGACAGCTCCCGGCACCGTCACTGCATCGGCGCTCTCGGGCGGAATCGACGTCATGCCGCGGGCAAGACAGCGATCGAGACTTGCCGCCGCTGGCGCCCAGCCCGAACCGTTGAGCGCGATGATCTCTCCCTCGCCGCGAGGCATGTACAGCACGAAGCAATCGCCACCAATACCCGTTTGCGGCGCTTCAACGACGCCAAGCAGCGCGATGGCCGCGACTGCGGCGTCCATCGCATTGCCGCCGCGACGGAGCACGTCGAGGGCGGTCAGCGTTGCTAGGGGGTGCGACGTTGCCGCCATGACCCGCATACCCAACGCCTCGGAGCGTCCGGGCAGTTCGAAATTGCGGGCGGTGTTGCTACAGAACGGCAAGAGACGCGTTCCGCAAATCCGTGATCAGCATGGAGGACGGCGCGTGGGTGATGCACAGCGACGGCTTCGCATTCTTCACGGCCAGTTGCGGAGTAAGTCCGCAGGCCCAGAACACTGGCAACTCGTCGTCGGCGACCTCTGGGTCACCCACATCCAGGTAGCGCCGGCTCAAATCCACACCGATGCTCTTGGGGTTGCCAAGATGGACCGGAGCGCCGTGAACGTTGGTGAAGCGCGACGTGATCTGAACGGCACGGATGGCATCGGCGGGCGTGAAGGCCCTCATGGTCACCACCAGCGGGCCTTTGAACGGCCCCGCCGAGACGGTGTCGACATTGGTCACGTACACCGCCGCGACGTTGTTGCGCTCGAGGAATTTCAGCCGCACGCCAGCCTCCTGTAGTGCCTCCTCGAACGAAAACGAGCAACCGAGCGCGAAGGTCACGAGGTCGTCACGCCAGTAGGAGCGGATATCCGTCACTTCTTCGACGAATACGCCGTCGCGGAAGATGTGATAACGCGGGACATCGGTGCGGATGTCGAGATCATCGGAAAGCGTCGGCAGGCGGGGGTCGCCGACATCGGAGCGGGCGAGCAACGGACACGGCCTGGGATTGCGCTGACAATAAAGGAGAAAATCTTGGGCCCACTTGATAGGAAGGATGCAGATATTGGCTTGTACGAAGCCGGGCGCGATGCCCGCCGTATAACCGGTATACGCGCCCCTGCGGATCGGTTGCCGCGCCGTGCGCGGATCCGAAGCGTCCCAGGATTCGCTCCAGAACTCACTGCTTTGCTGTGCTGCATGTAACATGAGATCGACCATGACTGCGAGCCGCCATTCTTGCGACGCTTGTGACGGTTTTGCCTTGATTGCTCGGTCCCCAAGCAATTCTGTATACCAAAACAGACGCGCGCTTGTATACTGATGCCGTCGTTGGGCAGAGAGGTTTCACATGCATAGGCTCGACAAACACACGATTGTCTGCCGGGCAGTCGCGCTTGTTGCTCTTTTGCTAATATCTGAGCGTGCGCGGGCGTTGGACAACGTCACGCTGATCACCGATTTCGGCTACAACGGCCGCCATGCCTATTTCTTCGTCGCCATCGAAAAGGGCTATTACAGCGACGCTGATCTGGATGTGAAGGTTGTCCGCGGCCAGGGTTCGGTCGATGCCATCCGGCAGGTCGGCGCCAATAATGCAATCGTGGGTTTTGCCGACGCTGGTTCGCTCGTGCTAGCGCGCGGTAACGATCATATTCCGGTCAAGCTGGTTTCGATTGTGTATGCCAAGCCGCCGCAGGCGGTGTTCTGCCGCGAGGATTCCGGTATCAGGCAGCCCAAGGATCTGGAAGGAGCCTCCATTGCCAATCCGGCAGGTGGAGCCACTGTGGACATGTTTCCGGTCTACGCCAAGGCCGCCGGCTTCGACGCGAGCAAGGTAAAGTGGATCGTCGCGGGCAGCGACTCGCTGCCGGGATTGCTTGCCGGCAATCGGGTGCCATGCGTTGGTCAGTTCACGGTTGGTGAGCCGCTTTTGCGCATGCAAGCCGCACCCGCCAAGCTCGTCCGTTTCGCCTTTGCCGATGCGGATGTGAGCTTCTACGGCAACGGCCTCATTGCGACCGACAGCACGATCGCGACCAAGGCCGATATCGTGCGACGGTTCGTTGCCGCCACGATTCGCGGCATGAAGGATGCCTTCGCGAGGCCGGACGAGCGGGCCGGATCATGAACAAATATCATCCTGCGATCGATGTCGCGGTTGCGGAGGGAGAAACCAAAGCAGTGGCTGAACTGGCGCAAGTCAAAGGCCGGGAGCTCGGCCTGGTGGATCCCGCCCGCGTCGAAGAGACTATTAACGTCGTCAAAAGCGTCTTTAAGCTCAAGACGCCGGTGGCGGTGGACGACGTCTATGCGCCAGGATTCGTATCGAAGTGATGTCGATTGCCGTCCGTATCCACCCCAGTAGGAGGCCTTGTGGGCGTTGCACGAATAGCGGTGCCGGATCTCGTTTGTGCGGTCACAGCGATCGCGCGTGGCCGGCGCTGGCTTGATGAGATCGTTGCCGGCACGGTGACCAGTGTCGAGCACATTGCGGCACGGGGTTAGCCGAAATGTGATATATTTTTCCTCGTGGTGGAAAGGTCGCACGATGAGCTACGAAACCATCAATGTCATGCCCGTCACGCCGCGTATTGGCGCCGAGGTCGCGGGCTTGACGCTCGCCAGGCCGCTCAGCAACCGCCAGGTCGAGGAACTGCACCTGGCGCTGGCGGAGCATCAGGTCTTGTTCTTTCGCGATCAGCCGCTTGACGTGGAAAGCCACAAGGCGCTCGGCCGCTATTTCGGCGAGTTGCACATTCACCCGAACACGCCCGGTCCGGAGGGACATCCCGAGATCCTTCCCATCCATGCCGACGCCAATTCCGACCGCATCGCCGGAGAATATTGGCATTCCGACGTCTCCTGCGACGAGGAGCCACCGTTGGGCAGCATTCTATACCTCCACACCGTGCCGCCTGTCGGCGGAGATACGCTGTTTGCGAGCCAATATGCAGCCTACGATGCGTTGTCTCCGCGCATGAAGGCC
>Ga0070699_100002806_pt1 | contig 15541 bp, 16 predicted proteins | sample KBSK1503metaG_FD_65473 | JGI IMG/M metagenome (GOLD analysis project Ga0070699, IMG submission 65473) | Corn, switchgrass and miscanthus rhizosphere microbial communities from Kellogg Biological Station, Michigan, USA - KBS K1-50-3 metaG | ecosystem: Host-associated > Plants > Roots >...
AATGCCCCGGAGCGGTTCACGGATCCACTGTTCGAGCTGTGGCTGCCGAGCGTGGCCGCGGGCGCGCTGGCCGAGACGGCCGCCTGGATCCGCTGGGGCCTGGACTGGCTTGCCATCCTGGCCCTGTTCGTCGTCGCCACCGGCTTCGGCCTGCTGGCGGTCGCGCTCTCGTTCGGCCGCGAGGCCCTTGCCACGAGGGCGGCCGGTCGCGCCGCCGTGGTGCTCGTCGCGCTGGCCCTCGCCTTCTCGTTCCCATTCCCACCGCTGGCGCCGGTCGCCATCGGCTGGGCCGCCCAGGCCGGGCCATCGATCTCGGTCGTGGAGCTGGGCAATCGGCCGGCCATCGTGGCCGGCGACCGAGAGGTCGAGCTGTGGGCCAGGGTCGAGAACCGAGGTGGCGCTCTCGCCGCCACGCGCACGCAGTTCACGATCTGGCGGGCGGACGGGACGATCGTGTGGTCCGCCTGGTACGGCGCCGTGCCGGTCGCGTCGAGGTCGCGCCAGAGCATCTCCATGACCTGGCAGCCCGGGGACGCGCCGCCGGGGACGTACACCTACGGCTTTGCGGTCACGGACCCGAGCTCCGGCGTGGACTACGCCAGCGTCGTCGCCTCGAACACGATCGTCCTCGGCCCGTGACCGAGGGTCAGGTCGGGATCTGGCGGAACGGGAAATAGGCGATGAAGCCGGCGGCGTAGGCCAGCACGAAGCCCCACCGAACCGGCCGCGGCAGCCCGGCACGGAGCAGCAGGAGGGCGACGCCCACGCCGAGCGCGGGCACGACCGGCAGCATGTAGTACAGGTACATGATCCGGTTCGTCACCAGGGCGAGCGCCACGTACGGCAGGTAGTTCGCGGCCGCCCAGGACAGCGCCCAGATCGCCGCGGCATTCCGGGTCTTCCAGGCGTACCAGGCCAGGAACAGGGAGGCGAGCGGGATCCCACCCGCGAGCAGCGGGTTGAGCGCCCCACGGAAGTCGATGCTGGCCACCTTGGAGACGACCTGATCGCCGGCATGCGTGGTGACATCGACCCGCAGGTACTGGATCTGGCATTCGTTGAACAGCCACTGCCAGGGCTTGCTGTCGGCCTCGGGGCAGATCCCGACGGTCTCCGGAGCGCGCAGCGCCGTGCCATAGCTGAGCATCCGGGAGATGTGATCGAAGGGCGTCGCGAACGTCGTGAACGTGGCATCGAGGACCGCCAGGCCGACGAGGAAAACGCCGGCCGTCACCCCGACGAAGGCCACCGGCCCCGCGAGCTCGCGCAGCGCGATCCGCCTGCGTCGCCACCAGTCGGGCCCGTCGGTGAGCAGCAGCCACAGCCCGATCGCGAGCACGGCGTAGATCGCCGTCAGCTTGACCAGCAGGGCAATGCCGACGGCGATACCGGCGAGGACCCAGCGGCGGCGGAGCGCGAGCAGCGAGCCGATCAGCATCGGCGCGAGGACGAGCATGTCCAGCGTGCCGATCCGACCGTGGACGTAAGTCAGGTTGTCGAACGAGACGAGCGCGACGACGAGCACGGCGAACCAGGCCGATCGGTCGGTCCTGCGGACGATCTCGAACAGGACCACCAGCGCAACCAGCGCCGCGACGATGCTCGGCAGTCGCCAGCCGAGCCCCTGGTCGCCGAACACGGACATCGACGCCGCGATGACGAGCTTGCCCAGCGGCGGGTGCTCGGTGTTCGGGTCGAGGCCGATCGGGCTGTCGGCGTAGTGCGCCCCGGCCGGCAGGCCGACGATGACCCGCGCCGCGTTGACGTAGTACGCCTCGTCGAAGATGAGCCCCGTGGTCGGAACGTTCAGCCACAGGCCGCGCAGGATCAGCGACGCGAGCAGGACCAGCGCGAAGCCGCGGGAGGGATCGTGGAGGTTCTCGGCGGCCAGCGCGGCGACGACGCCAAGCCGTGACGCATGGAGCCGGCCCCGGAGTCCACGTGCCTGGTGCGCGTCCCGTGCCTGAGCGTCCAGTCTCTGCGCGTCCGGCGCCTGCTCGCCCGGAGCCTGCTCGTCCGGCGGGGCGCCTGTGTCCACTCGACCTCCGGCTGCGGGTTCCGGCGAAGGGTAGCGCCCGCCGTCGGGGCCGGAGGTTGCGGGGCTAGTTCCCGCCCTGGCGGTCCTCGCTGCCGCTGCCGCCGCTTCCGCCGCCGCCCTGGGGCGCGTGGCTGGGGTGCGCCGGCTGCGTCGGGGGCTCTCGATCCTGCAGCTTCGTGATCGCCTTGGAGCTCGCGTCGATCGCGTGCTCGATCGAGGACTGCTCCGGCAGCGTGGCGGCGAGGGCCGTCAGCACGGCCGTGTGCCTGGCGAGCTCCTGCTCGAGGTGCGCCAGCCGCGTCAGATCCGTGCCGATGTCGGCCGTCGCGGCGTCAACCTCCGCCTGATACGCGGCGAGGGCGGCGCTCAGTCCAGTCGTGTCGCCGCGCGACGCGGCAGCCTCCGCCTCGCCGAGCCGCTCACGGATGAGCTCCTCGTGTCGAGCCAGGCGCGCGTCCACCTGCGTCGGCAGCGCGAACGTCTCGAGGAAGACCCGGGTGTTGTAGAACGGACTGCCGGGCGGGGCGGCCATCACGGCCGCCGTCGTGCCCAGCATCAGGGCGGCGGCGAACCCGAGGCCGAAGGCGGCGCGGGAGAAGCGCGGGGGCAGCGACCAGCGAACCGGCGTCGCACGGGCCTCGACGAGCCGGGGCCGGTTGGCGACGGCGATCATCGCCGACGTCGCGGCGGCCTCGGCGAGCACGTGAGCCCGGATGCGGGCGAGAACGGCGCCCCGCGGCGCCAGGCGCGTCTCGCAGTAGGCGTCGAGCAGGTCCTCGAGCCGGTCGAGCGATGCGAGGTCGCCGTCGTAGCCGCTCACCAGCAGACCTCGACCGTGACGGACTGCGTGGCCAGCGTCAGCGGACGTTCCTGCTCGATGCCGAGCGAGCGCCGCAGTGCAGCGATCGCGCGGAACTGGAGACCGCGAACGGTCCCGTCCTGACGACCCATTGCCTCTGCCGTCTCAGCAACCGAAAGCCCGGCGAAGAAGCGCAGCTCGATCACCTCTCGTTGGTCATCGGTCAGCCCCGCCAGGGCCGCGGCGACTCTGTCGATGTCGTCGCGCAGGGAGGCCATCGCCTCGGGGGAGGCCTCCTCGGACTCCCGAGTCGAGACCACCACCAGGGAGAGGTGCTCCCGCCGTGTTCGGCTCTGATCGATGATCGCGTTCCTGGCCAGCCGGAACAGCCAGCCCCCGAAGGGGATGCCCCGCGCCTCATAGCGCGGGAGCGCTTCCAGGGCCTTGACGAAGACGAGCTGCGTCAGGTCCTCCGCGTCGCTCGGGCGGCTGACGCGGCTGGCGATGAACCGATAGATCGGCCCGGCATACGCATCGAAGATGCGGCCGAAGGCTGCCGTGTCGCCACGTTGTGCCTCAGCGACGAGCCGATCGAGCGTTTCCTCGTCCATTGGGTAACGAGGATTCACGTACATCGTTAGGACCGCAAGGCGTCAGGGGTACCGATCGCGGTGCGCCCCGGGACCTCGATATGCACCGGATCTGCCCCCCGTCTGAACGTCAAAACCCCGAATCCGGCGTCGATCAGGTGCCGGTACGACTCCCCGAGCCGGTGCGCGAACGAGCTGCGTGCGTGGGCATCGGAGCCGACAACCACCCGCTTTCCCCCAAGCTCGCGGTACCGAGCGACGACAGGTCCGGAAGGATACGTCTCCGCACCCGGATATCTCAACCCACTGCTGTTGACTTCGAGCGACACCCCGCCCTCGACGATCGCGCGCAGCGCCGGCTCCTGGAGGTCCGGTCGGGCGGCCAGCTGCTCGGCGGTGACATAGGGATGGAGATAGCGCTTGACGACGTCGAGATGGCCGATCGTGTCGAACAGCCCGGAGCGCGCCGCGGCGATGATCTCGTCGTAGTACGGCTCCACGATCTCGTCAAGCGTCCGCCCCTCGACCCAGGCGCCGACGCGTGACGGCCAAAACGGGGACTCGGGCCAGTCGTGGACGGAGCCGATGACGTAGTCGTAGCGGTGCTTCGCCAAGTGGTCGCGGACGTCCGCCTCCCAGCGCCGGTTGTACGTCAGCTCCGCGCCGAATCGGATCGTGACGCCCTCCTTTGCCCAGCGCTCCGCGGCGCGGCGCACGGTCCGTTCGCGGTCCTCGAAGCGCGTGTACCGGAAGGCCGGGTCGCGCGGGTCGAAGTCGACGTGATCGGTGATCGCGATCTCGGGGATGCGCCGCTCGACGGCGAGCGCCGCGTAGACGTCGATGGGCACCGAGCTGTCGGGCGACTGGTCGGTGTGGAGGTGGGCGTCGAGCGGCAGGTCGTGCTCGGCAACATCAGGGTCGGCGGCCATGTCGTCCCGGGCGGCGCTGGCACTTGCGCGATTCGGCGAGCTGCCCTCGGCTTCGGACGTCACCCGCCGATAATGCCGAGTTCCTGGCCGACTCGCGAGAACGCATCGAGCGCGCGATCGAGGTGCTCGTCGCTCAGCGCCGCGGTCACGATCGTGCGCAGCCGCGCCTGGTCGAGCGCCACGGTCGGGAAGACGACGGAGGTCGCGAACACGCCTTCCTCGAACAGCCGGTTCGAAAACCGGATCGCCGCATCCGATTCGCCCACGATGATCGGGGTGATCGGGGTCTCGGACCGGCCGGTGTCGAAGCCGAGGCGCGTCAGCTCGGCCTTGAACCGTTTGGTGCTGGCCCACAGCCGCTCCATCAGCTCCGGCTCGTCGAGCATCACCCGGATCGCAGCGCGGCATGCGGCGGCGTCGGCCGGCGGGTGGGACGTCGAGAACAGGAACGGGCGCGCGCGCTGGATGAGCAGCTCGCGCAGCGCCCGGGTGCTGGCCACGTAGCCGCCGAGCACCCCCATCGCCTTCGACATCGTGCCCACCTGGATGTCGACGCGGCCGTGCAGTCCGAAGTGGTCGACCGAGCCGCGGCCGTTGCGACCCAGCACGCCGGACGCGTGGGCATCGTCAACGAAGACGGCCGCGCCGTATGCCTCGGCCGCCTCGACGATGCCGGGCAGCGGCGCGATGTCACCATCCATCGAGAACACGCCGTCGGTCACAACGAGGATGAGGCGGTACGGGCCGGCGCCATCGGGGCGGCCCTGCTCGGCGGCCTCGCGCAGGATCTCGCGGAGCGCCTCGACGTCGCGGTGCGGGAAGACCTTGCGCGGCGCCTTCGACAGGCGCATGCCGTCGATGATCGAGGCGTGGTTGAGCGCGTCGGAGACGATGAGGTCCTGCTCGCCGGTGATCGTCGGGATGACGCCGGTGTTCGCCGTGAAGCCCGACTGGAAGGTCAGGACCGCCTCGACGCCCTTGAACTCGGCGAGCTCGGCCTCGAGCTGCTCGTGCTCGGTCATCGTGCCTGCGATCGTGCGCACGGCGCCAGAACCCACGCCGTATTCGCCGACGGCCTTGAGCGCCGCCTCGCGGAGGCGCGGGTGGTGGGTCAGGCCGAGGTAGTCGTTCGACGACAGGGAGATGACCTCGCGGCCGTCGACCACGGTCACCGGGCCCTGTGCCGCGCTCATCACGCGCAGCGGCCGGTACAGGTGCTTCGCCTTGAGGTCGTCGATCTCGGCTTCGATGAAAGCCAGTGGGTTATTGCGAATTGGAGTGCGGGTCATTCGGTTGACCTCCGAGAACCGAGCTGAAGCTCTGCGGGCGCTCGGTCCGAGGACTGCTGCCAATCCATGATGACCTTGCCGGAGTCGCCGGACCTTGCAGCCGCGAACGCCGCCTCGAAGTCGCGGAAGCCGAAGCGGTGGGTGATCACCGGCCTGATGTCCAGCCCCGCGCTCACGAGCACCGCCGACTGGTACCAGGTCTCGTACATCTCCCGGCCGTAGATGCCGCGCAGGGTCAGCTGGTTGAAGACGATCGCGTTGACGTCGAGGGTGATCTCGCCGGTCGGGATCCCCAGCTGGGCGATCCGGCCGCCGTGAGCCATGTTCTCGATGGCCGAGCGCAGCGCCCGCGCATTGCCCGACATCTCGAGCGCCACGTCGAAGCCCTCGACCATGCCCAGCTCGCGCTGGACGTCGTGCAGGTCGCGCTGGGTCGGGTCGACGGTGATGGTCGCGCCCATCCGCTCGGCGATGCCGCGCCGGAACGCGATGGGCTCGGACACGACGACGTGTCGCGCGCCGGCATGCCGCACCACCCCGATGGCCATGAGCCCGATCGGGCCGGCGCCGGAGATGAGGACGTCCTCGCCGTGGACCTCGAAGGCCAGCGCGGTGTGCACGGCGTTCCCGAACGGGTCGAAGATCGCCGCGACCTCCTCGTCGATGCCGGGCCAGTGGTGCCAGATGTTGGTCATCGGCAGCGCGACGAGCTCGGCGAAGGCGCCGTCGCGCCCAACCCCCAGGCCGACGGTGTTCGCGCACAGGTGGCGCTGCCCGGCCATGCAGTGCCGGCAGCGGCCGCAGGTGACGTGGCCTTCACCGCTCACGAGGTCGCCCGGATGGAAGTCGCTGACGTTCGAGCCGACCTCGACGATCTCGCCGACGAACTCATGGCCGATGACGAGGGGCGGCTTGATCTCCTTCGACGCCCAGTTGTCCCAGGCGTCGATGTGCAGGTCCGTGCCGCAGATGCCGGTCTTGTGGACCCGGATGAGGACGTCGTTGATGCCGTACTCGGGCGTCGCGACGTCCTGGAGGCGCAGCCCCGGCCCGGCCTCGGCCTTGACGAGCGCGAGCATCAGGCGCGGCCCTCAGCGGCGGAGCAGGCGGCGGACCTGGCGGTGGTCGTGGGTCAGCTCCTGGCCGGCGTCGCGCTGGCCCCGGGAGCGGAGGTTGGCGCGGCCGTCGGGCCCGAGGACGGCGCCGCCGATGGGCCCGACGCAGCTGGCGTGGGCGTCGCCGGGACCGGCGCGGGCGACGGAGCGGCGCACTGCTTCTCGGGGTTGAACTGCTCGCCGTAGGCCTTGTAGAAGGCGAGGATCGCGTTCTCGTCGAGGGTCTGCAGCGGCAGGACCATGTCCCACACGATCGCGGCGTACGGGTAGGCCATGTCGTCGAAGCGGGTGAACACCGGCGTGAAGTTGCCCGGCGGGATCTTGCAGATCGGACTGTCCGGCCAGCGTCCAAGGAGCGACTGCATCGCCGACTGGCCCTCGTCCGTACAGCCCGGACCGGGGCACTTGTAGGCGAGCACGAGCGCACCGTGCTCCAGGTTGTGGACCCAGCCCTCCGGGACGGTCGGCGTGTTCTGGTCGTAGAACCCGCCACGGATCGGGCCCTGGCCGGAGACTGCGTAGTGATTGCCGCTGGCCGGCGGGCACCACGTGTACTTCACCTTGGTCCCGAGCGCGACGTGGGTGCGGCCCATGTCCGGTTCGACGAAACCGGCCGGCGGCGCCGTGACCTGTGGCGCGGCGGTCGCGCCGGACCCGACAGGGGCCGGGCTGGGGGCGACGAACGACGGCGCGGGCGTTGGCTCGAACAGGTTCACGCACTCGTACGCGGGCGTGATGCTCGGCGCGACGAAGCCGACGAAGACCAGGCCTATGAAGACCACGATTCCGCCGACCCAGAGCAGGCCCGTCCGGTACCGCGCCAGGAACGAGGGCTGGCGCTGGGCCGGGCGGCGGGAGCGGCGAACGGCGCGGGCAGCCGGACTCGGACGACGGGGAGACCTGGTCAAGAGAAGCCTCGTTGGTGTCGGAGGGAGGTCGGCGTGGAAGTCTGCCAGATCACGGCTGGTCGAGCCACGCGGCGACTGCGGGGGCGCGGATGCCCTGGATGAGCACCGCCGCCAGCGCCGCGACGACGAGTGCGGCGATCACGCCGCCGGCCAGGAACGCGAGCGGTATCCCGGGCAGGGCCAGCGTGGCCAGCCCGAGGGCCAGGCTGCGCGCGGCCATCTTGCGCTGCAGGACGACCGTGACCGTGAAGATCGTGTAGGCGAGGAGGGCCATCACGAGGAGGCCCAGCGGGGTCACGGGTACGGTCTGGGCCTGGTCGACGACGAAGCCGAGGGACAGGCCGATACCGGCCAGGATCGCCAGGGCGTAGACGAGGAAGAGGGCCACGCCCCAGGGCATGCCGCGCACCGATCCCATCTCGCGCGCATTTTGGGGCTTCACCCGATTGACGCCGGACGACCTTGCCGCATAGTGTCGCTAAACCGGTTTTCTAAACGGTTAGTACCGGCGGGCCGGTCGGAGGGGGACGTGGAGCGCCGCGAGCACCGGCCACGAATCGCCGACGTCGCGCGTGCCGCCGGCGTGTCCAAGACGGCCGTGTCGTTCGCGTTCAACAGCCCGGAACGACTGTCGGCCGAGACGGCGACGCGGATCCGTGCGGTTGCCGACGGGCTCGGCTACCGGCCCAACCCGGTGGCCAGGATGCTGACCCAGGGCCGGACGATGACGCTCGGCGTGCTCACGCCGCAGGCCCTCGCGGTCATCTTCTCGAACCCCTTCTTCGCGCTGTTCAGCGAGGGCGTCGCCCAGGCCGCCGAGGACCAGGGCTACGAGCTCCATTTCATCTCGCCCATGCATGGTTCCCTCGAGCTCGCGATGGGCAGGGCGATGGTCGACGGCGTCGTCGCGATCGGGCTCTCGGCGGATCATCCGGAGGTCGAGCAGCTCCAGGCCGCCGGCCTGCCCATGGTGCTCGTCGACTCTGACGACCTGCCCGAGCACAGCTCGGTCGTGGTCGACGACGAGGCCGGCGGCCGCGCGGCCGCCGAGCACCTGGTCGGCCTTGGCCACCGCGACATCCTGGTCCTCGCCGTCGAGGGTCCCCAGGCCGCCACGAGCCACCCCCAGCACCAAGGGGTCAGCGAACACCGGCTGCGCGGGTACGCCTCCGCGTTGGAGCGCGTCGGCCTGCGCCTGGGCAGCGATCGCATCGTCGCCGGTCGGGCGTCGATCGACGGGGGTGCCGCGGCCTTCGGGCGCGCCTGGGCCGCCGGCCTCCGTCCGACAGGGGTCCTCGCGATGTCCGATGCGATGGCCATCGGCGCCACACGCGCGGCACGAGATCAGGGGCTTCGAATTCCCGAGGACCTGAGCGTCGTCGGGTTCGACGACATCGACCTTGCCAGCCACGTCGACCCGCCGCTGACCACCGTCCACCAGCCGATCCGGGAGAAGGGTGCGGTCGCGGTCCGCCTGCTCCTCGCCCACGTCGCGGGTGGGGCCGCCCAGCGACCCGAGCAGGTGCGCCTGAGCACGGACCTCGTGATCCGCGCCTCGACCGCGCCGCCGAACAGGTAAGAATCCGCCCCGCATGCCCGACACGCCCGCCTGGGTCCGCGACGCGGTCTTCTACCAGGTCTTCCCCGACCGCTTCGCCGCCAGCGACCGCGTCGTCAAGCCCGGCCCGCTCGAGCCGTGGGACGCGCCACCGACCAACTACGGGTTCAAGGGCGGCGACCTGCTCGGGATCGTTGAGCACCTCGACCACATCGCCGGGCTGGGTGCCAACGCGCTGTACCTGACCCCGGTCTTCCAGTCGGCCTCCAACCACCGCTATCACACCTACGACTACCTGGCGGTCGATCCCCTGCTGGGCGGCGACGCGGCGCTCCGCGAGCTCATCGATGCGGCGCACGCCCGCGGCATCCGCGTCGTCCTCGATGGCGTGTTCAACCACACCGGGCGTGGCTTCTGGGCCTTCCACCACGTGCTCGAGACGGGCGGGGGATCGCCGTACCGCAACTGGTTCCACTTCGATCAGGCTGGTCTCGACCACCACAAGCCGATCGACGCCTATCCGATGGGCCGCCTCCGCGCCGGGATGCCGCTCGACGAGCCGTGGCCGGGCACGCCCGACGCCGACGCCGGTTCGGCCAGGGTTCGCCTCGGCTACGACGCGTGGTGGGGCATCCCCGCGCTCCCGAAGCTGAACGTCGCGGAGCCGGCGGTCCGCGAGTACGTGATGGGCGTCGCCGAGCACTGGCTCCGCTTCGGCATCGACGGCTGGCGCCTCGACGTGCCGGCGGAGATCGACGACCGGTCGTTCTGGCAGGAGTTCCGGCAGCGCTGCCGGGCGATCAACACGGACGCGTACCTCGTCGGCGAGATCTGGCAGGTCGCGCCGGACTGGGTGAGCGGCGACCGGTTCGATGCGCTCATGAACTACCCGTTGGCCGAGGCGATCATCGGCTTCGTCGGTGGTCGCTCCCTCAACGAGCAGCTGCTGCGATCGCACCATGAATACGCCAAGGTGACCCGGCTCGACGGCCCGGGCTTCGCGGCGGCGCTCGCCGACCTGCTGTCCGCCTACGCGCCCGAGACGACCGCCGCCCAGCTGAACCTCCTCGGGAGCCACGACACGCCGCGGGTCCTGTCGCTCCTCGGCGGCGACATCGAGGCGATGGAGCTGGCCGTGCTCCTGCAGGGAACGCTGCCCGGCGCACCCTGCATCTACTACGGCGACGAGGTGGGGCTGACCGGCGGCAAGGACCCCGAATCGCGCAAGGCGTTCCCGTGGGATCGCTCGCGCTGGGAAGCAGACCTCCTCGGCGCCACGAGGGCGACGTTCGCCCTCCGTGCGGCAGAGCCGGCGCTGCGTGCGGACGGCGTCGGCACGCTTGCCGCGGCGGGTCCGGCGTTCGCGTTCGAGCGTCGCTCGAGCGAGGCGCGGCTGGCGGTCGCCATCAACGCCGGCGACGCGGCCGGTTCGCTCGACCTGGGCATCGACGGAGGCGCGGCGGCGGTGCTCCTGGCCACGGGCCGGGCCCGCATGAGCCCGCCGCGCCTGAACGTGAGCGGCGGCGCCGTCAGGGTCGAGCTGCCGCCACGCTCGGGAGCCGTGATCCGCCTCGACTGACCACCCGTCGCCCCTCCGGGCCGGACGGTGCCCGATCCTATACTCCCGCGATGTCCGACCTCCCGGTGGCGCTACCGAGTGAGCTCGAACGAAGGCTCGCTCGCGCCCTCGATCGTGCCGGCAAGCTGGTTGCCGCGCTCGACGCCCTCGGCCCGATCGCGGATCGCGACGTCCTCGTAATCGGCGCCTCGGGCGGGCCGATCATCGACGGCATCGTGGCCGCGGGCGCGCGGCTCACGTCCGTGCCCGCGGGCGCGCCCACGATCCAGGCTCCCGACGCGTCGGCCGACGTCGTCATCGGCCTGTGGTCGGCGTTCCGCGGCGTGGATCACCGAGAGCAGGCGGAGGTCGACCGCGTCCTCCGGTCCGGCGGCAGACAGCTCGTGGTCCACGAGTACGGGCGGGACGACGTGTCGCGTCTGCATGGCGAGCGCCCCGAATACGGGGCCTGGAGCCAGCGCACCGGTCCATTTCTGACAGGTGGCTTCAAGGTCCGCGTGGTGCACTGCTTTTGGGAGTTCGAGTCAATCGAGGCCACCATCGACTTCCTGACCTCGGCATTCGGTGAGGTGGGGGAGACTGTGGCCCAGACACTCAAGCGACCGCGCCTGTCGTGGAACGTCGCCATCTACCATCGCTCGCGACCGTGATCGATCGACCTCCGGCCGACGGGCCCCCATCGGCCGAGTTGCCGCCCCCGCCGGCGCAAACGACGGCCCCGATGCCGTCGCGGCGTGGCCTGTACCTCGGTCCGCTCAGGATCACCCCGGCCGTCGTTCTCGTCGCAATCGCCCTGATCGGCTCCGCGGCCTTCGTCCTGTACGTCACGTTCCGCGTCGAGGACGAGCAGATCCCGCTCCTGGGCGCCGGATTCGGCGTGATGGGTGCCTGTTTTGCGGCGATCGCGATCGGTTCGCTCGTGGAGATGTGGCGCGCGGCGTCTCGCGCTCGCGCGGGTCGAGCGCTTGGCCTGGCGATCATCGGCGGGGTCGCCGGCCTGATCGCCATCGGCTGCCTCACCTTCACCGCGCTCGCGACGATGGTCTGGAACACCTGACGTACACTCGCGCCGCTCCGCTGGCCCCCATCGTCTAGAGGCCTAGGACGCCACCCTTTCAAGGTGGAGATCGCCGGTTCGAATCCGGCTGGGGGTACCACCCTCGCGGCGCCCATCCGCACCGATCGCTGTGTTGTCGGCTGCGCGCGCTCGCTCACGGACGTTTGAAGTCCGCTCGCTCGCGTGCTCGCCTCCGCCTTGCGCTCAGCACGGCTGGCCGCTGCGAGGTCCCGGCCGACTCCGTTGCGTTCGGCACCGCTGACCCGCCCTCGGGCTCGCGGCGCCCATCCGCACCGTGCGCGGCGTCGCCGAGCTCCGCCCCTCGTTCGCGCACGGCCGCCCCATCCCCACCTCGGCGATACCATCCGGTGCGATGAGCCCGCTCGATTACCTCGGCGTTCGGATCGACACGATCGTCGAGGACAACGTCGCGATCCGGTGCGATGGCTGCCTCGAGGTGATCGACGGGACGCCCTGGCGGATGAACATCCTCGACGTCGTCGCCGCCGAGACGCCGGTGTCCTGGGCAGGGCGGCCGCCGATCAATCCCGGGCCATTCGAATTCCACAGCGACGGCGCCCACGTGCGTACCTGGATGCGCAAGCGGGGCTACCTGTTCTGTCGCAAGGGCGAGGTGCGCGAGATCATGCGGCCCATCCCCATCCCCGGGCCGGATGGCTCCCCGCTCCGCTACGGCCTGTGCGACGGGATCCATCGCGACGACCACGAGCTCGTGCCGGCCTGATCGCGTCGGGCTCGAGCAAGTCCGCGCCCGGCCGGGCGCCAATAAATCGAAGGACGGACGATGCAAGCGCTCCTGCCGACCCTGACCGCGTTTCTCGCCCTCGCGATGTCCATCGCGCTGCTCGACCAGTGGCGCGAGCGACGCCAGCCGTTCCAGCTCGTGTGGGCCATCGGCCTGGCCTTCTACGGCATCGCGGCGGGCTGCGAGGCGCTCGCGGCCGCCTCGGGCTGGACTGAGCTCCTGTATCGAACCTGGTATCTCACCGGCGCTGTGCTGACCGCAGGCTGGCTCGGGTTGGGAACGGCGCTGCTCCTGTCGAAGACCCGCTTCGGCTACGCCGTCGCGATCAGCATCTTCCTGGCCGGCCTGTTCACGCTGCTCACCCAGGCGAAGTACCACTACGAGGGCGCGGGCAGCGCGCCAATCCTGTACTTCATCGGGGCGGGCCTGCTGGCACTGGCGATCGCGGTCGAGACGTACTTCCAGAACGAGCGCTGGCCGGCGTTCATGGCCATCGGGGTCGTCGGCGCGAGCGTGCTGGCGCTGTTCCTGACGGTCACGGCCCCGCTCGCGCAGCCGTACCAGCTCGATCCCGCGACCGGCCAGCCCGTGGCGGACCTCTTCCCCGGGTCCCTCCGGCTGCTGACGCCGTTCCTGAACATCACGGGCGGGTTCTCGCTGGCGTTCGGTGCGCTGTTCTCGGCCTACATGTTCATGCCCAAGCGGCGCCTGCTGCCGTACTCGCTCGACCCGAACCAGCCGGGCGACCACTTCCTGTTCAACCTGCTGATCTCGCCTGTCGCCCTGACCGTCAACTTCTTCGCCTCGCTCCCGGGCGCGATCCGCGACCTGGTCCGCGGTCGGCTGCACAGCCGAGTGCCGGCGACGCTGCTGATCGCCGCGGGCGGCTTCGTCGCCTCGGCGGGCGACACGCTGAACCGGTTCGGGGTGACCGGGCCGTTCGCGGTTGCGAAGTTCGTCGCGGTGGTCCTGCTGCTCGCCGGCTTCCTCGTCTCGATCGAGGCATTCCGGGAGCTGCGCATTCCGTTCACCTCGATCCGGATCGGCGGCGCTCGGCGCGAGGTTGGCGCGCAGCCGGGCTGAGCGGGATGGCGGACGCTGAACCCGTCCCGACCTGGGAGGTGGTCGGACCGGAGGGCGCCCCGCCCATCGTCTTCGTCCACGGCGCGCTGATGGGTCGTTCGGTGTGGCGGCCCCAGATCGATGCGCTCGCCGATCGATTCCGGTGCGTGAGCGTGGACCTGCCAGGCCACGGCACGCAGCGCGACCTGCCTTTCGAGCTCGACCAGGCGGCCGCGGGCGTCCTGCGCGCCATCGACGTGGCCGGCGGCGGACGCGCTGTGCTCGTCGGCCTGTCGCTCGGCGGCTACGTCGCGATGGCGGTCGCGGGGCGCCATCCGGAGAAGGTTCGCGGTCTGGTGATTGCCGGCTCGACGCGTGAGCCGACGGGCGTCAGCCGCCTGGCCTTCCTGCTCTACGCCGGGGCGTTGCGCGCGGTCCCGGAGTCGATCGTGCGGACCCTTGCCTTCGCCTGGTTCCGACGCCGCTACGGGACCATCCTCGCCGCCGCGATCACTGCCGGTGGACACTTCGCCCGAGGTGGGGCCCGGGCGGTCCAACGCATTGCCGGCCAGCGCTTCCGCGACCGGCTCGTGGCCTATGGCGGCCCGATCCTGGTCATCAACGGGACCCTCGACCTCGTGTTCCGAATCGGCGCCGGGCGCTTTGTCGCCGGCGTCCCGGGCGTCACGAACCGGGTCATCCCCCGGGCCGGCCACCTGTCGAACGTCGACCGGCCGGAGGTCTTCACCGGGCTGGTCGAGGAGTTCATCGCGACGCTGCCGCCCTGACCCGCGGCCGGGGCCGATGGGGTCCCGGTGGTATTCTCCGGCCGGGCCACTCCCGCTCCAGGCCCGCCCCCTTCGATGAGGTTCGATGCGCGTCCGAAAGGCTGTGTTCCCGGCTGCCGGTTGGGGTACCCGGTTCCTGCCGGCGACGAAGGCGCAGCCGAAGGAGATGCTCCCGCTCGTCGACAAGCCGATCATCCAGTACGCGGTCGAGGAGGCCGTCGCGGCCGGCGTCGAGCAGGTGATCATCGTCACCTCGAGCCAGAAGCGCGCGATCGAGGACCACTTCGACCTGTCCTACGAGCTCGAGCGCCTGCTCGAGGAGAAGGGCGAGATCGAGAAGCTGCGCCAGGTCCGCCGGATCAGCGACCTCGCCCAGATCGCGTACGTTCGACAGAAGGAGCAGCTCGGGCTCGGCCACGCGATCCTCATGGCCAAGGACGTCATCGGCCATGAGCCCTTCGCGGTCCTGCTCCCCGACGATGTGATCGTTTCGGATCGCCCCGCGATCGGCCAGCTGATCCACGCCTACGAGCAGACCCACTCGTCCGTGGTCGCTGTTGCCGAGGTCCCGACGGCCGATGTCTCGCGCTACGGCATCGTCGCGGCCGAGACCGACGAGAGCCATCTCGACGGCGGGCGGCTCCAGCGCATGACCGCGATCGTGGAGAAGCCCGAGCCAAAGGACGCGCCCTCGACCCTCGCTGTCATCGGCCGCTACATCCTGACGCCGAAGATCTTCGACAAGCTCGAGCAGACCCAGCGCGGCGCCGGCGGCGAGATCCAGCTGACCGATGCGATCGAGGCGCTGATGGACGAGCAGTCGGTCTACACCTATCAGTTCGAGGGGACCCGCTACGACGCCGGCACGACGATGGGCTGGCTCATGGCGACGGTCGACATCGCGCTGACCCGCCCGGATCTGTCAAGCGAGTTTCGAGCCCACCTGCGCGGCCTCGACCTGTGACCGAGATCGGCACAGTCCTCGGCGGACGGTACCGCCTGGTGGAGCTGCTCGGGCAGGGCGGCATGGCCACGATCTACCGGGCCCGGGATAGCCAGCTCG
>Ga0070699_100002807_pt1 | contig 15541 bp, 16 predicted proteins | sample KBSK1503metaG_FD_65473 | JGI IMG/M metagenome (GOLD analysis project Ga0070699, IMG submission 65473) | Corn, switchgrass and miscanthus rhizosphere microbial communities from Kellogg Biological Station, Michigan, USA - KBS K1-50-3 metaG | ecosystem: Host-associated > Plants > Roots >...
CGCACTTCGGCATCGTCGCCCAGGATTGCGGCGACGTGGATGTCGCCTTTGGCCAGGGCAGGGTGGGCGGCCAGGATGGCCTGAGCCGGCGCGAGGGGTCCGTGCCAGGTGGCGGCCTGGATGAACGCGGTTCGGGGGTCGAGAGATTCAGTCATTGTTGCGATGGTCAGCGGTTGTTTGTACCGGGTCGCGTTTTCTGAATGCCGAAGGTTCCGAAAGCACGACTGATATTCTCCATATAGGGGGCGGAGGCCTCAGACCACGAGGCCGGGGCGCTCGATCCGGGGCGCGTTGTTCTTGACCGGCGCGCATTTTTCTGGTTACCGCTCCACCCGGTTTCCATGCGATATTCCCCATATAGGGGGCGGAGGCCTCCCGCCCCGATCCCGCCGCTGGTGTGATTCGATGCGTGTGTCATCTGAGCCGGCATGTTTCTGGTTAACAGCCTGGTCGGCTTCGAAGCGATATTCCCCCGGTAGAATCCAGCAGCAGGGGAATATGAGAATGTGGGAACAGCACGCGGCTGGCCGGCCACTCAAGGGATCTGTTCCCGAATTCCCACATTCCCGAATTCCACTGTTCTCATTAGGGGGTGGGAGGCCTCAGGCCCGTAAGACAACTGCTCGCAGTGTAGTCGCCCCGGCACCCGCTCACCCAACGAGTCCAGATGGGTTACCGCATCGCCGCCGATCTCGTCGTCCTGCTGCATTGTCTCTTCGTGCTGTTCGTAGTCCTGGGTGGAATTCTGGTGCTCCGCTATCCCAGGGTGGCCTGGTTCCACGTTCCCGCCGTCCTCTGGGGCATCGGCATCGAGTGGCTGGGCGGAATCTGTCCCCTGACGCCACTCGAAAACCATCTGCGCGCCCTGGGCGGACAGGCGGGTTACCAGGGCGGATTCATCGAGCACTACCTGCTGCCGCTGTTGTATCCATCCGGTCTCACCCGAACGATGCAGCTGGTGTTGGGCCTGCTGGTGCTGCTCATCAACGCGGTCATCTACATCCGCATGGCGACGCGGCGAAAGCCATCGCCTAGTGAGTGACGCCCGGGCGCGCCGGCGCCAGGGGCTCCATCCGCCGCGGCGGCCCGATCCGCCGTGCCTCGATCCGCAGGTACTCCGCCACCCACGTCTTGCCATCATCCGGTGACCGGTCGGCGGTCCAGGAAAAACCGTCCGGCCGGATATTGTAATACCGAATCCGCCAGAGCGAGGGGTTCGGGGTCATCACCCCGAAGCGCTGCTCGATGTGTATCTCATTGCCAACCTTGCGTCCGGTCCCCCGGTCCTGGATTCCGCTTTCGCCTTCCGTCGTTACCAGCTCCCACTGGTCGAGCACGGCGTTATACACCCGCAGGGTATTGGACACGTGGTACGTCTCCCCGCTGTCTCCCACAATCCGGTACTCATCCAGGATCTGCGCGCCCGTGGGCAGTCTGGTCGCGCTCCAGAACCCGTGCATGGTCCCCCACTGCTTGCTCTCGGCGGTGAACGCCCAGTCGCCCAGCAGGTAGTCGAAGTCTCCCTGGTGCGCGTCATAGGAAGCCTTGATCTGCTCCTCGGTACGCGCTCCCGATGCTTGGGCCGCCAGCGGCGCGGCGATCAGCGCCGACGCCAGCAGCAGCCTCAGAAATACTGGAGCCACCATGAGTTCCTCCTTGACTTGACGCCGGCAAACCAGCGGCAGGCGAAATAGAGCAGGACGATTGCCACCGCCCAGACCGCGTACAACAGGCCAAGGTTCCAGGTGTAGCCGTCAGGCGGCGGTGGGTTGCCCATCGGATGGTTGGTGAAGAGCCAGGGGCTCACGGCTCCCAGCCTGATCTTCGATACCACGAGCGCCAATCCGTGAATCAGCGGAATGTGAAGCATGTAGAAGAAGAACGGCACCCGCCCGAAGACGGTGATCCACCGGGCCAGCCCTCCGCGGGCGCCTTCCAGCAGCGGAATCAGCGCGATGGTGGGGCCCAGCGTCATCAGCAGGAACAGGAACGACGCGGGATACTTGCTGGTATTGAGAAACGCCAGCCAGGCCGGCATGGGCGGTCCACCGTCCGGTCCCGGGGCCGCGGCGCTCCAGGGCCGGGGGTCGCCGTAGAGATTGAATCCGCGCAGCACCAGGAATAAGCCGATCGCCCCCAGTCCGATTCCAAGGCAGAGCCGGTTCCGTCGCGCCGGCTCCAGCAGCAGGATCCTGCCGAACGCGTATCCCGCCGCCATCACCCCGATCCACGGGATGATCGAGTAGAGCACGATCAGGCTGGGACCGTTGGGCCCGAACTGGATCGGCCCCGCGAAGAAGCCCACGTAGAGAATCTTCCAGATCGCGGCGACGCTGCCGTCGGGCGCCGGCGCTATGAGCCGCGGCATGACCGCGTTGTGCAGCGCGATAATCACGATGCCAGTGACCCCGACCACCCGCACCGGGAGCCGCACCAGCAGGGCCATGATGATCATGCACCAGCCGATGACCCAGATCACCCCGGCCATTTCGTAGCCGGCGAAATCGAAGTTGAAGGTCCAGGCCACGCGCAGGTAGGTCAGTTCCAGCAGGACCAGCCAGGCCCCCCGGGTCAGGAGGAAGCGCGAGAGATCGGTATGCTTCCGGCCGTAGAAGAAGGCGCTGGTCCCGGCGAGAAACAGGAACGCCGGCGCGCAGAAGTTGGTGATCCAGCGGGTGAAGAAGATGCCCGGGGTGGGGCCGCCGGCCGGCAGCCCGGAATAGACCCGCACATGGTCAATGGCCATCAGGATCATGACCGCGCCGCGGACCAGATCGATGGACGCAATGCGATTCGTCGCCGGGTCCCGCGGTGGCGCCTGGGTGGCAGCAAGGGTCGCGCTCATAGGCGCGAACATGAAGCAACCTGATCAACCGGTCAATGGCGGCTGGCTGAAAGGAAGCAAAGCTGCGGCGGCCGGTACCAATTCCGCAGCCAGCGGTGACCGGTGATGCTACGAGGGCCGGAGCAGCGCTTTCACCTGGGGCAGTCGGCGCCGGCTTACCGGGAGCCGGGTCCCGTCTCGCAGTACCACCACGGCCTCGGCGTCGTCGTCGGCCTCGACGCGCAGCTCCCGGACCAGGTCCAGCCGCACGATCGCGGAGCGGTGGACCCGGACGAATCGAGCGGGGTCCAGTCGGGACTCGAGGGCCGAGAGTGATTGCCGGAGGTGGTAATGCTTTCCGCCGGCGTGAATGCCCGCATAGTAGTCCTCCGACTCGATCCACTCGATCTCGTCGGCATCGATCAGCAATTGGCCGGCCTCGGTGCTGATGGCGATGCGGTTGGCGGCCCGGGCGTCGCCTTCCAGCAGCGCGCGGAGCCGGTTGGCCAGTGCCACGGCGTCGGCCATCCGCATCCGTTCCCGCACCCGGGTCATCGCCGCGCGGAACCGCGCCTCGCTGAGCGGCTTGACCAGGTAGTCCAGGGCCTGGGTCTCGAACGCGCGTACCGCGAACTCATCGTGGGCCGTGACGAAGATGACGGCCGGCATCCGCTCGACCCCGTGCTTGCGGATCACCGCCAGGCCATCGAGTCCCGGCATCTGGACATCGAGAAAGACCAGGTCGGGCGCCAGGGTCGCCAGGCCGCGCAAGGCCTCATGGCCGTCCCGGCATTCGCCGACCACGACGACGTCGGGATACGGCGCCAGCAGTTGGCGGATGCCGCGCCGCGCCAGCGGCTCGTCGTCTACGATCAACGCCCGGATCTCAGCCACCGGCCGGCTCCAGCACGTGCCAGGGTAACCGCACCGTTGCCACGGCGCCGCCTTCAGCCGTGCGCACCAGGGTGAGACTCGCGCGGTCGCCGTAGAGCGTGGCCAGGCGCTCGCGGGTGTTGCCCAGCCCGACGCCTTCGATCAGGTCCGCCGGAGTTCCGCCCGGGCCGGGGCCATCGTCGGTCACCGAGAGTACCAGCATGTCCCCCTCCCGCCGGGCTTCGATCCGGAGCAGTGTCGCCGTGACCCGCTGGGCCAGGCCGTGGCGCAGCGCATTCTCCACCAGCGGCTGGAGCAGGAACTCGGGCACCATGGCAGTGAGCAGCTGGGGATCCACCTCGATCACCGGTTGCAGCCGATCGGAGAAGCGGACCTGCTCGATCGCCAGGTACTGCCGTACGAAGTCCAGCTCCTCCGCCAGGGTCACCTCCTGGGGCCGGTCGGCGCGCATCACCCGGCGGAGGATCTCGCCCAGGTGCTCCAGCATCCGGGTGGCGGTCGCGGTATCCTGGTCCCGCACGATCACGGTGATCGCGTTCAGGCTGTTGAGGAGGAAATGCGGCTGCATCTGCATCCGAAGCGCGCCCAGCCGCGCCTCGGCCAGCTGCGCCGAAAGCCGGGCCGCCTGGGTCTCCCGATCGCGCGCCTCCTGGAAATAGGAAACGGCATGCTCCAACCCCAGCACCGCGAAGTACACGGCGACGCCGAAGGGCAGGGTGGTGAGGGACCAGCCGATGATCGCCTGGAGGTGGGTTGGAGCCATGGGCGCCAGGTGCATCACCCGGCGAAAGATGAGGCCGAGTGCCGCCCAGGCCACGCACAACAGGAGTGCCGCGGCGAAGTGGATGGGGATGTTGCGCGCCAGCTGTCCGCGGCGCAGGGGAAAGCGGTGGGCCAGCAGGAAGACCAGTGGCGTGAGGGCGCCATAGAGCAGCCAGTCGCCGCCATGCCAGATCAGCTCCCGCGGGCTCGGCACATCCCAGTGGCCCACCCGGGCCTGGAGATAGGACGCGAGTGACGCCAGGATCGCGGGAACGATCCACGCCGCGGAAATGAGCACCCACGGGCGCAGGGTCCGGGTCGGGCCGCGATCGGTCATGATTGAGGGAAGGTAGGGCGAGGTCGGTACCGGACGGAAGGGGAGCCATCATTCCCTTGATCATCAAAGCGGCGGCAGCGGGCTACCTACCAACGGCTTGCGGGGAAGGATCAGCAACTTATCCTCACGAAAGCCGCGAAATCCCACGAAAACCACGAAGGAACTGCGCTATCTCAATCAAGGCCCGTGACTATCCATACGGACTCATCCCAATTGCTTTTCTTCGTGGCTTTCGCGCTGTCTTCCGTGGTTTTCGTGAGGATATGTTGCCAGATCTGAAGCGCTGTACCAGGTCCACGAACCACAACCCGATCAAACGGACGTCAGCCTCCCGCCAGCGCTCCCACGATCATCAACGGCTCGTCGCCCCGCACCACCGCATCCGGCAGCGGAGTGTCTGCGGATTCCAGCGACAGGTCCTGCTGGCAGGCGAAGAAGCGTACGAAATTCCGCCGGCGGAGAGTCCCGTGGTCCCGGATGGCACCCCGGAGAACCGGGTAACGGACTTCCAGCGCGGTAAGGGCGGATCCGAGCGTGGCCGGTGGATCGAGGTCGAGCTCGACTTCTCCATCCACCTTGGCCAGCGTCCTCAGGTGGGTCGGCAGCGCGACTCGCAGCTTCATGTCACGGCAAGGTCTGGACTTCGACCGACAGCACCGGCGGCAGGTCGCGCACGATGGGCGCCCAGCTGTCCCCGCCGTCGGCGGACCCATACACCTGGCCTCCGGTCGTCCCGAAATACACTCCGCAGGGATCCAGCGAGTCCACCGCCATCGAGTCGCGCAGCACGTTGACGTAGCAATCCCGCTGCGGCAAGCCCCGGGTCAGCGCTTCCCACTCGTTACCGCCGGTGCGGCTGCGGTAAACCCGGAGCTTGCCCTCGGGCGGGTAATGCTCCGAGTCGCTCTTGATCGGCACCACGTAGATCGTATCGGGCTGGTGGGCGTGAACGTCGATCACGAAGCCGAAATCGGTCGGCAGGTTGCCGCTGATTTCCCGCCACGAATCGCCGGCGTCGTCACTCCGCATCACGTCCCAGTGTTTCTGCATGAACAGCACGCCGGGGCGCGAGCGGTGCATGGCGATCCGGTGCACGCAATGGCCGACCTCGGCGGTGGGATCCGGAATGTACTGGGAATGAAGTCCCTGGTTGATCGGGCGCCAGCTGGCGCCGCCGTCCTCGCTTCGAAACGCGCCCGCGGCCGAAATGGCGATGAAGATTCGGTCGGGAGTGGCGGGGTCCAGCAGGATCGTGTGGAGACACATGCCGCCCGCACCCGGGGACCACCGGGGCCCGGAGCCGTGGGTGCGCAGTCCCGGAAGTTCCTGCCAGCTTTTGCCGCCGTCCGCGGTCCGGAACAGCGCGGCGTCCTCCACCCCGGCATACACCGCATCGGGATCGGAGAGGGAGGGCTCCAGGTGCCAGACCCGTTTGAATTCCCAGGGATGCTGGGTCCCGTCGTACCACTGGTGGGTGCCGGGCACGCCGTCATACACGAAGGCATCGCCCATCGGCTCCCAGCTGGTCCCGCCATCGCTGGATCGCTGAATCTTCTGTCCGAACCAACCGCTCGACTGCGAGGCATACAACCGATCCGGGTCGGCGGGCGATCCCTTGAGGTGGTAGACCTCCCAGCCGGCGAAGTGCGGGCCCTGGACGTCCCACGCGTTACGCTTGCCGTCGGCGCTCAGGATAAACGCGCCCTTCTTTGTGCCGACCAGTAGCCTGACTCCACTCATCACAGTTCTCCCGGTAGCTGAAGGCTGTCTTGCAAGGTATTCAGGGCGACCACTTCGGATCCAGCGCGGGCTCGTTCACCAGGCGGTGAACCTGGCTGCCGTCGGCCCCCATGAGATAGAGCGCGTCGCTTCCTTGCCGGGCTGAGATGAACGCGAGCCGGTTGCCGTCCGGGGACCACGAGAATGATCCATCATAACCCGGGTCCGAGGTCAGCCGGGTGCGCCGCCGGCCAGCCAGGTCCACCGTCTCGATATCGTAATTCTCGCCTCGAACCGCCTGGAACGCGATGCGCTTTCCATCCGGCGACCACACCGGGACGTGATCTTCCGCGTTTGGAACCCAGGAGAGTTCGATCTGCCCGCTCCCGTCGGCCCCCATGAGATAGAGCGCACGATGGGTGTGCCGGTCGGAGACAAAGGCGATGCGGCTCCCGTCGGGAGACCAGACCGGCGTATCCTCCTTCGCCGGGTTGCTGGTCAGCCGGGAGAGGTGGCCGCCATCGGCATCCATGACGTAGATCTCGGCATTGCCATCACGGGACGAAGAAAAGGCGATCCGGCGTCCGTCGGGTGACCAGGTCGGATTGATATCGTCCGCCGGGCTCGTGGTCAGCCGCCGGAGCTCGCTCCCATCGGCCGTGATGGTGTAGATCTCCCGATTGCCGTCCCGCTGGGACTCGAAGAGGATGCGGCTGCCGTCCGGAGACCATGCCCGGGGACTCTTGGCCACGATACCGCTGGTGAGCCGAGTCGGGGCGCTGCCGTCGGATCCCATCACCCAGAGCTCCCAATGGTTGCCGACCTGGGATCCGAAGGCGATGCGGGTGCCGTCCGGAGACCAGATCGGAAACCGGTCCCCGGCCTCCACCCTCCTGGTCAGCCGGGTGAGATGCCGACCCTCACTGTCCACCGCGTACACCTCCCAATTCCCATCCCGCTTGGACCCGAACGCGATCCGGAGAGCGGAAGGATCGACCTGGGGGCGACTGCCCTCGATCGGGAGAGCCAACAATACAACCAGTGCGTAGCGCAGCGACTGGAACCGGATCATGCTGACCGTCCGTTAGAGAGAGGGAGGTGTCCGTCTCCTTTTGATGCCAACTCTCACTTCCGGGTTTGGGTTCCTTCCGTGGTTCACCTGCCGGTTCTGCTCAGCTAACGGAAATGGAAAAGCCGGCTGGTCACCATGACCAACCGGCCTCATTCCATGCGGTCAAAGAACTACTTCGCCAGGTCCCCGACCGAGGTGGCCAGCATGTGCGCCTTGGCCTGGTCGGTGGCCGACGTCGCGTCGGTGTGCAGCTGGGTGGCGAGTGCCGTCAGGGCATCCTTCCGCGCCTGCCCGTTCAGCTTTTCGGCCCGATCGAGCTCGCTCCGAACCGAAGCGATTTTGGCCGCCGCCATGCCGTTGGACCGGGCCAACTGGTCCAGGTAGGCACGGGACAATGCGAAGCTGGGCGGCCAGACCAGCTTGGGCTGGCCCTGGACGTTGAGGTAATCGAGATGCACCGACCGGGCCGCATCAATTTCGTTCTGGGAAATGAACGCGCTCGGCGTCAGCTGGAAGACATCCAGGCCGCGAGAAATCTCCGAGCTGTAGATGCTGCCATTGTACCAGTAGGCCGACCAGGTCCCGCCACTGCCCATCTTGGTCGAGTCCACCGGACCCCGGTCGAAGAAGGCGATCTCTCTGGGGTGTGGGGCATCGGTCCATTCGAACACCGAGACTCCGCCCTGGTACCAGGACTGGACCATGATATCGCGGCCGGGGATCGGGATCAGCGAGCCGTTGTGCGCCACGCAGTTCTCGAACACGGTCTGCGCCGCCGGCATCTTGTAATACGACTGCATCACCAGCTTCTTGTCGGATGAGATCGTGAAGATCGCATCGGCGCCCCACTCCATCTTGTCGGTGGCGCGGCACTTGGGTCCGCCGCCGCCGCCCCATTCATCGGAGAAGAGGAGCTTGGTCCCGTCGTTGTTGAACGTCGCCGAGTGCCAATAGGAGAAGTTGGAATCGGAAACCGCGGCGATCCGCTTCGGATTGGCCGGATCGCTGATGTCGAGCAGCAGCCCGTACCCGCCGCAGGCGCCGCCGGCCAGCCCGATCGCGGGATACACCGTGATGTCATGGCACTGGGTCGGCCCGGGGCGGACGGCGCCCGGAGCTGGAGCGCCCACCAACACGTCGACGATGTGCTGCATGCCGGCCCGGAGCGCCGCGCTGTCGGCCGCGGTTGGGTCCCCGGTACCGCCCCGCGCCTTCACCACGCTGTCCAGCATCGGCTTGACGAAATTGGGCGGCAGGACGATGTCATTGCCCTGGATCTTAGCCGTGAAGCCACCGTGGGCACGCGCCGAATCGGCGGCCCGGGCGGCGGCGGCGATATCCTGCGGGGCTTCGCCGTGCACCGGCGGCGCCACCAGGTCATTGAAGATCCGGGGCGAGTTGACGATTGCCGCCTGCTCCGGGTGCGCCAGCGGCACCTTGATCACCTCGATCCGGAACAGCGCCGAATTGGGATCCTCGCTCGGCTGCAACCGGGAGCAGCCCGCCAGCTCGCTGGGGGAGCGCACGCCGGCCGATCCCGAGATGTAGACGTACACGTTGGCGGGATCCTTGGGATCCTCGACCACCGTGTGGGTGTGAGAGCCGCGGCAAGTCTGCACGTTCCCGATGTATTTGGGATTCCCGATATCGGTGATGTCGAATATCCGGAGGCCGCGGAGCCGGTCGTGGCTCACGCTGTCATGCACGCCGGCGGCGGTGCAATCGAGCCGGCCCGACGTCCCCTCGCCGGAGACGAACAGCAGGTTCTTGTAGACCGACACGTCACTCTGCGATGCCGGGCAGAAATAGCCGATCTTGAGCGCCGGCTTGGCCGGGTCGGTAATGTCCCAGACCTGGTAACCGTTGTAGTTCCCCTGGATGACGTAGTTCTGGGAGAACGAGAGGTCGGAGTTGGTGGAGCCGAAGAACTTCTCCGACGGCGGCGTGTTGGAAACCAGGCGCATGTTCCAGGCGGCCTGGGCGGCGGTATTCATGACTCCCGCGCGAAGCCCCACCCGCGGATCCGGCCGGGGCGCCGACGTAGACATGCTGGCGCCGCCGGAAGAAGACGAGGACGAGGAGGCGCACCCCGCAAGGGCAAGCAGCCCCAGGGCGAGGGATGCGAGCGCGAGCGGACGATGCGAAAACGATCTGATCATGGGCGGTGTTCTCCGGAAGGAAGAGCGTCGAGCATTAGTTGCATACGGTGAATCTCGGTGGTCTGGTCTGCATAGATGTCGGAAGCGAGCCGGAACGTGGTTTCGTCCTGGGCCGCTCCCTCCGTGCCGAACAACTTGTCGACCATGGTGATCGCACCCTTGTGGTGCTGGATCATGAAGGTCAGGAAGTACCGGTCGAAATCAGGTCCTCTGGAGCTGTCCAGTTGGGCCAGCTGCTCGGCGGAGAGCATGCCCGGCATCATCATGGACTGGTCCATTCCGGGCATGGACCCCATGGAATGGGTGTACGCCGTGTCCGCTTCCGGTACCGCCTTGTTGTGGTCCCGGAGCCAGCGACTCATCAACGCGATCTCGTCGTTCTGCCCCACCACAATCCGCTCGGTAAGCAGGCGAATGCTTTCACTGGCCCCGTGGCTGACCGACCAGCCGGCGATCAGCACCGCCTGGGCATGGTGGTGAATCATGCCCGTCATGAAGTCCACGTCCGCATCGGTAACCGGATACCGGATTGCCGCGGATGGCGCCGGGTTACTGGCCGCGGGTGGCGCCGGGTTACCAGCCGCGGATGGCGCCGGAGTACCGGCCGCGGGGGCGTGAGTTGCGGTGCTGCAAGCTGGGATTACCAGGCAGGCCAGGATGCCAGGGTGAAGTACGGTTCTAATCTGAAACGGTTTCATTTGGAAGCCTCCATATAATACTGCAATCCTGTCTGGGAGGTTTCGGGTTGGATCCATCGAGGTGGTGTAAGGTAGTCGAGTGCCGCGCAGGGTCCAGACGGAAGAGGGTAGGACCCCGGTTGTAGCCGAGATCACGGCGCGCCGCTGGAGCGCCTCACATCTCTGGGGAAGTTCCGTTCCCGGGCAGGAGGAAGCGATGCACCGAGTCAGGCTCAGCTCGATGATCTTGTTGGTTGGCGCCGTGCTGGGGTGCCATCGAGGCGGGCCTCCCGCTCCTCCCGGACCGGATACTCCGGCCCGTGGGGAGGCGGCTCTGGCGGCCGCGCTCCGCTGGATACCCACCAATCCCGAGTATCAGGGTCTCCCGGTTGTGCTCATGGCGGGCAGTGCGCACGGTGATTTTCGTCCGGCGTGGATTGATTCGCTCAAATCCGCCGCCCTGATTCATCACGCCTGCACAGCGCTCACCGTCGTGGAGTGTCCCGACAGCGCCAGGGCGGCCTATGTCGGCTTCAGTCAGCCGGTGCTGGCGACCGACCGATCGGCGGACGTCAGCATGACGGTTTTCGTTCTGAACCCGGCCGCCTGCGGTCACGACTCGACCCAGTCGTCCGAAGCGAGCGGCCGGCTCCACATGCCCTGGCCCGGCAGCACCGTCACTAACTATCGCTGGACCCAGGAACGGTCGGCTACGGCCCGCTGCTAGGTGCCGATGCCGGGCTGAAGGTGTAGCACCAGGCCTCGCCCTCGAGCACGGTCTCGCCGTCCTGGCGCCGGACTTTTATCCCGAGCTGGGTTACCGGCTTGCTGGGGTGCACGCTGAGCACCTCCGCTTCGGCCGTTATTGTGTCGTCGATGTAGACCGGGGCGGTGAACTTCCAGTTCTGGCTCAGAAATACCGTTCCCGGGCCCGGGAGGTCCATCGCCACCAGGGCGTGAAGGACCCCGGTGGTCAGGCCCCCCTGGACCACGAGGCGGCCAAACCGGGTCCCGGCCGCAAATGCCGGGTCGAAATGGAGCGGATTGTAATCGCCGGTGAGTTTGGCGAAGCGCTCCACGTGATCGGCGGTCAGCTGAAGGGTGCGCTGGGCCTTCTGGCCAACTGAAATCGACATCGTCTCCCCCTGACCGGGTGGGGCCTCAGTCCCACAGCACTCGAAAGGCGTGGGTCCAGTGGTTCTGGCGGAACCCGGGGATACACCAGAGCTGGCAGAGCGGCTCAATCGCCCGGGCGGCCCGGGCGCTGCCCAGGTTCAGAGCCTCCCAACCAAACTGTTCGAGGATGCTGGCGACCTCCGCCTTGGCGCCGTCGTCGTTCCCGCAATAGAACATCGTAGGCCGCCCGCCGGCAAAGCTCGGGTTGACCATCCGGGTGTTCCCCACGCTGTTGAATGCCTTGACGAAGTGAGCATCCGGAAATGCGGCTTGCAACTGTTCCAGCAGGGAGCTGTTGGGGCCGGTGAACAATTCGAGGACGCCATCGACCGGGGGCGCGTCGCTGAGGGGGTTCGTGGTGTCGATGACGGTCTTGCCCCGGAAACTTGCGGGCTCAGCCAGCCGGACCGCTTCCAGGGCCTTGGTCCCGGTCACCGTCAGCACCAGGGTCTGGCCCCAGGCCGCAACGTCGGCGAAAGTCCCGGCTGTGATTCCGGAAGATGCGGCAAACGCGGCGAGCTTGGCGGGGGTGCGGCTCCCGATGCGGACCTGGTATCCGTGCTTCTTGAATCCCTGGGCAAGGGTCTGTCCTACAGTCCCAGAGCCGATGATGCCGATGCTGTTCATGATGGAATCCCGGAAGGCAGTGTGTGGTTAACCGATTCCCCAACGACCGAGGGGTAACCACCGGGCCGCTCACCGGGTTCCGGGATGGGTCTATAAGGCGCCGGGCCGGACATTGGAGGCGACCGGGGCAGGAGCCTCCGGCTCCGGAGTGAAGTCCTCACCCGGGTTGATGAACCGGTTCCGCTCGACCTGGTACTGCCGATCGTACAGTTGCCGGTACCTGCCATCCAGGGCAAGCAGCTCGGCATGAGTGCCGCGCTCGACGATCTCGCCTCCTTCGAGCACCAGGATCTGGTCCGCGCTTACGATGGTGGAGAGCCGGTGCGCGATCACGAAGGTGGTTCGCCCCCGCCTGAGCGAGCGGAGTCCGTCCTGGATCTGGGCTTCGCTTTCGCTGTCCAGACTGCTGGTGGCTTCGTCCAGGATCAGGATCCGGGGGTCAGCCAGGATCGCCCGGGCGATGGCGATGCGCTGGCGCTGTCCGCCCGAAAGCTTGATTCCCCGCTCGCCCACCACGGTATCGTACCCGTTCTCGAATCCGGTAACGAAATCGTCGCAGTGGGCGATGCGCGCGGCGGCCCGCACCTCCTCCTTGCTGGCGTGGGGCCGGGAGAAGCGGATGTTCTCCGCCACCGTGCCGTCGAACAGGAAATTGTCCTGCAGGACGACGCCCAGGTGCCGGCGGTAATCTCTCAGGCTGATGGCGCCCAGGTCGCGGCCGTCCACCAGAATCCGCCCCGAGAGCGGCTGGTTGAAGGTCATCACCAGGCTGATCAGGGTGCTCTTGCCCGACCCGCTGGATCCGACCAGCGCGGTGGTGGATCCGGCCGGGGCGTTGAACGAGACGTGCTTGAGCACCAGGGTGCCGGGGTTGTACTCGAAGTTCACGTTTTCGAACACCACGTCGCCCCGCACGTCGGGGAGCGGTATCCGGGCCGCGTCTTCCTGGTCTTCCGTCGTCATCTGGCGCAGCTCGCGGATCCGGTCCAGCCCCGCGAACGCCTCGGTGATCTGGGTCCCGATCGACGCGATCTGGATCATGGGCGCCGCCATGAGCCCGGTGAACACCCCGTACATGAAGAGGTCGCCGACCGTCATGGTCCCCGCCAGGACCGCGCGGCCTCCGATCACGATGATCAGCACTCCGATGGCTCCCACGATCACCGACGCGAACGCGCCAACCGCCGAGACCCCGGTGATAGACTTCGCCACGTTACGGAAGAGTTTGTTCACTCCCTTGGCGAAAACGAAGCGTTCCCGCCGCTCCGCCGTGTAGGCTTTCACGATCCGGATCCCGCCCAGGGTCTCGGCCAGCCGGCCGGTCACTTCGGCATTGATCTTCCCCCGCTCCCGGAACACCGGCCGCAGTTTCGTGAAGGCATAGGCCAGCCCGCCTCCGAAGGTCAGCAGGACGACGATGGTGATGGCGGTCAGGTGCCAGTTGAGCCAGAATAGGACGCCCACCGCGACCAGGGCGGTGAGAATGCTGCCGGCCAGCTGGGCCAGGCCGGTTCCGACCAGGTTCCGGATTCCTTCCGCGTCGCTCATGATCCGGGAGATGAGAACCCCTGTCTTGGTGGAATCGAAGTAGCGGACCGGGAGCCGGGCGACATGATCCTCCACGGCGCGCCGCATGTCGGTGACGGCCCGCTGCGCGGCCACCCCCAGCACCTGAGACAGGGCGAATGACGTCACGGCCGAAATCAGCGTAGCGCCGCCGGCCGCCACGGCCACGATCCATAGCAGGTCGCCCCGCTTGTGGCCGATGATCGTGTCGATCACGAACTTGGTGGATCCGGGCAGCACCAGCGACGCTGCCCGGTTCACCAGGATGAGCGCGAATCCGATCGCGAGGCCGCGCCGGTGGCGCCAGATGATTTGCCGCGCCTCGGCCCAGGCGTTCTTGAACCGGGGCTTTGTTTTCTCATCAGCCATTGGTCACGTGCAGAGGTGAAATCGTTAATGCTTCAGGTTGATTACCTCTGAAACCTAATCGGTGGGTCCCCGAACACCGTCTCGGCGCCCAGGGCTTCGAAGCAGAGATTGACGGTCCTCCCCTCGGTGCGGGTCCGGTGCATCATTCCGGCTGGGACCGTTGCGGCCTGCCAGGGGCCCAGCCGAAGCTCGCGCCCATCGGCCAGATCGACGATCAGACAGCCCTCCAGCACCAGAAACAGCTCATCCGAGCCGGGGTGATGATGCCAGGGGTAGGTGCCCTCGAAGACCGCGAGGCGAAGGCAGTGCAGGTTGATCCGATTGAGGACCAGGTTCTTGTAGTCCTCGGTGACCGCCCGGCCCTCGGCGGCCAAGTCGAGGATCTGAAGCTGCGGATACACCACCGGCTCGCCGGCGTACTCTTCAGCGGTGAAGGATCGCTCTGCCATGCTTCAGCTCCCCTCACCCACGGAGATTCCCAGTCCATCGGGATCCACGTACTGCGCGACCCTGGTGCCGAACTGAGATCTGGGCTCCTCCACGCAGGGCACTTTATGTTGCAGCATCCGCTGGTGAAACGCATCGAGATCGGGAACCCGGAACCCGGGCCGGCAACGGCCGGGCGGGACCCTGAGCGGGTTTTCCGCGGCGGAGACCGGTGCCTCGGCGAGGTGCAGCGCCAGGGTGGCTCCCTCGGTGGCAAACTCGGTCCACCCCGGCGACTCGAACCGGAGCGGCAGTCCCATTACGTCGCGGTAAAACGCCACGGACCGGCTCATGTCACTCACGAAGACGATCGCATAGTTGATGCGCATTGGTTCCCTCTTGCCGGCAATGGTCTTTGCCGCTGATTTACCCGGATTCACCCAGAGACAACAATTCTATTGATGGGCGGTTCCCTTCATGGTCTTCGGCCAGGCATGGCGTGCCTGATGGACACCATCCCGCAACAGCACCTCGCGGAACCCGCGGAAAAATCGCCGAACGTCCCTTTGTGATTCACCACTCACTAGAATTTGTTTTCAGTCTGATCAAAATGAACAGGCACCAACTGGTCGAAAGAACTCCACCTCGCACCCGAGCTGTTCCGCGTTGGTTCCGCGGCTTCCGCGAGGAGCTGTTCTGGAAATGATCGCGTGCGCCCCGATGATCATATTCTGTCGACCCTTTTGGTGGCTGTTTGCCTTGTACAGTTCGCCAGCTCTTGCAACAGCTCCTCGCGGAACTCGCGGAAAAATCGCAGAACGTCCCTTTGTAATTCACCAATCAATAGAATTTGTTTTCAGTCTGATTAAGGTGAACTGGCACCAACTGGTCGATTAGAACCCCACCGCGCACGCGAGCCGTTCCGCGTTGGTT
>Ga0070699_100002808_pt1 | contig 15541 bp, 14 predicted proteins | sample KBSK1503metaG_FD_65473 | JGI IMG/M metagenome (GOLD analysis project Ga0070699, IMG submission 65473) | Corn, switchgrass and miscanthus rhizosphere microbial communities from Kellogg Biological Station, Michigan, USA - KBS K1-50-3 metaG | ecosystem: Host-associated > Plants > Roots >...
GCGCGAGCCAGAAAGGCGAGTGATGGTGGCTTGCCGGTAGCCGAAGACACGCTCAATGGAAAAAGAGAAAGACACGTCCAAATTAAGCGCAGAAAGCGAGTCGCCGCTTCACATATGTTGGTGGGCTACTTCTTCAAGTTTCCCCTCTCTAACACCGAGATAGACCTGTTGTATGGAATACCTCCCCACACTGTTGTCAGAAGGTTGGGGTTCGAAGGCCACAAGCGCCACCGTGTTTTGTATCAGCAGGTCATGGGTGACACGCGCCGTTGCCGTTGCGCTCGAAAGGCGGCACATGCGGATGTGTAATCCTCCATAGAGGACTCGTTTTATGCGGGCCTGGGCCTGAACCAGGCGAGTGTCCCGGTTCTCCAGTGCGTTACTGAATGGACTGGCTACCAGTTGGTGTAACACCGCGTGCTTCTTCGGGTGGAAAATACCGTGATGCCCCTGCGCAGCATACGAAAAGTGAACATCACCGGAGAGAACAACGATATCATGGGTGCGATTGGAGAGAAGCTTGACCAACTCACGCCATGTAGCCGAAAAAACTGGCCAGTGATCGAAGCTCATACGCCGCGTCACGCTCTGCTGTATGCGCGCAAACAGGCGTCCCAATCGCCGAAGAGGAGTGCCGTGCAGAGGGCGAACGCCCATCATATATTCCGCGAAGCCGATCAATGGTGGCAATAGCACTGGCACCGACGAAACGAGCAGCGCTGTCGATGTATCATGACTCTTGAGCCATGACTGAAGTTCGCTCATTTGCTGGCGGGTCATAATGCGTGCGGGCGCGCTGCTATCATCTGTGACGCGCAGAATGGCGGGTCGGTCGGCGCGCACATCCATCACAAAGATGGGCGGCGTGGTTGGTATGGTATAGTGCCAGTGCGGAGCGCTCTCTTCATAGACCGCCTGGCGCATATAGGTTCTCAATGCCTCAAGCGCGTCCTCTCCGCGCTGCGCCGCCTCATGCATCAACGCTTTTAATGCATTGTTGGCCTCACTCTGTGCGCCGGGGTTGCCCCAGCCCTGGTAGACCCAGTAAGCCACCAGGCCATCGACGAGCATCTGTTCACGGCCATGCTTGAGCGCATTCGCCCGCCAGTCCGGCGATGTATTCCAGCCATTCGTGACCTCGTGGTCGTCAAAGATCATAAAGGTGGGAATCACGGCTAAGACCTGGCGAATGTCAGCATGACCTGCCCAGGCTTGCTCGTAGAGCGATGCAAATTCGGCGAACGTTTGCGCACCGGTGCGTTGAGACGGTTCCTGTCGCGCATTTTGCGCCAGAGATGATCTTCCCTTATGCCTTCCTATGCGGTCATCGGCGTAAATTTGATCTCCGATCAGCAGCAATAAGCGTGGCCACGTGGTCTCTCGCTCGTCGAAGCGATCCATGAGCCAGGGACCAAAGGCGTTCAGAGCGTCTGGCTCGATAGTGGAAGATTTGCGACATGACCCATAGGCGAGATGCAGGGTGCCGCCAGCTTCGGGCGAGTCAAGCGTGCGAAAACATTGTTTCGATGCGCTGGTTGCCGGGGCTGCTGCCTGTTCTTCCGCGTCTGTTTTGCAGGTAAGGTGATAGTCATACCAGGTTGACGGTTGCAGGCCATCCAGCCGCAAAAGGGCGAAGTGTCGTTTACCTACAGTCACGGTGCGGGCGCGCGCTGTTAGAACACCAGCTTCATGCTCACCGGAATGTTCGCCAGCATTGGCATGCAGCGTGGCCTCGCAGGGATGCGCCCACTCCGTCCAGATGACGGCGCTTTCAGGACCGACTGCTCGCACAAGTGGGCCGACACGCGGGTGTTTCACGGTCTTGTCCTTTCAGGCGTTGGGAAGACATATTACTTCATGTGTATTGAGTAATTTTATGGGGCTTTTGTCAATGATGTCCCTACTGGGGCATCAGGCTGAGATCAGCATAATTGATGCAAGCGCCATGGGTATGCCTACGGCCTGGATACGCGAGACTCGTTCTTTGAGGATAATGGCTGCCAGCACAGGTGTAAAACTTTTTTGTGGAACCTGGTTTTAGCTCAGTGCGTGGGGGCAAAAGCCAACCTGACCCGAGAAACCTTGCAGCTCTAGAACGTCTTTGGGAGCAGCGCATATTCCTCATCGAACTGCCAGTCATCCAACGCCTCTAACTCAACGTCAAGATGGGGATGCAAGGGGTCAATGTATTTGACAAGGTGTATGGTGACGATACGATTATCGTTGATGCCCAGACTCTCACAGAGCGCATCCTGGGTGATCTTGAGACCTCCATCCAGGTCGCGTTTGAGCGGCGTTTCAAAGTAGAAGATGAGCAAGAGCGCGAGATAGTCCTGGCGTAAATGCGCACGCAATGTTTCGCCCAGTTTCCCCTCCAGTTCAAGCGCGGTCAGCTTCTGGCGTACCTGCTGCTTGAACCGCCTCGCCACGACGGTACTCACACGCATTCCGTTCACGGTCGCATACTGCTCGTTGATGCTGGGAGGAATGGGAAGGGTGAGACGTAAGAGGTGTTGTTGTCTCGGCATGGTATCCTCCCCCATGTTGAATATGAGTTCTAGTATTCGGGGGTATTATAACATACGAGAGAGGGGTATTGCCCTCTGTTGAGCAAAAGGAGACACACTATCAGCCAGGTACGCAAGAGGAGGCGACAAGCCTCCTACGCGATGTGATGTTACCCAAAGCCAGAGAACTGCAAGGCTTCAAAGGCGCGTTGATCCTGAACGATGCGGTCATGAATACAGGGATCACTATTACACTGTGGGAAACCGAAGCGGATTTAGAGGCAAGTCAGCCGCCAGATGCGATCATGGAGGCCATTGAACGGTTGGGATTACTGCTTACTGAGCAAACGACACGGGGGGTCTACACGGATAGCACAAGTAGCCAGTACACACAACCGATTCGCACTCGTTTACGCGGTGGGACGAGTCGCGACCGAATAGAGCTCCCACGCAATGCCATCAGGGTCATAGAAGCTGATGTACTTGCGATGGGTCCCTGGATCTTCCTCCACTCCATTGTTGGGTACCCCTGCCGCATCTAATTCCCGCTGCATGTCTTCTAGGTTGCTGGCGTCTTCGACGGCTAGAGCGAGATGATCCAGACCGACGCGAAACGGATCGAAGTGATCATCCCTTGGAGAGTGCGAATCGGCCCCAAGCAGTGCGATCAACATTCCAGACACGTTGACGAACACCGCTCTATCTGTTTCCCTCACCAATTGGCATCCGAGTGTGTCAACATAGAAGCGTCTCGCCCGCGCTAGATTGGTGACTCTCAGACCAAGATGGCTCAAGCCGTTGGCGTTCAACTTCATTGCGGTTTCCTTTCATCGCTCTTCGTGCAGGCAACTTCTGAATGCTTGCTGAATACATATGGCAGTCCAAGCACCGGCCTAGCGCAGTGTATCACGCTCACATGCTCGTGTCAAAAACCGCTGCACTTTTCCCCTATCATGCGCCTAGTTGATCACTCCTCACCCGGGACTCCGTCCCGGCGGGGGAGCCCTTCCCTTTCAAGAAGCTCCTGTTTCTTGCTTTCGCTTCTGCACCTGTGCCCCAAAGAACGTATCTCAGGACATATTCAGTCACCTGTTTCGTCTATGTGTTCCTATGGAGGTGCGTCCTGCGGGCCGAAGAACGTATCCCAGGGCATGTTCAGAGGCTCATCTTTGGCAATGACCGCGTGCAGGTGGCGCAACAGGGGAAAGTCTTCGGGTTTGATGATCCCGCGCCCGGTGAGCTTGGGCAGGGCGCCCCCGATGACCACGATCGCTGCCGCGCCCTCCAGCGTGACCCCGGGCATGCGCTTGCGTACCTCCGAGAAGGGCAGCCCGGTACCCACCAGTCGCCCCGCGCGCACGTTGCGCCCACCCTGGCTCGTCACGTACATATCGCCCACGCCGGCCAGCCCGATGGGTGTCTCGGGCCGACCGCCGAGTACCCGCATCATCTGTACGATCTCCACCGCCCCCTCAGCGAACAGGGCCGCAGCGTAGTTGTAGTTGCGGTCTCTGCTCCCCGACTGGTGCGCCCGCTCCAGCATGCCCTCCGCGAAACCGGCCCCCAGCGCGTAGCAGTTCTTCAACGCGGCGCACACCTCCACCCCAAGGAAGTCGGTGGAGGTCCAGACGTGGTAGTAGTCAGTGCGGAAAAGTGGTGCCAGCTTCCTGAGGACATCCGCGTCCCTGCCCGCGAAGACCACACAGGTGTCGTGCCGCCGTGCGGCCACCTCGCCTGCGATGGACGGGCCGCCTATGGCAGACCAGGAGACCTGGGGCCGCAGGTCCGGCGGCAGCCCTGCGGCCAGCACCTCGGGCAGGATGCGCAGATCGCCGTTCTCGGCGGCCTCCATCCCCTTTGCGATGGAGAGCACCATCATGCCCGGCTTCAAGAGCGAGGCCAACTGCTCGCCCGCCCAGCGCACCCCGAAGGAGTTGACCCCGCTCAGAGCAACCTCGGCGCCCTCGAAAGCCTCCCCGGCCTCCTCGAGCTGATATGCGCGGACCGTCTCGGGGACCTTGCGATCGAGGCCGGGATGCACACCGGTCTTCTTGATGCTGTCGATGATGTCACGGTCGAGGTGGGTGCCCACCAGTCGTACGTCGTGGCCGTTGTCGGCCAGCGGGAAGCTGAGTGCCGTGGCCATGATGCCCGACCCCAGAACGCTTACAGTCGTCATGGTTTTTCCTCCCAAAAGTCAGAACAAAGTACAGAGCCGATCAAGCGTCAAGATCCCATGCGAGTCCCCGCCGTCATGATCAAAAACACGCAAAAGCTCAGAGAGAAACAGTGAAAGTCCACTAGCTCAACATGCCTCATACTACCACCAAAGGCACTCCTCTTCCATTGACCATCCCCCGATCTCGTGGAGTCAAAGAGTTGGGAATACACTCCACAAGAAAGGGAAAAACAGCTCTTGTTTTTCAGAGGAGTAGTCAGAACAACACACAAAAAGCTTGACAAGGCAGAGCTAAGCAGGTATACTGTAATCGGTTTAGTAAACCGATTGCGTAAGTGTAGAGGTGACCCGTTTATGCCCGTAACACCCAATCATCATAACAAGAAACTTACAATCCACGACATCGCTGAAATGGCGCATGTCTCAGCAGGTACGGTCTCACGCGTGCTCAATAATCAGCCGGGTGTGGGGGCGCAAACGCGAGCGAACATACAAGCCATTATTCAAGAGCAAGGCTACCGGGCCAGCTTCTTTGCTCGCAATCTGCTCGCGCGCCAGAGTTTTGCGATCGGCCTGGTTTTTTCTGCCAAAGCGTCAGAGTTATTTGCCCACCCGATTTTTCCAGAACTGCTCGGGGCGATTGGTGATGCTCTTACCAGTGCCGGATATACGTTGACCCTCATTACGGGCGTAAGCCCTGAACGCAATCAGCGCATCCTGCGAGAAGCCGCGGAAGGACGGATTGATGGTGTTATCCTTCCCGACCTCCACTTAGGCGATACTCTTGTGGATGATCTCCTGGCACAAGATACTCCTACCGTGGTAATCGGGCATCGTGAGCAGCATGCTAACGTCGTCTGGATCGATTGTGATAACGACAATGCTATCTTCCAACTTACCCGGTCGCTTATTGAGGCGGGTCATCGACGCGTGGCGCTTGTCAACGGCCCTTCGGATCTTTCTGCCTGTGTATTGCGCGCAGAAGGATATCACAGGGCACTAGAAGCATATGGATTAAGCATTATTCCTACGTTTGAACGCTCTGGATCATTTAGCGCCAACCACGGATATCAATCGGCTCTCGAACTGCTTCATCTGCCTGTAGAAGAACGGCCAACTGCTATTGTCGCTGGAAGTGATCTCATTGCTGCAGGTTGCCTCGAAGCTGCACAGGCTCAAGGGCTTCACGTTCCTGGTGATCTGGCCGTGACCGGATTTGACGATAATATTCTGGCCACCTTTACACATCCACCTTTAACGACCGTGAAGATGCCTCTGACGGATATGGGGCGAGCAGCTGTAAATATACTCCTGCGGGTGATTGGGGGCGAAAGAGAAAGCTCCCGATCAGTCATCTTACCCTGTGAAATCATTGTGCGCGAGTCATTTAGTGGGATCTTGAGGTTAACACAATGAAAGACATATAGCGAACGTGCCTTCTTACTGCACATGTTCCCTCGAACCAAACAAGAAAGGGAACAATACTATCTCTGATCCTGAACCTTTTCTCCTAATAGTGGAAAGGCTAGACTCTCTCATCCTTACATAAGGATGACATGATGACTACCTGTTAGATCTTAGTTGTCTCCGTAGTGGGACTATATTTGAGGAGGGACTGGATGAAGACACTCGGCATCGGCTTTGTTGGGCTACACAACCATTATCACGCCTATCCTATGGGTGACTACCTGCATCGTGGCTTGCCCGGTGGACGGCTCGTGGCAGTGGCGGATGAGCGGCAAGACTACGCCGAGGAGTTTGCGCAGCGCTACGGAGCCGAAGCGGCCTACCGAGATTATCGCGCAGTGCTTGAGCGGGATGATGTTGATATTGTTGTCGTCACCTCCTACACTTCAGCGCACGCAGAGCACTGCATTGCAGCTGCGCAGGCGGGAAAGCACATACTCCTCGATAAGCCGATCGCTACCACAGTAGAAGATGCGACTCGCATTATCGAAGCCACGCGCAAGCATGGAGTGAAGCTGATGATGGCCTATCTCCTCCGTTTCATTCCCGCCTATCAACGCGCCAAAGCGCTGATTGAGGAAGGGGTCATCGGTCGTCCTACATCTGCTTTCTACTCCATCCGCGTCCCCGTCGATTTCATCCGTGACGCGCCTGGCGCGGCAGGTCAGGGCTGGTATATCGATCCAGCGAAAGGCGGCGGCGGCGGCTTTATCGATCATGGCGTTCACTTCACGGATGCGCTACGCTGGTTTTTTGGCAGCGAGGCCACCTCGGTCTACGGGAAAATCGGTAATCTCACGTATACGGATCTGCCCGTCGAGGATTATGGCATTTGCACCATCTCCTTTACTCACGGCCAGATTGGTACCGTGGAAAGTACCTGGCACGCGGCAGAGTGGTACGGGCCGCTTGCTAGCCCTGATCATTGCACCATTAGCGGGACCGAGGGCGAAATTGAGCTGCACTACCAGAAGAGCCCGCAGATGGAGGTCGCCTCGCGAAGAGCCCCCTACACAGGACGGACTTATTACGACTGGGTAGGAGAGGAACGCTCTGACATCAGCTACAAACGCATCCTCGAGCACATGATCGAGTGCGTCATCGAGGATCGAGCACCCTCTGTACGCGGTGAAGATGGGCGCGCCGCCCTCGAAATCATTCTTGCTGGCTATCGCTCTGCGCATGAGGGGCGCGAGATTACTATCGGCTAGTCCAGTTCTTTTTGCAGCAAAAATAAGGAGAAACGTTCGTGGTGGGAATCGGTTTGATCGGAGCAGGTAGAATAGCACAAGTTCATGCCAGGGCATACACAAACGTGGCAGGCGCCAGATTGCTGGCAGTAGCGGATATATTGCCCGAGGCCGCAGACCGGACCGCAGATGCATTTGGGCTCGAAGCCTGCTATGACTATCATGACCTGCTCGAACGGGATGATATCGACGGCGTCATCATTGCCGTTCCCACACCATCTCATGCACAGGTGGCCATAGATGCAGCGCAAGCTGGCAAACATGTCTTCTGCCAGAAGCCAATGGCACCAACACTACCAGAGGCGGATGCAATCATCGAGGCTTGTAGGGAAGCCGGAGTACTGCTCCAGGTTGGTTTCATGCTCCGCTCCTCGCCTCCCATCGCGCAGATCAAGAGGCTGGTCGAAGCAGGCTCGCTCGGCGACCTGGTCGGTCTTCGCGCCGCTGCCTTCGGTTGGATGCCCAACAACGATTGGTTCTATCAGGTTGATAAAGGCGGTGGTCTCATCGTCGATACCATCATCCATTTCCTGGACCTATGGCACTGGTTGGGAGGCGATGTTCTCTCCGTCCACGCGCAAGGGGGAGCATACGTCCTGGAAGGCGCGCGGCGTTTCCAGTCTACCGATAATGCGATGGTCTCGCTTCAGTTCGCAAGTGGCGCGATGGGGAGTGTTTTTGGCAGTTGGACAACAGGCTACGGAGATTTCTTCTTTGAAGTCTACGGGACAAAAGGATCAGCATTCGTGGATTTTCTCCAGCGTCAAACCGCGGTTGTATATGTAAACGATGCATCTGGGATTTCATCTCTTACGCCATCGATCGGTTGGAATTTCCAGGATGTCCTGTGGGATGTCACCTATGCAGCAGAGGCCAGGCAATTCGTAGCGGCTATCGAGGGGAAGAGAACTCCCGTCGTCACCGGCGAAGATGGACGCGCCGCCCTCGAACTGGCTCTTGCCGCCGAGTCGTCGCTGCGAACCGGAACTATAGTCAGGCTGCCGTTGAGCGTTGAGCAAGCAGCGGCGGTATTGGCGCCACAGCAGTAACGGAGGAGGTCACGTATGACACAACTGGGTGTTGGTTTAGTCGGATGTGGTTTTTGGGGAACCACAGTCCATCTCCCGGCCCTGACCGCGAACCCGCGTGCGCGAGTAGTCGCAGTGGCCTCACGCTCCTCTGAGAGCACTTCTCACGCGGCTCGGACGTTTGGCGTCCCGTCCTGGTACACCGACTATCGCCAGTTGTTAGAAAACCCGGAGGTGGACGTAGTTGACATCTGCACACCCAATGGGCTTCACGCGGAGATCGCAATTGCCGCCGCACAGGCAGGCAAACATATTATTTGCATCAAGCCGCTTGCCACAGGTCTTGTGCAGGCTGATGCGATGCTAGACGCCGCCCGCAGAGCGCATGTACAGCTATTCTACGCGGAAAATAACCTCTTCATCCCGGCGCTTCAACGGGCCAAAGAGGTTATTGATGAAGGGGCGCTGGGAAAGGTATTTCGCGTAAGGGCGTCAGAGGGCATTCCCGGCCCGCATGCAGCGTGGTTCCACGATCAGGCAGCGGCCGGGGGCGGGTGCGTACTGGATATGGCCGTGCATAGCCTCGCCTTCCTCCGCTATATCGCCGGGGCCGAAGCTTCGCGCATCTACGCAGAGTTGGATACGTTCGTCCACGAACCGCCAGCCGAGGACACCGCCGTGCTCACTGTGCGCTTCGCCAACGGGGTCATTGGCCTGGCCGAAGATAGCTGGTCAACGGTGGGTGAGATGGATTCACGCTTTGAGGTGTACGGCACCCAGGGGCGTATCCTGGTGGACATGCTCCATTCTCAACACCTGCGGGTCTACAGTCAGGCGGGGTACACCTACTGGGGCGCGCGTTCAGACGCGAGCAAAGGGTGGACCTATCCGCTTCCACTGGACGAGCACATCGCGTTCGGCACCGATGCCATGTTTGACCACTTCTTCCGCTGCCTGCTCGAAGGCGAGCAATGCCGCTCGACAGGAGAAGACGGACGTGCGATCCTCAGCCTGGCCGAGGCGGCGTATCGCTCAGCGCGCAGTGGTAGGGCCGAACGGCCACTTGATAAGGGAGAGCCAGAGGGAGATCTAGAATGAGCGAACCGTTACGTGTGGGCATGATTAGTTACGCGCATGTGCATGCTGATTTTCGATCCCGCGCCCTGCGCGAGATCGCCGGCGTGGACATTGTGGCGATCGCCGATGACAATGAGGCACGGGGGCGCGCCGCGGCGACGGCGTACGGGGTAGAGTCGTGTTATAGCGACTACCACGCGCTCCTCGCCCGCGACGACATCGACCTGGTTTTCATCCACGCCGAAAATAACCGCCATGCTGAGATCGTGGAGGCGGCGGCGGCGGCGGGCAAGCACATCTTCTGCGAAAAGCCCATGGCGACGACCGTCGAAGATGCCGAGCGCATTGCCCGGGCCGTGAGAGGATCGGGCGTGCGCTTCACTGTTGGCTTTTGCAGCCGTTACATCCCTGAGGCCGAGCGGGCCAAGGTGCTGATAGAGAGCGGCGCGCTAGGGGAAATCTCCTCCGCCAGGGCCATAATCGGACTGGCGGGGATCCGCGAGATTGGCTGCCCGGCCTATATGGCTGAGTGGATGGAAGATCCTGCACAGGGCGGAGGCGGCGCATTCATCGATGAGGGGTCCCACGCGGTAGATTTGCTGCGCTGGTATATCGGTGAAGTCGATACGATTTACGCGACGATGGCGAAACGGATCAAGCGTGATCTCGCAGTAGAGGATACAGGTGTAGCGACCTTACAATTCCGCAATGGTGCCCTTGGAGAGCTGAATACAAGTTGGAGTTTGCATATCGATATCGGCATGCGTAACGTCCTGGAAATCTACGGCAGTTGCGGCACCCTGATTGTTGAGCTCACTACGCCCGCTCCGGCTCTACATCTCTATAGCGAGCGCGAAACGTCGTCACTCCTCTCCGGTTGGATCACTCCGTACGTTCAACCCGCGGCTAATGAACCGCATGACTACCGGAGTTGGCCAACCCACACACAACATTACCGCCGCGAAGTCGAGGATGTGATCATGTGCTTCCGGCAGAACATACCCTTCCGTGCCGGACTGGAGGATGGCTTGCAGGCCTGCCGTATCATTGCCGCCGGATATGAGGCCGCCCGCCGCAAAGCGGTAGTTCAGCTTATATCATAGTGTCCTGATATCTGGAGAAAGGAGGGGAAAATAAGCAACACTTGGGAATCTGGCCAGACTATTCTGATTGTGTTTAGTAAAGGCTCAAGTAGAGAAGCTTGAGTTCTGCCAAGGAGGAGCGTTTGATGAAGCAACTCTCTCATACGATGGTAGCCGCCCTTGCTATTTGTCTTATACTGATTCTGGGTGCTGGATGCGGCAGCGCTTCCACGAGCACTCAGAACTCAGCCCAGCCTTATGCCGGCGTTCACCTTACCATCTCGCGCTGGTCGGGACCCGATGCCGATGCTATGGCAACGTTACTGCCGGAATTCACCAAAGAAACAGGTATCCAGGTGACGATGGACGCGATTACATACGATAACCTGCAGCAGAAGCAGCTCCTGGATCTCTCCACTCACACGGCGAACTACGACCTGCTTTGGGTGCCCGAGGTGTGGCTGCCAGAATACGCTCGTGCAGGGTGGCTCCAACCGATCCAGCAGTACGTAAACGACCCCTCGTTAACTAAATCTAACTTTGACTTTAGCGATTTCATCCCGGCGATTCTCCAGACGGGTAAATACAACGGAACGCTTTACGGGATCCCTTCCTTCGTACAAACCCCGATATTGATCTATCGCACGGATCTCTTCCAGGCCCAGCACCTCCAGCCGCCAACCACATGGGATGACGTACTGAAAGATGCACAGGTTTTCGAACAGAAGGGAATGGGCGGCATTGCAATGCCGGCGAAAAGTTCCGCGGACGGGACCGATGTGTGGGCGGCGCTCATGCGTTCAGCTGGTGGAGATTACTTCGACGGCCAGGGAAATCCCACGGTCAATTCCTCCGCTGGAGTTGAGGCCCTCCAGTATTGGAGCAACCTGCTCAAAGCGGGCCCCACAGGCAGTTTGCAGTGGGAATGGGACGATGTGAATACCAACCTGCTCCAGGGTAATGTAGCTATGGGCATCACCATTTCAGGTATTGCAAACCAGTTTACTGACCCGTCGAAAACCAGGCTGGTGGGCAAGTTCGGTTATGCCCCCTTACCTTACAAGGATCAGGTTTCTGGAACGCTCGCCGATTGGAACTGGGCGATCAACAAAGATAGCAAGAACCCCAAGGCTGCTTATCTTCTGCTCGCCTACCTCACAAGTAAGGAGGTCGCGCACCAATTGGCCGTCCTGGATGGCAGTATCTCTGCCCGCACATCGCTCTTTAACGCATCTGATCTCGTAGCCAAACAACCGTGGCTTCCAGCGGTCATGGAGGCGCTGAAGAACGGCAAGACCCAACCCCTCGTATCACAGAGCGCTCAGATATCCCAGATCATGCAGCGCCAGATTGCACTGGTATCCAGCGGGAACGCCAGCCCCCAGAGTGCGCTCAACCTGGCTAATCAGCAGATCGCGCAGGCCATGAACAAATAGAGATTGCAGGCTACAGGTGGAGACACATAACCGGTCCTCGCCTGTAGCCTGCGGCCTCCTGCGGAGACTTGTCCGCACTACGCGGTAGTAGTGCTCTTAAGTTAGAAGGTGTCCGATGATCGTGAAATCAATAGACGCACCGGGACGGGCACATCCCTCGACGCGCACCGGGGGTCGCCACTTCGACCGCCACATACTTCCCTACCTCATGCTCATACCGGCGCTTCTCATCCTGCTGGCCGTGATAGTCGGACCGAGCATCTATGCCATCGTTATTAGCTTCAAATCCTGGGACCTGACAAATCCTCTGGCCGGTCAACCGTTCATAGGGCTTCAGAACTATCGCACCTTGTTGTCCGACCAATACTTCTGGTCGGCCCTGGAAATATCGGGTATCTTTGCGGTCGGTGCGACTACGATAGAGCTTTTGCTTGGACTGGGTATGGCAATCCTCCTGGATGAATTGCACTTCCTAAAGAACATCATAAACGCTGTGATTCTCATCCCACTTATGGTAACACCCGTTGTGGTGGGTTTAATATGGCGTTATATGTTCGACCCATCGAACGGGCTTATCTACTACTTTCTCAGCTTCATCCCCGGCGGAAGTCAATTCGGTGGGCTTACCTCCACGCATACCGCCCTTTTCTCTACTATGATCGTCGATACCTGGGAAATGACGCCCTTTATCATTCTCGTTCTGCTCGCTGGACTATCCGCACTTCCCAGTGATTTGTACGAAGCCGCCCGGATTGACGGCGCATCTCGCTGGCAGGAATTCCGTTACATTACACTGCCGCTGCTTCTCCCTATTCTGCTGCTGGTGACGCTCATCCGTTTCATGGATTCTTTTCGCACTTTCGACACGGTGTACATTCTGACGGGAGGTGGCCCCGGAATATCGACAGAGATGATCAGCCTGTACGACTTTGACACGGCCTTTAAAACCTTCCAGCTCGGCTACGGTATGACCCTGTCGGTCGTCACGCTCTTGTTGTTGATCGTGCTCAGCTTCGTCCTGATGCGCCTGATACGCCGCAGGAGCTAGGAGGAGAAGCAGGATGCAAGCAACCGCAAAATCGTTCGGACCGCGTAAAAAACTTCCTGGCCGCGTTCTCAGGGCCGTGATTATCGGTGTATTTTTACTCTGGACCCTCATACCTGTCGCGCTCATAGTGATCACATCTTTCAAACTGCCGGTGGATATTTTCACACGGGTGCCCCGGCTGATCTTCCACCCCACTCTGATTAATTACACAAATGCGTTTTTGCAAGAAAATTTTCTGGCCTATTTCATCAACAGCGTCATAGTAGCAACCGGCACCACGGTACTCTCCATGCTCCTGGGGACGTGCGCCGCTTACAGCCTCGCCCGGCTGCGCGTGCCGAGGGCCAGAGCCATAGCTTTCTGCATTTTAATATGCCGTATGGTTCCATCGATTGCGCTGGTACTGCCTATCTACGGGCTCATGCAGACTCTGCACCTGCTGAACACCTACGCAGCAGTCATCATTGCCCACACTACCTTTAGCCTGCCTTTCGTGATCTGGATGATGCTTGGTTTCTTCCAGGACATGATGGTGGAATTGGAGGAGGCCGCTCTGATCGATGGCTGCTCGCGCTGGGGCGCATTTTGGCGTATCGTGCTCCCGCTGGCCACGCCGGGGCTTGCCGCGACGACGGTGCTCTGCGTGCTTTTTTCGTGGAATGAATTCCTGTTTTCGGTGGTGCTGACAAGCGTCGATACGAGGACGTTGCCGGTCACGATCTTCGGGTTTATCGGTGCGGTATCGGTGGATTGGGGCGGGAGCAGTGCGTCGGCGACGATCGTTATGATCCCGATGATCGTACTTGGACTACTGGTACAGAAATACCTGACCCGTGGCCTGACGCTTGGCGCGGTGAAGGGCTAAGAGAGTTGTGATCAAACGTTGAGCGATCAGGAGGAGGATTATGCGAGCAGAGTTTCTTTACGGCGCCCAGTTTTACCGGCCCCCGCATCCGCCACGGAATATACGTCCCCGTGAGCTAGAACGAATTGCCCGCGAGCTGGGCTTCAACACAATTAAGCTATTTGCCCAGTGGGGCATGATCAATCGTCGCGAGGGTTCATACGATTTTGAGGAGATCGTCGAAATCCTGGATACCTGCGCCCGGCTGGATCTCAAGGTCGTCATCAACACAATCCTGGAGAACGCTCCGTACTGGCTTGAACAGCGCTTTCCCGAGGCTCGCTATGTCGACGCGCACGGGTGCGCTCGCTCGCTCGGTGGCAATAGCAATACGCAGTCGGGCGGCCATCCGGGCCTCTGTCTGACGCACGCGGGTGTACGCGTTGCGGCGATGGACTATTTACGCGCGCTCGCCCTGGAGCTTGCTGGCTCACCCGCGCTTCTCCTGTACGATTGTTGGAACGAGCCGCACATGGAACCGGTCTGGGATACAACAATCTGGGCTGACGGCGGTCATAGCATGTGTTGTTATTGCACATCCTCCCAGCAGGAGTTTCGCACCTGGCTGCAACAGCGCTACAGTTCAGATATTGAAAAACTCAACTCGGCATGGGTCCGCGGCTACTCGGATTGGGAGCAGGTACAACCACCGAGGCGCCACGGAACATATGCGGATTGGCTGGACTGGAGGCGCTTTACGATGGATAGCCTGGCCGAGCAGATGGCTCTTCGCGCGAGGACATTGCGAGCGGCAGACCCGGAGCACAGGATTATGAGCCATACTGCGGCGCTAGCGCCGCATGACGACCTGGCCGTCCTCGCGGCTGATAACTGGCAACTTGCATCGCACGTCGATATGTGGGGTGTGTCGCTCTTCCCCCATTGGCTGTTCCCGCAGAAGCCGCACGAATTTTCAATGCGCCTTGACATCGCGCGCAGTTCCGCCGCTGGCAAAGAGTTTTGGATCAGCGAACTGCAGGGAGGCATCGGAAAGAATCGCGGACTGCACGCCAGTGCCCAGGTACAGCCGAGCGACATTCGCCTCTGGAACTGGTTGGGCGTCACCCATGGCCCGCGCGCGATTCTCTACTGGTGCTACATGGTGGAATCGACCGCAACCGAGTCTTCGGGTTTTGGGTTAGTGCGCGGGAACGGCGAAATTACACCGCGAGCAGCGGAAGCGGCTCGTACTCATAAGCTGCTCCAGCGTTATGCCAAGATCCTCGCTGATTACGCTCCCGAGCCCCAGGTCGCTATCCTCTTCGATTCAGACGCGGCGCTGCTTAATTATGCGATGGAAGGCGACGAGGTGGTACACACAAGCAGCCACAAAGGATATTACCGGGCAGTGTGGCAAGCAGACTTATTAGCAACATATGTCCGGCCGGCTGACCTTGAGACGCTGGACGTAAGCGTGCTGATAGCCCCCTTCCCATGGATGATAGACGAGGAAACAGCTCGGCACATTCTGCTGTTCATACAGAAAGGAGGAATATGTATCACCGAAGCTTCATTTGGTCTATTTGACCGCCATGGGATACAAAGGCCTGTTCCCCTCGCAAA
>Ga0070699_100002810_pt1 | contig 15538 bp, 18 predicted proteins | sample KBSK1503metaG_FD_65473 | JGI IMG/M metagenome (GOLD analysis project Ga0070699, IMG submission 65473) | Corn, switchgrass and miscanthus rhizosphere microbial communities from Kellogg Biological Station, Michigan, USA - KBS K1-50-3 metaG | ecosystem: Host-associated > Plants > Roots >...
GGCCGCGGTGGAAGCCGCGCTGGCGTCCTGGCTTGCCGCAAGACGGCCGGCGAGCGTCCTCGAGCTGGCCTGCGGCACCGGCCTGTTCACCCGGCTGATCGCGCCGCGTGTCGCGCGGCTGACCGCAATCGACGCATCGACGGAGGTCATCGAGATTAACCGCGCGCGCGTAGACGCCGGCAATGTCGACTACGTCCAGGCCGATCTCTTCGCGTGGCAGCCGACGCAGCGTTACGACGCGATATTTTTCAGCTTCTGGCTATCGCATGTGCCCGCGGAACGCTTTGCCAGGTTCTGGGAAGTGGTCGCGGATGGCTTGGCCCCCGGCGGAGCCGTCTATCTGATCGACTCGGCCTTCGATCCGACGTCGACGGCGAAGGATCACGTGCTGCCGGGTCGCGAGCCTGGCATCGTCACGCGCAAGCTCAACGACGGGCGCGAATTCAGGATCGTCAAGGTGTTCTACGAGCCGGCGGCGCTGGCCGCGAAGCTCGACGCGCTAGGCTGGAAAGCCGATCTTGCGCAGACGCCGCACTACTTCATCTACGGCGAGGCAAGGCTGGCGGAGGTTTGAATCCGCGCCGCAACGGCGCAAAACGGCCTTCAGGAGTCCGCGTCGTAGACGTACGGCGACTGGGCGACGCGGCTGTTGTCCATGACCCGCTCTTCGGCCAATTCCTTCGGACGCTTGTCCCACCAGATCGCGCGGCCTTCGCGTTGCTTGTCGATCAGATCGGGCCGTTTCTGCAGCAGCTCGCGCATGAACTTGGTGTGTTCCGATTCGTAATGGCGGCTGGGCAGCATCATGATGGACTTCCGGCGGACGATTGGACAGCAGCAAGCATTCTATCATTCGGGACGTCCGCCGGCGGGCGTTCGCATCGATCCGGCGATCATCCGATACTCGTAGAGCCTGCATTCCAGCGCGCCGTTGAACAGCGGCGTGCGGCGGCTCGCTTTCAGGCCGATCAGTTTCGGCAGCCGCGTGTCGCCGCTCAATAGATACGCAGTCCAGCCGGCGTATCGTCGCTTCAGAGCGTCGCCGAGCTGCGGGTAGAACGCCGCCAGCGCGCCCGAGTCGGCGAGCCGCACGCCATACGGCGGGTTGCTGACGATGACGCCCACGGCCGCGGGAGCGGTGCGCGTCAGCGCGTCGGCCCGCTCGACGACGATCGTGCCTTCGATGCCGGCAGCGGCGATGTTCTCGCTGCATTGGTGAATCGCCGTCGCGTCGTCGTCGCTGGCCCAGATCGACAACGGCGTCAGCGGCTTCGCGCGGCGCTGTGCCGCCTGCTTGATGCGCTGCCACGCCGGGCCGTCATACCAGGCGAGCTTCTGGAACCCGAACGTGCGCTTGAGTCCTGGCGCCAGATCCAGCGCGATCATCGCCGCTTCGATGGCGATGGTGCCGCTGCCGCACAGCGGATCGAGCAGCGGCGTTCCCGGCTGCCACCCCGCCAGGCGCAGCAGCCCCGCGGCGAGATTCTCCCGCAAGGGTGCGTCGGCGGTCTCGCGTCGGTAGCCGCGCTTGAACAGCGGCTCGCCGGAGGTGTCGAGGTAGAAGCTGGCTTCGGTCGCCGTCAGATAGGCGTGCACGCGCACGTCGGGGCGGTCCTTGCTGATGCTGGGGCGAATGCCGCCCGCGGCGCGGTGGCGGTCACACACGGCGTCCTTGATGCGCAGCGTCGCGAACTCGAGACTGGTCAGCGGCGAGCGCGACGCGGCGACGTCGACGCGAAGCGTGCGTTCGACGCGAAACCAGCGCGGCCAGTCGAGCGCCTTGGCGAGGTCGTAGACGTCTTGTTCGTCGCGATAGGCGCCGTGCCCGACGCGCCACAGAATGCGGCTGGCGAGGCGGCTCTCGAGATTCGCACGGTAGGCGAGCTGGATCGGTCCGTCGAACGCGGCGCCGCCGTCGGTGGTCGTGACTCCCGACGCGCCCAGCGCGTCCAGCTCGGCCGCGAGCGGAGCCTCCAGCCCGCGCGGGCACGGCGCGAAAAAATGCTCGCTCACCGATGCGGCGGGGCAAAGATCAAAACGGTTTCAGCACGACCAGCAGCACGACGCCGATCAGCACCGGCAGCGCGGGAATTTCGTTGATCCAGCGATAGAAAACATCGCCGTGGCGGTTGCGGTCGCGCCGGAAGTCGATCATCAGCTTGCCGAGCCACGCGTGATGCGCGATCAATATCAGCACCAGCGCGAGCTTGGCGTAGAGCCACCCGCCGGAGATGCCGTAGCCCAGCCACAGCCACAGCCCCGAGGCGATCGTCAGCACCGCGCCCGGCGTCATGATGCCGACGTAGAGCTTGCGCTCCATGACCTTGAAGCGCTCGCTGCCGATCGGATCTCGCGTCAGCGCGTGGTAGACGAACAGCCGCGGCAGGTAGAAAAGGCCCGCGAACCAGGTGACCATCGCGATGATGTGCAGCGACTTGACCCAGAGCATGGCTATTTCAGCAGGCGGCGCCGGGTCAGCACCAGCGCGACATAGTAGGCGACGAACGCGTAGGCGAGCAGCACGGCGATATGCAGCGGAATGTTGTCCGGAATGCGGCCCGATAGCAGCGGGCGCGCGACGTCGATCGCGTGCGACAGCGGCAGCGTCTTGGCCACGCCTTGCAGCGCTGCGGGCATCTGGTCGACCGGAAAGAAAACGCCCGACAGCAGCAGCATCGGCGTCAGCACCAGCGTGAAGAAGTAGGTGAAGAAGTCGTACCCGGGCGCCAGCGAGTTCATCACCAGCCCGAAAGCACCGAACGTCAATCCGACGATGAAGCCGAGCGGCAACACCCAGAAGGCGAGCCACGAATGGCCGAATCCCAGCACCAGCACGACCGCCAGGATCGCCATGACCGACATCACGCTCTTGGTCGCGGCCCAGATCCATTCCGCAAGCACGACGTCGTCGAGCGAAAGCGGCGCGTTGATGATCGCTTCCCACGTCCGCTGCACGTGCATGCGCGAAAACGCCGAATACATCGCCTCGAACGACGAGGTGAACATCGCGCTCTGGCAGACCATCCCGGTCCCGATGAAGGCGATGTATTTCATGCCGCCCACTTCGGGCACGAAGCTGCCGATGCCGTAACCGAGCGCCAGCATGTACAGCAGTGGATCGGCGATGTTGCCCAGCACCGAGGCGATCGCGAGCTTGCGCCAGACCAGGAGGTTGCGGCGCCAGACGGGTATCCAGCGCAGCGACAGCTCGGGCGCGCGGATCAGCGAAACGGAGATCATCGAATCTTCGGCGGTGTGGGCGGCGTCGAGTATAACGCGGGCAGTCGCGCCACGCGGCGGCGCGGCGCGCGAATCGCGGGTCGAGCGCAACCGCTCAGTCGCGCAGCTCGCGTCCGGTGAGCTTGATGAAAAGATCCTCCAGGTTGGCCGGCCGATGCAGGTAGCGCACGCCGTTCTGTCCGCCGAGGTCGGCGAGCAGCGCAGCGGCATCCTTCGCGTAGCAGAACGCCGTCTCGCCGGCGATTTCGATGCGGTCCGCCAGGGCGCGCCCGCGCGCGTCCGCCCAGCGGCGAGCTTCATCGCCATAGACCTCGACCACTTCCGGCTCGACGTGCGCGCGGATCAGCGCACGGGGCGTGTCGCTGGCGATCATCCGGCCGTGATCGATCACCGCCAGGCGCGAGCACAAGCGCTCGGCCTCGTCCATGAAGTGCGTCGTCAGCAGGATCGTCTTGCCCTGCGACAGCAGCTGGCGCAAGCCGTCCCAGATCAGGTGCCGCGCCTGCGGGTCGAGCCCGGTGGTCGGCTCGTCGAGTATCAGGAGCTCGGGATCGTTCACCAGCGCGCGGGCCAGCGTCAGCCGCCGCTTCATGCCGCCGGAAAGCGTGCGGATGCTCACCGCACCCTTGCTCGCCAGTCCTGCGAAATCGAGCAGCCGCGGCAGGCGCTCGGACAAGGTTGCCGAGGAGATGCCGAAATAACGGCCGTAGATGCGCAGATTCTCGGTCACGGTGAAGTCGGGATCGAGGTTGTCCATCTGCGGCACGACACCGACGCGGATGCGCGCTTCGCGCGCGGCCTTGGGCACCGGCTCGCCGACCAGCGTGATCGTGCCGGCATTGGGATCGGTGAGCCCCAGGCAGCAGCGCAAGGTCGTCGTCTTGCCGGCGCCGTTGGGACCGAGCAGGCCGAAGCATTCGCCGCGGCGGATCGCGAAATCGAGACCGCGTACGACTTCGTTGTCGCCGTACGACTTGCGCAGGCCGGCGACGGCGAGCACGACGTCGTCGCGGCTCGGTCGCGGCACGCCGGGGCCTTCCTGCCCGGTGCCCGCAGTCACCGCCACATGCCGGCGATGACCCGCGTCAGCTGCGGCAGCCGGCCGTGGAAGAAATGGCCGCAGCCGGGAAAGACGACGATGGGCAGCTGCTGCGGGCGCGCCCAGGCGAACACATCGGCGAGCGCGACCACGTCGTCCTCTTCGCCATGGATGACGATCGTATCGGCAGGCACCGGGCTGGTGGCGAATCGCGCGACCGCCGGAGCGATCAGGACCATCCGCTCCGGCGTCAGCTGCTGCGCGACGCGCGTCTGCACGAACGTCCCGAACGAAAATCCGGCGAGCACGACCGGGAGATCGCCATGCGCGGAGCGGGCGTGCGCCAGCGCTGCCAGTGCGTCGTCGGTCTCGCCGGCGCCGTCGTCGAAGACGCCGGCGCTTCCGGCGACGCCGCGAAGATTGAAGCGCACGCTGACATAACCCAACCCCGCGAACGTCTTGGCGAGCGTCTGCACGACCTTGTTGTCCATCGTGCCGCCCTGCAGCGGGTGCGGATGCGCGACCAGCGCAATGCCGCGAGGCGCCTGCTCGGGCAGATTGAGCGCGAGCTCGAGGGCGCCGGAAGGACCGGTGATCGACAGCCGCTGTTCGCCGCGCGTCATGTCATATTTTCCGGTCGGCTGGTGAGCGCGGCATTATACGCGGCGTGCCGCTAGTCGATCGCGTCGGCGTGGGCGCGGCGCGCGGCGACCGAAAGCACGTAGATGCTTGCCAGGATCGGCCACGCGACGAGCACCGCGTGGGTCAGTCCGTTGAAATTGGCCAGCTGTCCATAGGGCCAATCGAAAAGCGCGAGCGGCGCGCGCGCGCGCCACATGTCGGGCGCCAGCAGCGGCGCGACCAGCGACGCCAGCAGCGAGATCGCGCACAGCGTCGTGCGGACCGGGCGCGGCAGCCATACGGCGAGCAGCAGCACCAGCGCCCCGACCGCGACGCCGAGCGAGACGCCGGGCTTGATCCATGTCTCCAGCACCGATTGCCTGATCAGCACGCTGGCCGCCGCTCCTTTGAGTATCAGCGCCACCCCGATCAGCATCAGCACCGCGCCCCCGACGAAGCGGCGCTGGCGCAGCAGCAGCGCGAGGAAGAGGCCGACGCCGATCACATTGAAAGCGCTCTCCGCCGCCTGCAGCAGCGTGCCGGCCAGGTCGCGCGTCAACTCGAGAGAGGGATCGAAGGTCGCGGCGAACAACGGGATGCCGGGGTTCAATTGCGCCAGCAACCAGATCGCCAGCAGGGCGAGCCCCAGATCGGCGCCGCGCCCGTCGACGAACACGCGGCGGCGCCAGGCCGAGATGCTCGCGCGCAGCCCGGCGCGGTCGAAGGCGAGCGCCGCCAGGCCGCCGATGCCCGCGCCGGCGCTGTTGCAGACGAGATCCATCGCGCTGGCGTCGCGAGTCGGGATGAACATCTGCACGGTTTCCATCGCGAACGAGAGCAGCAGACCTGTCGCGGTCGCGGCCGTCAGGCGAACCGGCGTCGCGCGGCGGCCCGCCAACGCGACAAAAAAGCCGAGCGGCGCGTACGCGAGCAGATTGATCGCGACGTCGGACCGGGTGAAGCGCGGCGGCCAGGGCGCGAACAGGAAGAAGGGCGTGCCCGGCAGCGGCGTCATCCAGGCGGAGAATGATTCGAGACTCGCGTAGACGATCAGCAGCGCGTACAAGCCGGCGAGGTACTCGGGCAGCCGGGACGGGCGCGACATCGAGCTCACGAAGAGTGTCAGCGCAGCAACTTGCGCACGACGGTGACCGAGTCGGTTTCGGCCAGCGGCGCGAATCCGGCGGCGAGGAACGTCGACAATGCGCCGTGGTAGTGGTCGGCGGCACGCTCGCTGTCGCCCGACTTGAATGGAAATGCGTCGACCAGTCTGAAACCGCGATCGGCCAGCGAGGACAGGCACGAAGCGAGCAGCGCCCGCGACACGCCGCGCCGCCGCCACGCCGGCGCGATGATGAAGCACACGATGACGGCAGCCTCGTACGCCGCGCACGGCAACGGCGTCGGGGGGACGCGCATGCGGTCGAAGCAATGCGGCAACTTGTGGCGCGGCTGGGCGTTCAGCCATCCGACCGGCTCGCTGCCGGCGAAGGCCAGGAAGCCTTCCATTTCGCCGATCTCGATCCGCGCCTGCATCGCGATCCGGTTCTGCGCCGCGGACAGCGACGGCCATTCGATCGCGACCGGCACCTCATAGAAGTGGCAATAACATTTGGCCCACTCGGGGTTGTCGGCGAACGCGCTTCCGCGCTCGTGGTCGAAAAAATTCAGGAAGTCGCCGGCGAGTGCGGGCGTCAACGCCTTGACGACGAGATCGCTCACGCGCGCGGCGTCCGCGACAACGGCTTCTCCAGCACCGCGACCGGAAACCCGCCCGGATCGGCCGTCTTCACTTCACCGGTTTCAGCGTAGCCCAGCCGCTGCCAGAAGCGGAGCGCCCGCGCGTTGGCCAGTGCGACACCGATGCGAAGACAGCTGATCGCCTCCCAATCCGCAATCGCCTGCTCGACCAGCGTCGCGAACGCGCGGCCCAGCCCGTGCCGCTGCCAGGGCTCGGCGAGCAGCAGCAAGCCGATCACCGCTTTGTCCGGGCTCGGGTAAGCGCGGATGACATCGGCGCAGCCGATCATCGCCGGACCGGAATAAAGACCCCAGACGAATTTGTCGTCGTAGCCCTTGCCCGGCGGCAGCGCGGTAAAAAGGCTTTGCGCCTCGGCCGGACCGGGCGGCGCTCCGCCCACGATCCGGAAATAGGCCGGGGCCGCTTCCAATACGCTCTGCAACGCGGCCATTTCCGCGGCGCGTCCCGTCAGCGGCCGCAGCGTGAGCGCATCGCTGCCCGGACCGGTCAGCGTCCCGCCTTGATCTCGGTCCACAGCCGGTTGCGCAGGCGCCGCTGTGCCGGAGTCAGCTCTTTGAGCTGCTCGAGCTTGGCCTCGACGGCCTTGTCGGGAAAGATCGCCGGGTTCTTCAGGATTTCCGGCTTGATGTATTTGACCGCATCGAGGTTCGGATTGCCGGAGCCGATGAGGTTGGTGAGCTCGGAGGAGTTCTTGCCTTCGAGCATGAAGTTCATGAATTTGAGCGCCAGGTCGGGCCGCGGCGCGTCCTTGTGAATGACCATATTGTCGACGGCGAGCACGGCGCCTTCCTTCGGCATGCCTTGCAGGATATGAAACGGCCGCTTCGCGGCCTGCGCGTCCAGATTCGCCTGGAAAATGTCGTTCGAGTAGCCGTGCACCAGCCAGATGTTGCCGACGGTGAGCTCCTTGATGTACGACGAGGCGTTGAACGCGGCCCAGTACGGCTTGGCCTTCTTGATCAGCGCCGCCGCCTCGTCCCAATGCTTCGGATCGACGTCGTTGGCCGAGTAACCCAGATACTTGAACGCGGCGGCGAAGAGCTCGCTGGAGCTGTCGAGCACGGTGATGCGGCCTTTGACCTTCTGCAGCAGCTTCGGATCGAAGATGACGGCCCAGGTGTCGGTCGGCAGGCCCAGCTCCTTCATCTTGACGTCGTTGTAGCCGATGATCGTCGTCGACATCGCGTACGGCACCGAGTACCGGTTGCCGGGATCGAACGGCGTGTTCAGGTAGATCGGATTGATGTTCTTCAGGTTCGGCAGCTGCGACTTGTCGAGCGGCTTCAACTGGCCGCCCTTGATCAGCGCCTCGACGGCGTTGCTGGTGGGCACCAGCATGTCGTAGCCTTTGGCGCCGGCGGCAAGCTTGGCCAGCAGCTCCTCGTTGTCCGAGTAATAGGTCTGAACGACCTCGCATTTGCATGAATCCTCGAAACGCTTGATCGTTTCGGGGGCGATATAGTTGTTCCAGTTGTACAGGTGGAACTGGTCCGCCGCGACGGCGGGCAGCGCGATCATCGCGGCGGCAAGCATCGGTATGAGCTTTTTCATGCGTTCTCCTCGTCCGTGCCGAGCAGGCTCGGCGACAGTTTCGACGCGACTATGATGAGGGCCAGCGTCAGCAGCATCAACAGCGTTGAAATGGCATTGACCTCGGGCGTGACGGCGATCTTGATCATCGAGTAGATCTGCAGCGGCAGCGTCACCGTTCCCGCGCCGGCGGTAAAGAACGTGATGACGAAATCGTCGATCGACAGCGTGAACGCCATCAGCGCGCCGGCGATCACGCCTGGCATGATAAGCGGCAGCGTGACATAGCGAAAGGCATTCAGCGGCGATGCGCCGCAGTCGCGCGCGGCTTCGGTCAGGCTCTCGTCCATTCCGGCCAGGCGCGAGCGTACGACGATGGCGACGAAGCCGATGCAGAAGGCGATGTGGGCGAGCGCCACCGAGACCAGCCCCAGCGTGAGGTTGAGCAGCACGAAAAAGATCAGCAGCGATACGCCCATCAGGATCTCGGGGATCGCGATCGGCGCGAGCACGAGGATCGATAGCAGGCGGTTGCGGTAGCGGTACATCGCAAGGCCCGCCATCGTTCCCAGGACCGTCGACACGGCGCTCGCCGTCAATCCGATCAGCAGCGAATTGCCGGCGGCGAGCAGCATGTCCTGGTTGTGGAACAGCTTGTCGTACCAGCCGAACGTGAAGCCCACCCACTCGGCGTTCAGGCGCGAATCGTTGAACGAGTAGACGACGACGATCAGCAGCGGCACATAGAGGAAGGCGTAACCGGCCAGCGCCGCCGCCCACAATCCGATCGGGCGTCTACGCACGAGCCGGCTCCCTGCTGGAAGGCGTCCCCAGGCTGCCGCGGCCGATCCATGCCGCCGCGCCGGCGAGCACCAGCGCCGCGACGGTCAGCACGATCGACAGCACGCTGCCGAACGGCCAGTCGCGCGTTTCCAGGAACTGCTGCTTGATGACGTTGCCGATCAGGCTGTCTTCGGGGCCGCCCAGGATGTCCGGAATCGCGAAGATCCCCAGCGCGGGAATGAAGACCAGCGCCGCGCCCGCATAGACGCCGGGCAGCGACAGCGGGAACGTGATGCGCCAGAACCGCTGCCATGCGCCGGCGCCCAGGTCCTGCGCGGCATCGAGCAGGGCGCGGTCGTGCTTTTCGAGGTTGGCGTACAGCGGCAGCACCATGAACGGCAGATGCACGTAGACGAGACAGACGAGCACCGCGAACGAACTGAACAGCAACGGCACAGGCTCGTGTCCGAACCACCCGAGCACGCCGTTGACCGTCCTCGCCAGCGCGGCGTTGGGGCCGAGGATGATCATCCAGGCATAGATGCGGATCAGGAAATTGCTCCAGAACGGCAGGATTACCAGCAACAGCAGCAGATCGCGGTGTTTTTTGGCGCTGCGGGCGATCAGCGCGGCCAGCGGATACGCGAGCAGCAGGCAGAAGACCGTCGTCAGCAACGCGTACCAGACCGATTTGACGAAGATCTGCGCGTACACCGACTCGGTGAAAAAGCGCGTGTAGCTGTCGAGATTGAGATCGAGCCGGCCGTTCTCGATCAGCGGCGCGAGGCCGCCGAAATCGCCGGGCGTGCGAAACGAGGCCAGCACCATGATCAGCGCCGGCGCCGCGAAAAACACCAGCAGGTAGAGCACCGGCGGCCCGCTGACCAGCCATCGGCCGAGGCGCGCTCGCGCCTGCAGCGAAATCGCGGGCCCGCTCATCGGGGGTAGGTCATGTCGGCTCACTGGCCGATGAAGTGGCCGGCTTCGACCGGCCAGCTCACCTCGACCGCATCGCCGACTTCGAAAAATTTGGTGCGTCCCGCGCCCGAATTGGCGAGCAGCGTTTCGAGCTTGCGGCCTCCTGGCGTCGTGACGATGTACACGGTCACGTCTCCCAGGTAGAGGTATTCGGTGACGGTGCCGCCGAAGCGATTGTCCGGTCGATCGCCCGGAGCCGACGGCGCTCCGGACGCCTGCACGCGGATCTTTTCCGGGCGCAGCGCGATCGTGCCGGCGGCGAGCGCCGCGGGCGGTGCGGCCGCCACGCGAACGGTGCCAAGACCGGGAACCTCGAGCGCGACGATGCCGCCCGCATTGGATGCGACCGACCCCTCGAGCAGGTTGCAGGTACCGATGAAGTCGGCGACGAAGCGCGACGCCGGAAAGCTGTACAGGCGCGAGGGCTCGTCGATCTGCTCGACCCGCCCCTTGTTCATCACGGCGATCCTGTGCGACAGCGCGAGCGCCTCGGTCTGATCGTGCGTCACATAGACGAACGTGATGCCGACCTCCTTCTGCAGATTGATCAGCTCGATCTGCATCTCCTCGCGCAACTTGGCGTCGAGCGCGGCCAGCGGCTCGTCGAGCAGCAGCACCGTCGGATGCGTGACCAGCGCCCGGCCGATCGCCACCCGCTGCTTCTGACCGCCGGAAAGCTCGTGCGGGTAGCGTTTGCCGAAGCCGGTCAAGCGCACATCCTCGAGGGCTTCGCGGATCTTGCCGGGAATCTCCGCCGCCGGCGTCTTCGCCATCTGCAGCGGAAATGCGATGTTGCCCTCGACCGTCATGTGCGGAAACAGCGCGTAACTCTGGAATACCGTGCGCACCGGCCGTTCTTCAGGCGGCCGGTCGGCCAGGTCGGTGCCGTTGAGCAGGATGCGCCCGCCGTCGGGCAGATCGAACCCTGCGATCATGCGCAGCAGTGTCGTCTTGCCGCAGCCGGAAGGCCCGAGCAGAGTGAAAAACTCGCCGGCCTCGATGTCGATGCTGACGCCGTCGACCGCCGTGAACTCACCGAACCGGCGCGTCACGTTCTGGATTTCGAGCAGCGCCATCGCGGACGGATTCGGCCCGTTCAGAAGATGGCGGATTGTAGCAAAAGGAGAGCTTTCAGCCGCGGACCACCGTCTGCCAGTTGCTCATCGCTGTCAACCGATTGGCGGCGGCGGACGTTGATCGGCGACGGTGACTGCTGATGCGAATGCCTGCGCTGCGAAGTCTTGCTCTGCTTGCTGCCGCCGCGGCGCTGCCTCTGCCGCTGTTCGCCGCCGACACCTATCAGCTCGATCCTTTCGAGCAGGCAACGGCGGGATTCGCAGCCTGCCCGACGGTAGCGGCGCCGACGCTGACTCCGGAGCAGATGCGTGCGCAGGCGCACTCGCGCGTCGAGCGGGGAACGTCGTGCTGTCTCGCCGGCACCTGCGAGTGCGGTGGCAGCTACAAGCACGATCCGGAGATCAACGCGCACGTGGCGGCGGCGATCCGCAACGATCCGCGGTTTCGCGACGCAAGCGTGTGGATCACGACGACACGAAAGTTCGTCACGCTGCAAGGCTGCGTGCGCACGACGGCGCAGAGGCGCGCTCTCGAGCGCCTGGTCCGCCGCCAGCCCGACGTCGCGCTGGTGTGGAACGAAACGACGGTGGGGCCAGTCAGACACGGTCCGCTTCAGGCAAAATAACCCTTTTTCCATTCACCAACATAGTGAGGCAACGATGAAATTTCTGATTTTCGGACTGGCTGCTCTGCTCGCCGGCGAATGCGCGCTGGCGCAAACGACGGCCCCCGCCACGGCGCCAAGCGAGCAGGCACAAAAAGACGCCGCCACGCAGCCGGGGCCGGTGAAAGGCGCTGCCGCTGCCAAGAGCGTCGGCACCAAGGACATGACCGGCACGGCCGACGCCTACCTGAAGGCGCAGGAAAGGAAGAAGGCGGCCATGGCCAGGAAGATCGAGGCCAGGGGCGGCGAACCCAACGCCAAGAACAAGACGGCGTCGGCTGATGACTCGGCGGTGCGTCCCAGCACGATGATGACCGACGACGAGCGCGTCGCGCACCGCAAGAAGCTGCGGAGCTTCAAGACGCTGGCCGAATGCGAGGCCTACGAAAAGCAGCACCAGGCGGAAATGGAAACGCGCGCCAAGGCGCAGCACAAGGCGCTGCGCGAGCCCAGCGGGACGGCGTGCAACCGGTACAAAGTGGCCGCCGGCGCGGCGGCACCGGCTGGCGGCAAAGCGCCGGCCAAGTAAGGACCCGGCGGACGGCGCGCGCGGCTCCGCCCTTCCTGGTCCGGATGCAGTGGGCGGCGAGCCGTCCGCACACGGCGGCGGCTACCAGCCGCGCCAGATCAGGATCGCCGCGGCCACCGCGACCAGCAGCGCGATCAGCGCCAGCCAGCGATTGCGCACGCGCTGCATCGCGGCGAATTCCCGGATCGCCGTCTCCGATGCGGCTGGCGGACTGTTGAGCCGCTGGTAGATCAGCCTCGGCAGCAGCGGCAGCGCGGTCGCAAGAAACGGGGCCTCGTCCCGCAGGCGCCGCTCGATGGCGCGCCAGCCGATCTGGTCGTGCATCCAGCGCTCGAGAAACGGCTTGGCGGTAACCCACAGATCGAGATCGGGGTCGAGCTCGCGCCCGAGCCCCTCGACATTGAGCAGCGTCTTCTGCAACAGCACGAGCTGCGGCTGGATCTCGACGTTGAACCGGCGCGATGCCCTGAACAGCTGCACCAGAATCCGCGCCAGCGAGATTTCCTTCAGTGGACGGTCGAAGATCGGCTCGCAGACGACGCGGATCTCGGCTTCGAGCTCGTCGATCCGTGTCTCCGGCGGCACCCAGCCGGACTCGATATGGGCGGTCGCGACGCGGCGGTAGTCGCGGCGAAAGAACGCGAGGAAATTCTGCGCGAGGTAGCTCTTGTCCTGCTCGGACAGCGTGCCCATGATGCCGAAGTCCAGCGCGATGTACTTGCCGCGATTCGCGGGATCGACGGCGACGAAAATGTTGCCCGGATGCATGTCGGCGTGAAAGAAGCCATCGCGAAAGACCTGGGTGAAAAAGATCTCGACGCCCGCCCGCGCCAGCCGCTTGATGTCGATGCCCTGCTCGGCGAGACGCGCCCGGTGGCTGATCGGCGTCCCCTCCATGCGCTGCATGACCATCACTTCGCTGTTGCACCAGTCCCAATAGACCTCGGGCACCATCAGCAGCGGTGAGCGCGCGAAGTTGCGGCGCAGCTGCGAGCAGTTGGCGGCCTCGCGCGAAAGGTCGAGCTCGTCGTGGATCGTGCGGTCGAACTCGGCCACGACGGCGCGCGGCTTCAATCGCTTGCCGTCCGACCAGAGCTTCTCCATCAGCACCGCGCCCATCTGCATCAGGGCGAGATCCTTGTCTATGGTTTCGGCGATCGCGGGCCGCAGGATCTTGACCGCAGCGGGCGTGCCATCGGGAAGGACGGCAAAGTGGACCTGCGCCACCGATGCGCTGGCCACCGGAGCGCGATCGAACGACTTGAATACCTGGTCGACGGGCTTGGCGTAGACGCGCTCGAGCGTCGCCACCACCAGCTCGGAAGAAAACGGCGGGACCTGGTCCTGCAGCTTGGCCAGCTCGTCCGCGATGTCGGTCGGCAGCAGGTCGCGTCGCGTCGACAGCATCTGCCCGAACTTGACGAAGATCGGGCCGAGATCCTGCAGCGCCAGACGAAGCCGCACCGCGCGCGGCGAAGATACATCGCGCCAGAAGGTGACCGCGCGCGCGGTGGGCCGCAGCCAGTGAAAGCGTTCGTGTCCGAGCAGGAACTCGTCGAGCCCGTACTTGAGCGCGACGCGCAATATCTTGACGAGCCGGAGCGAGCGCATGGCGCCGATTGTAAGGGAAAGGTGACGGGCACGCCCCCGGAAGCACGGCATCTGCCGCGCAAGTTGATGAGTAGCGTGCTTCCGGCGTAGATTCGCGCTTGGCCCGACCGGGATCGCGGCCTAAAGAAAGGCATCGCCTGGAATCGCATCTGACCGACATCACCCACGTCATCCAGCTCGCGGTGGCGCCGGTATTTCTGCTGACGGCGATCGCGACCTTGATCAACGCGCTCAATATCCGGCTCGGCCGCGGCATCGATCGCCGGCGCCTGATCCTCGGGCGCGTGCGCGGTAACGCGGGGTTGCGCAGCGACGACGACCGCGCTGAGCTCGGCTTGCTGGCGCGGCGGATACGCCTGATCTATTTCTCGCTGCTGGCAGCCGGGCTGGGCGGTTTGCTGATCTGCCTGGTCGTCGCCGGCGCGTTTGTCGGCGCGTTGATGGCCGTCGACCTGTCTAAGCTGGTGGCGGTATTCTTCACCCTCGCGATGCTGGCGATCGTCGCCTGCCTCGGGATGTTCCTGCGCGAAGTGTATCTGGCGGTCAGCGGCGGCTCGCACCGCATTCCGTGAGGCGCGAGGACTTGCGCGTTCAGCGGCGCTTGGCGGGAGCGGACCTGGCCAGGCGGTCGATTCGCTCTGCCAGCGCATCGACCCGAGCCGAGACGGCCGCGACCTCGGCGGCAAACTGGCTGCCGGCCTGGGCGCCGGTGACCAGCCCGGCCTCGTCGCTCGCATAGCTCGCGAAGCTCGAGCCGGCGCGCTCGGCCGCATAACCGGGCAGTGCGAGCAGCCGGCGGCCGGTCTCGGCCAGCTGTGCGCCGACGATCGGCCCGAATACGCGAGCAAACGCGCGCTCGATAAACCACGGCAGCGTTTGCGCGAGCTCGCCGATCGTCGCTGCGAGACCGGCATCGCCTGTCGCGGCGACCAGCTCGCTCCATCGCTCGGGTCGCGCCATCAGCGCCGGCCAGCGCAGCGGCGGAATCGTCAGCGTGAGGTCCGGCGTTTCCTCGGAATCGGCAAAGCTGCCGTCGGGGTTGATCGCCAGCGTCAGCGCCGCGGGCCCCGCGACGACGCGAAGCTTGCGGCCCGCGTGCAAGGCGAGGCGCTCGCGCGCCCAGTCCTCGCGCGCCAGCGCGCGATTGACGAGAGCGGCGGCATGCATCGCGCGACTCCTAGAAAACGTAGCCGCGGTGAAGCGCGACGACGCCCGCGCTGAGATTAAACCATTCGACGCGCTCGAACCCCGCGCTTTCCATCATCGTTCCGAGCTCCTGCTGGTCCGGATGCACGCGGATCGACTCGGCGAGATAGCGATAGCTGTCCGCGTCGTGGGCGACTGCCTGGCCGAGGCGCGGCAGCACATTGAAGCTGTACCAGTCGTACGCGGGCTTGAGCGGCGCCCAGACGCGGCTGAACTCGAGGATCAGCGCGACCCCGCCGGGACGCAGCACGCGGCGCATCTCGGCGAGCGCCACCTCCTTGCGGGTGACGTTGCGCAAACCGAAGGCGATGCTGACGCAGTCGAAGCTCGCCGCTGGAAAGGGAAGCGCTTCGGCATCGCATTGCACCGCCGGCATCAGCCTGCCTTCGTTCAGCATGCGATCGCGCCCCGCGGCGAGCATCGCGCCGTTGATGTCGGTGAGCACGACGCTGCCCGTCGGACCGACGCGCGCGGCGAACAGGCGGGCGAGGTCTGCGG
>Ga0070699_100002811_pt1 | contig 15535 bp, 16 predicted proteins | sample KBSK1503metaG_FD_65473 | JGI IMG/M metagenome (GOLD analysis project Ga0070699, IMG submission 65473) | Corn, switchgrass and miscanthus rhizosphere microbial communities from Kellogg Biological Station, Michigan, USA - KBS K1-50-3 metaG | ecosystem: Host-associated > Plants > Roots >...
CCCTGGGCCGGCTTGCCGTCGTGCTCGTGAATCTTGGGCACCCCGCGGGGAAAGTCATACACCAGGTGATAGATCGGATGATCGAGCGGCACCTCGACCAGCGGATGATCGGGAAAGAGACGGGCAAGCTCCCTCCGGATGGACTCATCCATGCCGTAGTTATCATCGGCGTGGAGAAAGCCGCCCTGTTGCAACCAGCGGCGCAGCGTGACGAGATCGCTGTCGCTGAAATGCACGTTGCCGTGACCGGTCATATGGAGGAACGGCACGCTCCACAGGTCTTCGGAATTCAGGGTGACCACTTTCTCGACCGGAGCGACCTTGAGCGAGGTCCGCTGTGCCACCGCCTTCGCGAGGTTGGGAAGACTGGAAGGATTCGCGTACCAGTCACCGCCACCTTCGTAGTGGAGGCGCCCGATGGTCAACTGCGCATCTGACTCGCCCCCGGCCGGGATTGCGGCGGGAGAGAGCAGCAGCAGCGCCAGAACGGAGCAGCTCCGAGTAGCGATGTGGAACACCCGGGGGGGATCCCGTAAAATGGAGTCCTTCATATGCTTTCAATATAGAAGAATGAGCGGGCCATCGTTGCACTACTAGGTGGGAGCATGCGGAGTTTCGCTCACCGAGCGAGCTTCATTACCACCCGATAGACCTGGTTCTTGGGGAGTCCGGTCTCGTCGACCAGCTGGGTGACGACCGTCCGGGGACTCCGACCCGCGCCGAGCAGCTCGGCAGCCCGCGATTCGACATCAATCTGGGCCAGAACCGATTCCCGTTCGCCTCGCCCGGTCATCACGATCGTCACCTCGCCCCGCGGAGCGGTTTCGCGGTACTTCGCAGCCAGTTCCCCCAGCGTGCCGGCGACGAACTCTTCATGCAGCTTGGTCAATTCCCGGGCGACCACCGTGGTTCGATCCGGATCGTGCTCGGCCAGGTCACCCAGTAATTCGCCGGTACGGCCAGGGGCTTCGAAGCACACTACCGTAAACGGCTCGGCCAGGGCGCGCTCCAGCCACCGGGCGCGCTCCTTTCCTTTCCTGGGCGGAAACCCGAGAAAGAGGTAGCGGTCCCCCGAGATGCCGGCGGCGGAGAGCGCGGTGGCTACCGCGGAAGGTCCCGGGATGGGGACCACCGGAATTCCGGCCGCGCGGGCCCGCGCGATCAGGTCAACCCCTGGATCGCTGATGACAGGTGTACCGGCATCGGACACCAGGGCGACATCTTCGCCGGTGGCCAGCCGGTCCAGGATGTCCTGGAGCCGCGCGGCATCGGAATGAGCATGGAAACTGAGCAGCCGCGGGTGGGCGTCGAGATGAGCGAGCAACGGGCGGGTGCGCCGAGTATCCTCGGCCACGACCAGTGGCACCCGGCGAAGCAGCTCCGTGGCGCGCAGCGTGAGATCTCCAAGATTGCCCAGGGGAGTAGCTACGACGTACAGGGTTCCGGAAGGAGCCTTCAATCCTCAATCCTCAATCCGCCATCCCTCGATCACCATTGGATCTTCCAGGGCAGCTTGTCATAGTACCCGGCGGCCTGGAGCACAAAGCGCTGGTCGCGGGTGGCGTCGCGCACCAGCCGCTCCGCGGTACCCGGCGCGACGATCTCCACGTCGCCCAGGACCCGTGCGGTCCAGTCGGCGAAGCTCGCAGTCAGGGCCTCGGCGCCGACCGGAACGGAGGGATCTTCGTCAGGGTCGCTGCCGGCCAGCACCATGAAGACCGGGAAGTTCGCGGAGACCGCGACGCTGGCCCGCTCGTTCTTTCGCCTCCCTTCCTCGGGCAATTCTGCTTCCACCGCCTGTGAAATTCGCCGGAAGAGGTCGCGGTAGGCGCGGACCTGGGTAATCGGGGCCTGGGCGGGAATATCGCCCAGATCCGAAACGATACTCCCCGCGATGGCCGGCGGGGTACCGTCCGGGCGCAGCTCGAAGAGCGACTCGACGTATCGCACTACCGAGCCCCCGGGTGGCCGGTCGCAGAGATAGCCGCGGATGAATCTCCCCTGCTCAAACTTCAGGTAATTGACCCGGCCCTGGGAAATGAATTCCAGGACCCCGGAGAACCCCTCGGACGCCAGCACCGGAAACAGTTGCTCCGGTTGGCGCACGTCAACGAAGCGGAGCGCCGTCGGCCCGGCGCAGGCGGCGTACATCCAGTTGAGCTGTTCGGTCGAGGCCGTCGCGTAGCAGATTTCGCTCCGTTCGGGATCGCTGCGGAGTCGGCGCAATGCCTCAGTCACCGGGATGATCCGGCGCTCCTGGGCGGCGATTCTCCCGGCACTGATGACCTCACCTATGCGGAAGAACAGCAGCACCAGCTCCTCGGGCAGGTAGCCGGCGAGATAACCGTCCACCCGGCCGTCCCGGTCGGCCTTGGCGAAGGAGATCAGGTTGTCGAGGTGGATGAAAACGGCGCGGGACCGGGCCACCAGGAGGCTGGAGGCCGGATAGGCGAGGTCGGAGATGCGAACGGATGAGTGCAGCAGTCGCGCGCTGCTCGGTCGCATAAAACTCCGGTCGGCAGGTGGGCAAGTCGGCCAGTCGGCAGGAGGGAATTGTTCTGCCGTCCTGCCGCCTTGCCGTCTTGCTTCCTAAAGGTGCTGCTGGACCTTGCTCTCCAGCGCGGCCTTGGAGGCCACGCCGATCACCGTGTCCACGTGCTTCCCGTTCTTGAAGAACAGCATGGCCGGGATGGACCGGATGTTGAAGGTCATCGCGGTCTTCTGATTGGCATCGACGTCGACCTTCGCCACTTTCAGCTTTCCGGTGTATTCCGTCGCCAGCTGCTCCAGTATCGGGGCCACGACCTGGCAGGGACCGCACCAGGTAGCCCAGAAGTCGACCACGACCAGGCCGGGAGCCTGCTGCACTTCGGCGGCAAAGGTGTCGTCGGTGACCTGAGTCGTGATCGAATCAGTTTGACTCATCGCATCCTCGTCTTCATCGGCCGCACTGCCCGCGGGCAGCGCCGCCGATTACTTTAGCCGCACGGACGGTGGCGGCGGTTGTCATGGTTTCGTGCCCGGAGCCTCAGTGCCCCAAACACCCCGGATTGCTCACATCGGCGTCGCGGTTCCAGACCTCGCGGCCGCCCTGGCGTTCTATCGTGACGTGCTCGGACTGGTTCCCCATGCCCCGGAAACCGCCGACGGCGCCACCATTGTTTCCCTGCCCTTCGGCGAGGCCGAAGTCGAGTTACTGTGTCCCGAGACGGCGGAAAGCCCGGTCGCCCGATTCCTCGAAAAACGCGGCCCCGGCATTCATCATATATGCTACCGGGTTCCTGATCTCGATGCGGCCCTCGAGCGCTGCCGCCAAGCCGGGTACCGACTGGTAGATGAAACCCCGCGTCGGGGGGCCGGCGGCCGTCGGATCGCCTTCGTCCATCCCAAGTCCACCGCGGGGATCCTGCTGGAACTTACCGAGTGAGAACGCCAGGACCGGCTCGGAAGTTCCCGGTTACTGGTGCGTACTATCGGGCGGCGCGCAGGGCCGGTTCGGGCTGCCGACCAGCTCGAGGTTGAACTGGTAGACCAGCCATTCCCCCCGCCCGGTCCGGATCATGGTGAACGGCACCACGTTGTTACACGAAGACCGGGAGAGCTCGACCTGGATGACGCGCTGGTTGTTCTGGCCCGGCACCGGATCGTTGGACAGGACCCGGTACGAGGTGCCCCGCAGGAACGCCTGCATGATCACGATGCGTTTCTGGTAGTCCGGCGGGTTGTTGGTCCGGGAGGCGGGTCCCCGGCTGTTTCCCCAGTGATCGGCCATGACCGCAACGTTGCTGTCGGCGACCGCGTGGAGAAACAACTGCAGCGCTGCCTCCGCGTCGGGCGCCGGCGCCGTGGTGGGAGCTTGGCCGCTGCCGCCGCCACAAGCGGAGAGCAGGACGCCCATGATTACCAGAGCGCGTGTCATCAAGTTGCTCCGTCATGTGAAGTTGTCTGCCGAAGTTAACGGCCACTGGAGTCCCGAGCAATGACCGTTGCGAAGCCGGCGCGGCTCTACATCAACATCGATCATGTCGCCACGGTGCGCGAGGCCCGCAAGACCGACGAGCCCGACCCGGTCGAGGCGGCGCGCCTGGCCGAAGATGCCGGCGCGGACGGAATTACCGCCCATCTGCGGGAGGACCGGCGCCACATTCAGGACCGGGACATCGAGCGGCTCGCGGCCGGCGTCCGCACGGTGCTGAACCTCGAGCTGGCCGCCACCCGGCGGATCGTGGATATCGCCTGCCAGCTGCGCCCCTATCAGGCGACCCTGGTGCCGGAACGCCGGGAGGAGATCACCACCGAAGGTGGCCTCAATCTCAGCGCCGATACTCCCCGGCTCCGGGAAGCGATCCAGCGGCTTACCGATGCCGGATGCCGGGTCAGCCTGTTCATCGACCCGGACCGGGCCAGCCTCGCGCTGGCCCGTGAACTCAAGGTCCCGGCGGTCGAGCTGCACACCGGGCACTACTCCCACGCCTGGAAGATGGACGCGCGGGCCCTGGACGAGCTGCGCGATGCCGCATGGTACGCTCGGAGCCTGGGACTGGCGGTGCACGCGGGACACGGGCTCACGCCTCGGAATGTTCAGCCGGTCGCCCGCATCCCGGAGATCGAGGAGTTGAACATCGGGCACAGCATCGTGAGCCGCGCGATTTTCACCGGCATCGGCGCCGCGGTGGCGGAGATGGCCAGCCTGATCCGGACGGCGGGGCGCGAATAACCACTTGCCCGGTGCTCTACTTATTCCCACTATAGGTCATCGCATTTTCTCTCGATTACTGATACCTGAGGCCGGATGAGTTCACCCATCGGGATGGCCGAGTACTTCGCGATGGAAGCGGGTGAGTACCTCGACCGGCTGAGCGCGCTGCTGGCCCGCGATACTCCACCCGCCGCCGAAGAGCTGGTCCGCTACTCCCGCGCGCTGCGGGGGAGCGCGCTCATGGCGAACCAGCCGCTCATCGCCCGGGCCGCCGCAGGACTCGAGGCGATTGCCAAGGCCTATCGCGAAGGGCGGCGTCCCTGGGATACCGCCCTCCGGGACCGGATTCAGACCGCGATAACCGAAACTCGCAGCCTGGTGCGGACTGCCGGAAGCTGGGATGACGAAGCCACGGAACGGGCCGAACAATTGGCCGCAGACCTGGAAGTGCTGGGGGGAGTTGCCTCGCCCGGCCGTCCGCGCCAGACCCCGGCTCCCAGCGGCGCGCCGGGAACCGATTCCGGCGTCCGGGCTTTCGTGGCGCGCGAGGGCGCCCTCGCGGCAAGCGCACTGGATCGGGCGGCGCGCGCGCTTCGTACCGCGCCCGAGGGTCATGAACCGCTCTACGCCGTGCTCCGCCGGCTCCAGTCTCTGCGCGGCCTCGCCGCGCTGACCGACCTGGCCCCGATGCCCGACATGCTGGAGAGCGTGGAACGCGCCGTCGGCGAGCTGACCCGGATGTTTGCCCCTCCTCCTCAGGTAGCGGACGTGTTCGAGGCCGCCGCCCAGGCGCTGGCGCGAGCCGCCAAGGACGTCGCCGCCAATGGTCGGCCGTCGCCCGAGGCGGAGGAGCCGGAGCGATTCGCGGGGTTGCTGCTCCGGGCCTTCGCCACCGAGGCCGATGTGGTGCCGATCGAGTCCCTGTTCGCCGACCAGGCCTCCGGCATCGTCACTCCGGGCCGGGCGCCGCGGGAAACCGACCTGGGGACCGTCGAGCTGGTAAGCCTGGGCGAGCGACTCGCCGAGGTGGCCGACCAGCTCGATCGCGCGACGACGGTTGCGCTACGGGACCTTCGGCTCTACGCAATGGTCGCGGCACTGCGCCCGCTGGAAACTGCGACCGGACTCCAATTGCCTTCCAATACCAACGGCTTCGCCGGCGCCGCCCGTGAACTGATCGCGGCGGGCGGAGTGGGTGGGATCGTAAAGGATTTCGCGGCCTGTATCAGGGATGCCGGAGGGGTCTTCCGCGGGTTGGCCCAGCCGGGAAATCAGTTGCAGGCGGGAGAGGAGCTCGATCTGCTGTCCCAGCGGCTCCATCGCCTGGGCGCCCCGGTATTCCGGCCGGTGCCGGTCAGCCACGTCACCACAGCCCCGCCTCCGCCACCGTCGCGACCCGCCGAGCCGGTGGTACCGATCGAAGATCTGCTCGTCGAACCGAGCGCGCCGAGCGCAACGCCCGCACTCCCCGAGTTGTCCGGACTGGAAGGCAGCTTGCTCCGCCTCGCTCGGCTGACCCGGGAGCGCGGCCGCGGAGAACCTTCGCTCGAGGCTTTCCTGGCCGGTACCGATGCCGAGCTGGAGCCAGTCGACGTCGTGGACATCAGGGAACTCTGTTACCATGGCCGTGCGGCGCTCGATCGAGCCACCTCGTTGCGCCAGGAAGTTGATTCCCTGCTGACCGACGGTGGTAACCTGGCAAGGGTCCGCCCTTTACTGGATGAGCTGCTGGATCTGGTCTCCCTCGCCGCCGAAACCTGACCCTCTCTTCCTCGCGGACTCTCTGATTGGCTGATTCTTCCCCATCAACTCCAGCGGCTTCCGGTTCCAGGCACCGCTGGTGGCAGACCCTGCTGGCCGTCGCAATTTCCGCGGGATTCCTCTATTGGGCCCTCAAGGGAATTCGATTCAGCGAGGTGGTGGCCGAGCTCAAGCGGGTCAGTCTCCTGCCGCTCATCGCCTGCGTGGCCATCGCGACCAGCACCTTCGTGCTCCGGATCTTCCGCTGGAGGATACTGCTTCGCGCCGACGACGGCGGCCCGCTTCCCGTGGGCGCCTTATGGCACGCCATCGCCATCGGATTCATGGCGAACAATGTGCTGCCCTTTCGGGCCGGTGAGCTGCTTCGCAGCATCGCCATTACCCGGCTGGCCCGGACCCGGCTCACCTCCGCGATTTCCTCCATCGCGGCCGAGCGGCTGTTCGACGGCATCGCGCTGGTCCTGATTCTCACTACCGGACTTCTCCTGTCCGGGCTGCCCGCCTCGGCGGCAGTGCGGGGAGTAAAGGTCAGCCACATCGCGCTGATCGCCGGCGCGACCTTCGTAGCCGGCCTCGTCCTGGCTGGACTGGTCGTGGCGTTCCCCGGGCCGGCGGAACGATTGATTCTCAAGCTGGTCCCGTTTCCGAAGCTGGCCGATCGGCTGGTCGCCATGATTGAAGGAGTGGTCCACGGCCTGTCGGTGGTGCGATCCCCGGTCCGCGTGCTTGCCGTGCTGGCGTGGTCGGTCCTGATCTGGCTGGTCAGCGTCAGCTCGTTTTTCGTCGCCTTCAAAGCCTTTGGTATCCCGATCAATTTCGCCGGTGCAATGCTGATGCAGGGACTATTGGCCTTTGCCATATCGGTGCCGACCGCGCCCGGGTTCGTCGGCGTGTTCGAGGGGGCTATCAAGGCGACCCTGCTGCTCTATGGCCTTTCCGACAACGTGGCGGTCACCTACGCGCTGGTGTACCACGCGACCACCTTCGTCCCCATCACGCTCCTGGGAGCCTACTCCCTCTTCCGCACCGGGTTGGGGCTCAAGAACCTGCGCCAGGAAGCCACGGCGGCATAATGGCCGTCGTCCGGATCGGATCCCCCGCCAAGGTGAACCTCTTCCTCCGGGTGCTCGCCCGGGAGCACGATGGATTCCATGGCATCGAGACGTTGTTCTGCCGGATCGGGCTGGCCGACGAGCTGGTAGCGGAACGGCGGGAGGGGCATGCGGTCACCCTGGATTCGGCCGGGGCGGACCTCGGTCCGGACGATCAGAACCTGGCGGTCCGCGCCGCGCACACCGTCCTCGACGCGACGGGCCGCAAGTTCGGAGTTCACCTCAAGCTCACCAAGCGGATACCGGTCCGGGCCGGCCTGGGCGGTGGATCCAGCAACGCCGCCGCGGCGCTTCTCGCTGTCAATCATCTCGCCAACAATGCGGTCCCCCGGCACGAGCTGCTTCAGTTCGGTGGCCGATTGGGGAGTGATGTTCCTTTCTGCTTGAGCGGTGGCACGCTGGCACTGGGATGGGGACACGGTGAGCGATTGATCCGGCTGCCGGCTTTGCCCGCGGCGCCCGCGCTGCTGCTCATTCCACCCATTGGCGTGCCCACTGGGGACGCCTATGGCTGGGTGGACCAGGCCAGGGTGGCGGGGCACTCGCGCGGCGCGGTGGCGCTGGATCTCGAGGCACTCAGGACCTGGGGCAGTATCGGACGGATGGCCGGCAACGAGTTCGAATCGGTCGTGTTCGGCCGCCACCCGGAGATCCGCGCCGCCTTTGAAGCGCTGACCGCGACCCACCCGCTCCTCTGCCGGATGAGCGGATCGGGCTCGGCAATCTTCGCGGTCTATCGGAACCCAGGTGAGCGGGACGATGCGGCGATGATGCTGAGCCCCCGGCTAGGCCAGCGGATCGCCACCGAGACCCTGGCCACCGAGCCGACCGGGCCGGAGCCTTGTTAGATTCGAAGGTTGGGCTTTCGTGCCCGACACAATGGCCCTTCGTCCAATGGCAGGACAGCAGACTTTGGATCTGCGAATGGTGGTTCGAATCCACCAGGGCCAACTAAAGGTCCCCTCCCCAATTTACCCGTCGTCAATACCCCCGAATTATGGTCCTTGCGTTAATCAGTCGAATTGCATACTGTATACACTTATGCCTAAGACATTGCGACGGCTCAATATCCCCGACGACACCGTCCTCGAGCTGCGCCGGATGATCGTGAACGGGGAGCTGCCCGCCGGTGAGCGGATCAACGAGGTCCACCTCTCCCGGGACCTTGGAATCAGTCGCACCCCCCTGCGTGAAGCCTTGAATCGCCTCGCAACCGAAGGCGCCCTCGCCAGCGTCCCCCGGATCGGCTACTTCGTCCTTCCCCTCACTCTCGAAGAATTCCAGCAGCTGTACACCATCCGCCCCCTGCTCGACCCCGAGGCCCTTCGACTCGCCGGTATCCCCTCCCCCGAACGGTTGAAGCTGCTCGAGGAGATTAACCGGGAGATCACCACGGCCGCGGACGCCGACACAGTCATCGAGCTGGATGACCAATGGCACCTCGAGCTGCTTGCGGCTTGTCCCAACAAGATCCTGCTGGAGATGATCAAGCAGATCATCCGCCGGACTCGACGCTACGAAACCGCCCTGATGCGAGAACAGAAAAACGTTCAGGTCGCCACCAAGACCCATGAACGGATCATTTCCGCCCTGAGACAAAGGAATCTGAATCTGGCGATCGACCTGCTTCGCCGAAACATGCAGACCGGGTCAGAACCCATTATCGAATGGCTGAAAGCGCGGGAAACCGGTCAAACCGGGAAACTGAAGTAGCTGCCACCTCATCCCCCGAATCGGCCAGTTGGTCACCCAACCTGCAGACGGCGGTTGAGACGGTCGTAGAATAGCTCGAGTGCCGAAAACACCGGAACCGGGGAGGCTCTGTTGAAGCGTTGCGCCACAATTCTACTGGCCATGGAACTTTGGCTGCGAGCCGGCTCCCTGGCCGCCCAGACCCATGCAGCCAGGCCCGTCGACAAGTTGATCGGCGTGTGGGCATCCGAGAACGCGTTTGGGCCGATCGTCCGAGGCGAGCTGACCATCATTCGAGAAGCCGAGGGCTGGCGCGCCTCCGTCAGTTCCCTGGAAGTCCCGGTACGACATCGGGGGGATAGCGTGAGCTTCGCTCTTCCGGGCAACCTCGGCAGCTTCCGCGGATCCCTGATGCCCGGCGGTCGCAGCATTCATGGCTGGTGGATCCAACCGCTCGGCGTCACCTTCAGCCAGCAATTCGCGACCCCTATCGAGCTCCAGGTGCTGCGCCCCGGTGCCTGGCGCGGGACGATTGTCCCTCTCGATGACCGGTTCGATCTCTACCTGGCGATCTGGCGGCGGGCCGATGGAGTGCTGCTCGGCGCATTCCGCAATCCGCAGTTCAACTCCCGGGGAGGCGCCTCCCAGTTCCGGATCAAGATCGGAGAGGACTCGATCCGCTTCACCGCACCGCCCGACACCACGGAACCACAAACCCGCTACAGCGCCAGCATCGACTCGGCTCAAGCTCAAATCACCATGATGTGGCCCTACCTCGGCCGGGTCATCGTCCTCACCCCTCGCGACAGCGCGCAGGCGGTGAGCCTGTTCCCCCGGGTACCGCCCGGTGCCGCCTGGAAATACCGCCAACCGCAGGCCGAAGATGACGGCTGGCTGACCGGGCGGGCTTCGGCCTACGGGATGGACGAGGCGGTGCTCGAGCGCATGGTGCAGCGCATCGCGGATACCACGATGTTGGTCTCCCGCTCGCCGTTCATCCATTCGATCCTCATCGCCAGACACGGGCACCTGGTCCTGGAGGAATACTTCATGGGATACGGGCCAGACACGCCCCACGATACCAGGTCCGCGGCCAAGACTTACGCCTCGGTGATGGTCGGCGCGGCAATGCTTCGCGGCGTTTCGATCGGCCCGGACACCCGGCTGTATCCGCTGATCGGATCTCTGGGAGCCGGTGCGCCAGCGGATCCCCGCCGTGATCGGATTACCCTCGCCCACCTGATGTCCCACACAACCGGCCTCGCCTGCGACGACAACGAGGACGATTCTCCGGGCAACGAGGAAACGATGCAGCAGCAGACCGCCCAGCCCGACTGGTGGCGGTACACCCTCGACTTGCCGATGACTTTCGAACCCGGCACCCACTACGCTTACTGCTCGGCAACCATGAGCCTGGTGGGCGCGGCGCTTACCGCGGCCACCCATACCTGGCTGCCCGAATACTTCGATCGCACCGTCGCCCGACCGCTCCAGTTCGGCCGATACTACTACAACCTCCAGCCCACCCTCGAAGGCTATCTGGGCGGCGGCCTCCAGGTCCGCCCGCGCGACCTGCTCAAGATCGGCCAGGTCTACGTGGCTGGTGGCCTCTGGAATGGCCGGCGCATTGTCAGCGCCGACTGGGTCCGCCGCTCCACGATGCAACAGGTAGCCGATACAGCTCAGAGCAGAGATGGGTTTGCCTGGCATCGCGGCGTGGTCACCTCGGGCGGGCGATCCTATCGCGAGTACGAGGCGAACGGGAATGGCGGACAGTTTGTCATCGTGCTTCCCGAGCTCGACCTGGCGGTGACATTCACCGCGGGCAACTACCTGGCGTACGGGGTGTGGGGCCACTTCCGGGATGACTTGGTGGCCAACGTGATCATCCCCGCGATCAAGGATCGCTAGAACCTTCATTACAATCCCCCCAATCCTCCTCTTCAATCCCTCAATCCAGTTGACTCTCCCCAGCCCCTAAACTATTTTCCCCGGCTCATTTATGGCCGATCTGTCGCAGTCCCGAAGTCAGATGCTTCTGCTCAGCGGATCGGCCAATCGGGCCCTGGCTGAGGAGCTGGCCGCCCATATTGGTCAGCCATTGTGCCGGGTGACGATCAAGCGGTTCGCCGATGGCGAGATTTTCGTCAAAATCGACGAAAACGTCCGGGGCCGCGACGTATATATCGTGCAGTCCACCAACCCGCCGGCCGAGAACCTGATGGAGCTGCTGCTCCTGATGGATGCGGCCAAGCGGGCCAGCGCGGCGCGGGTGACGGCAGTGATCCCCTATTTCGGGTACGCCCGCCAGGATCGCAAAGACCAGCCCCGGGTCGCCATCAGCGCGAAGCTGATCGCGAACATGGTTTCGGTCGCCGGCGCGGACCGGGTGCTGGGGCTCGATTTCCACCAGCACCAGATGCAGGGGTTCTTCGACCTCCCGGTGGACCACCTGTATGCCGCGCCGGTATTCGTGAACCACTTCCGCCAGATCGCCCTGCACGATCCGGTCGTAGTGGCGCCGGATGTCGGCTCCGCCAAGATGGCGCGCGGCTTCGCCAAGCGGCTGAATGCCTCGCTCGCCATCATCGACAAGCGGCGGCCCTCGGCCAACATCGCCGAAGTGGTGAACGTGGTGGGCGACGTCGAAGGCAAGGATTGCGTCATCCCCGACGACATGATCGATACCGGGGGCACCATGACCGAGGCGGTGCATGCCCTGAAGCGGCTGGGCGCCCGCGATGTCTATTGCTGCGCGACCCACGCGCTCTTGTCGGGGCCCGCCGTGGAGCGCTTCGTGGCGAGCCCGGTAAAGGAAGTGGTGGTCACCAACAGTATCGCGCTCCCGCCGGAGCGGCGGTTCGACCGGCTCAAGGTTCTCTCGGTCTCCGGGTTGCTGGCCAAGGCGATCGGTTACACCCATAGCGATCAAAGTGTGAGTGCTTTGTTTGATTAACGGCATTTAGCTTATGGCATATGGCAACGCGCCATGTTGCACCAGTTGCCATGAGCCGTACGTCATAAGCAGTCCTAGAGGTCTAGAACCCAAGAGGATGTGACCGATGGCAAACCAGATTACTCTCGACGCCAGGATCCGTACCGCCACCGGCAAAGGCGCGGCGCGGACCCTCAGGCGCGAAGGCAAGATTCCCGGCGTTATCTACGGCCACGGCCGGGAGCCGGAAGCCCTGGCGGTGGAAGTCACCGCGCTCGCCAAGACCCTGATGTCGGCGCATGGAGCCACCATCATCGACGTGGCGGTGGACGGCCGCGCGCCGGTCAAGGCGCTGATCCGCGAGATTCAGCGCAACCCGGTGCGGCCCGGCGATGTCATTCACCTCGATCTTTACGAGGTCAAGGCCGATGAGAAGATCACGGTGGCTGTTCCAGTCCACCTGACCGGGATTCCCGACGGGGTGCGCAATTCGGGCGGCATCCTGGACCACTCGTTGCGCGAACTGGACGTCGAGGTTTACCCCGCCGACATCCCGGCCAGCATCGACATCGACGTCACCAACCTCACGATCGGGCACTCGATCTACGTGCGCGATGTGACGCTGGACAAGGTAAAAATCCTGAACGATCCGAATGTGCCGATCTGTACTGTGGTGGCACCACGGGCCGAAGAGGTAGTGGCCCCCGTGGTCGGCGAGGAGCCGGTGGTGGCCGAGCCGGAGTTGATCCGGAAGCCCAAGGAAGAGGACGAGGAAGAGCCCGAAGGGAAGTGATCCCTGCGCGCGATTATCGGGCTGGGGAATCCGGGAACCGAGTACGAGGGCACGCGGCATAACGCGGGGTTCCAGTTGGCGGACCACCTCGCCGCCCGCTGGCACCTGCTCCCTTTCCGCCGGGCCCTTCAGGCCCGGGAGTGCCGCGGCCGCGTAGCGGAGCAGGATATTCGGATTCTCAAACCGCAGACCTACATGAACCGAAGCGGGGCCGCACTGGCTCCGCTTCGTTCGTTAGCGGACTTCGACCCCAGCAGCGATCTGTTGGTCATGGTCGACGACGTCGCCCTGCCGGTGGGCAGGTTCCGGCTCCGCGGCGCCGGGTCCGCCGGTGGCCACAACGGGCTCAAGAGCATCGAGGGAACCCTGCACCGCCAGGACTACGCCCGGTTGCGCATCGGCGTAGGTCCCCGCCCCATGGACTACGACGACCTCGCCGACTTCGTCCTTGACCGCTTTCTAAGGGAAGAAATGGAACAGGTCGCTGCCCTGCTGGATCCGATGGCGGAAGCGGTGGAAACGTGGGTGGAATCGGGGATCGAAAAGGCGATGAGCCTGCACAACAAGTAGGGCTAGTCGGCGGCCGCCCAGGCTACGAAGGTGTAGGCTGGGGGAGAATCGGCCTTCCTGGCAACCCGGGTCGCGGCTTGAAGGATCGCCCCGTCTTTGCGACGCAGCGAGGCGACGATCTCCAGGACCGGCCGGCCGGCGGTCGATTCGCGAATGCAGGCGAACTGATCGGGGTCGGCGAACAACCCTAACACCGGGACCAGCTCCTGCAGCTCGTAGCGTGAGGCGTAGCCGAGCAGCCGGGCCAGGGCCTCGTTCGCCACCAACAGCTTCCCGCTCTCATCCAGTCGCCACAAAGGAACTGGGCAATCCTCCAGGGCCGCACGCGCCAACTCCTCCGAAGCGCGGATGGCGGCTTCCAGCCTCCACCGCACCGCCGCCGCCTCCTTCAGATCTGCCACCTGTTTCCGCAGGGACCGGACCTCGATCTCGAGATCGACCTTAGACATGGTGCGGGTCAGGCATCCGTAAGTCGTCTCCTCTGGCTAGCCGCTTGCCGTGCATCAACAAGATGCCTCCTGGAGCCCGCTCAATGGCCTTGCCACTGGTTCCGGTTACTCACAAAAGCCCGCGTTTCCATAACGTCACCATCAATGGATACGCTGTTATCGACGCATGGTTTCCACCCGGCACCTGGATCGAGCCCCATATCCATGATCGAGCCTGTTTTGCGGTCATGCTCTCCGGCTCGTTCAACCTGGCCTTCCGACGCCGAACCTTCTGCTGTACGCCGAGTTCGGTTTTCGTGGAGCCCCGCGGCGAGCGGCACTCCAACCGGGTCGAGAATGGCGGTGCGCACGTGGTGGTGATCCAACCCGACCCGGCCTGCCCGGACTCCTGGGAGCCGTTCACGGCGCTCCTGGATGGCATCCACTTCCTCCAGCACGGTGGCCTTCGCCAGCTCGGAGCCCAACTCGGCCTGGAGCTGAACGCGGCAGATCGCTACTCCCCCCTCGCGATCGAATCGCTCATAACCCAGATGTTCGTCGAAGCGGCACGCGACCACCGCATCGAGGATGTTTCACCGCCCCGCTGGCTCAGCCGGGCTCGGGACCTGCTGCACGACCACCACGGCCAGGTGGCGCGGACCAGCGAGATTGCTCGGGCCGTGGGTGTTGATACGACTCGACTCTCCCGCAGCTTCCGGCGGTTCTATCGAGTTTCCATCGGGAGATACGCCCGCAAACTGAGGCTCGACTGGGCGATCGAACGCCTCGTCGGCTCTTCGGATCCGATTGCCAGCATCGCGGCCGACGCCGGCTTCTCCGATCAGAGCCACTTCACCCGGTTGCTCAAACACTACTCCGGCCGAACCCCCGGTCAGTTCCGCCAGAGGCGGCACCGGGGATTCGGCGCCGAGCTTACCTGACCACGATGTTACCGCTGGTCAGCGCATGGGGACCGAAATTCGGATTCGGCACGTTTGCGCTGGCACAGAAGGCCTCGTTCGCCGCCTGATCGCCAAACCCGCTCAACGTGCTCACATCGGGATAGCTCGCTCCTGGAGCCGAGTTGTCGATCGACTGGAACCAGATGTAACCCCCGGGCGGCAGCGTCGGATCGTTGGACTGCTCGATTAGGCCGCCCCATTTCACCCGGTTATGGGTCATGGCCGGAATCCCGGGGAACCGCTGGAGGACAGGGGTGTCGTAAACCGCCATACAGGTAACGGTCCCCGAGAAAATGAAATCGACGCCCTCAACCGACTGCACGTAATGGTACCGGCCGCTCACCACGCCATTCGAGCTCGTTCCAGCGGAGAACTGGACCAGGTTGTCGATGTCCACGCCGAAGATGCCACCGTTGAAATCGGCGGGAACGAAAAAGTGGTATCCGCCCTCCGCCCTCAATTGAGATGATGACGACGGACCGGCCTGTACCTGCACGACGGTGGACTGATCTCGATCATCGGCCGTGCGAAAGGCGCCGGTTGAAACGCCAGGCTGGGCGGTGTTGTCCGGAGAACACGCGAG
>Ga0070699_100002812_pt1 | contig 15533 bp, 14 predicted proteins | sample KBSK1503metaG_FD_65473 | JGI IMG/M metagenome (GOLD analysis project Ga0070699, IMG submission 65473) | Corn, switchgrass and miscanthus rhizosphere microbial communities from Kellogg Biological Station, Michigan, USA - KBS K1-50-3 metaG | ecosystem: Host-associated > Plants > Roots >...
GCGGGCGCAGGCAGACGCCGAGGCCTTCGCGCCGACAGCGCAGGCGCGTCCGCCTCGCGCAGCCCGCGCGTGGCCGCTCGGACGCGACGCACGCCGCAATCCGCTCCGCGCACGCCCCACGACACAGCTTCGCCAACCGAGCGGCGTGGCTCCATCCCGGGCCGAGCGTTGCCCACATCACCGCCGCCGCGATCCACCCTCGGCTCATCCTGACTCCCCGCATCTCCGCCCCCGGTTCCTCGACGCTGCGCGAACGGTCCCTCTGCCCCCCTCGATCGCCTCCGGAGCGCCCGGTCAGAGAGCGCGAGCCTTTGCGACCAGGAACGTGGGCCGCGAACGGGCAAGCAGCGCGCCGCCAACAGCCGCTACGCTAGACTTGTTGTAGGCACGAGACGACAAGCGCATAGTCATCCTTCTTTATTTTCCCCGCCTACCTCGCTCCTCGTCAGAGCCGGGCAGCCTCACGGGAGTCGTCGCTGTTTTACGGCCCGGTGTCCGACTGCAAGTTTCGCACCGATGCGCGCGTCGCTGCTGGAGAATCGGAAAACCACAGAGAACGCAGCGCGACAGGCCGGTGGGGCGATGGGAAGCGTCAGGAACGAGGCACGGTTCTGACAATTGTGCACGGCGGCGTGCGTATCTCCTCAAAGACGGCAGCCGCGCGGCATCGGCGAGCCCGCAAGGATCGCGGACTCGCTTGCGCTACGTCAGTCCCGCGACGCTCGCACGTTGGTCGTGGGGGCCGCGTAGGACCGCCGCCCGAGGGGTAGTACGCCACCGCGGCAGGTCTGCAGGCCCGCGCGGGGTCAGAGCCCGAGGATCCGGTCGTACCGCTTGATGCGCGACGCGTCGCCGCTCGAGATGCGGCGGGCGTTCATCTCGACCGCCAGCATGTGGCGCCGGATGTAGCTCGCCGCCAGCTCGGGGCGGCCGTCGGGCACGTCGGCCAGGCAGAGGAGCTCGGCGGACACCACCACGTCGATCACCATCTCGCTCACGCGCTTGGCGTTGAGGAGCGCGTAGCGCGGGTCGCCGAGGAGTGCGGGCGCGGAGTCGGTGATCCAGCGGATCCCCTCGCACACCTCGGCTACCAGGTCGGGATGGCGGTCGCGCAGCGTCTCGAGCTCGGCCCGCGTGATCTCGAGGGCGGCGAAGAGGGCGCCCTTGCCCATCTCCTTCAAGGCGAAGCTCGCCTGGATCTCGGAGGTGCCTTCGTAGATCGTCGTGATGATCGAGTCCGAATGATAGTGCCCGGACGGGGTCTCGGCCATGTAGCCGATGCCACCGTGGAGCTGGATGCCCTGGCGGGTCACGTGGTTGCTGATCTCGGTCGCGTAGTATTTGCAGAGCGGCGTGAAGAACCGGATGAGCTGCGTGTTGTGCTCGAGCTCGGCCTGGAGCGCGGCGCGGTTTCCGTTGACGCCGTCGGTCTCGAGCAGGCGCCGGAGCCCCTCCGTCATGTCGATCAGCCCGCAGGTGCGGTAGAGCAGCGCGCGCGCCGCCTGGATGTTGATCGCCATGAGCGTCAGCATCGACTTGACGAGCGGCTGCTGGATGATCGGCGTGCCGAACTGGACCCGCTGCGCGGTGTACTCGCGTGCCGCCCGGTAGGCCCCCTCGGCGATGCCGATCGCCTGCGCCGCGACACCGAGCCGGGCGTTGTTCATGAGATCGAGCATCGCGCGGAAGCCTCCACCGCGCTGGCCGAGGAGGAAGGCCTCGGCACGCTCGAACTCGACCACGCAGGTCGGCGAGCCGTGGATGCCCATCTTGCGCTCGACGCGCGACACGCGCACGCCGTTCGCGCGTCCGTCGGGCAGCGTCACCGGGCAGAGCACGAGGGAGAGCCCGTTGGTCGTGCCGCGCGACTGCTCGAACGTCGCCCCGTCGCGTGCCAGGACGAGGTGCACCTGGGCGCCGCCGTTGGTGATGAATATCTTGCCGCCGTCGACGAAGTAGCGGCCGTTCTCCTCGGTGACGCGCGTCAGGATGCCGCCCAGGTCCGATCCCGCCTGCGGCTCGGTCAGGTCCATGCAGCCCTGCAGCTCGCCCGAGACGAAGCGGGGGAGATACCGCTGCCGGATCTCGTCGTTGCCGTACTTCTCGATGTCCTGCGCCACGCCGGCCTGGAGCCCGACGACGGTCATCAGGCTCGGGTCGGCGCGGGAGAGCATCTCGATGAAGGCGCAGTTGACGAGCGCGGGGAGGCCGTACCCCCCGTAGTCGGGGCCGATCGTCAGGCAGAGCAGCCCCGCCGCGCGGAGCTTCTCGTAGCCGGCCGTGATGTGCGGCGGGACGACGACCCGGGCGCCCTCGAGCCGCACCTCCTCGTGCCAGTGGTCGCGCGCGCCCGCCTCGATGTCGTCGCACACCTCGCCCGCGGTGCGCAGGATCGTCCGGTAGGTCTCGACCTCCTCGGCCACGTCCGCGGCTCCGCCGCGCAGGCTGAAGTACCGGTCCCAGTCGAACCGGTGGTCGATGAAGAGCTGAATATCCCGATGGAAGAACTCTCTCGACATTGCGCTCATGGTAGCACCGAACCTCGCCAGTCCCGAACGCTCACGACACGGCCGCCGCCAGGAGCCGGCGGGGGACCGGCGACGCTTTGGCGCAAGCGAGGCCGATCTGCCGGAGCACGTCGAAAAGGTGGTAGAGCTCCGGGTAGAGGAGCGGCTTGCCGCTCGTCATGAGCGTCGCAGCCACCTGCCGCTCGGGGTCGGCCCACGACACGATGTTCGTGAAGCCGAGGTGGCCGAAGGCGTACCGCGTGTCGGGGCCGTAGGGCCCGAACCAGCGGCCGCCGAGCATGAACCCCATCCCGTAGCGGAAGGGCAGCCCGAGGGTCAGGTCGAACTCGAGATAGGACTGCTCGGACGTGGCCCGCCGGATGGTCCGGGGATCGAAGATGCGGACGCCGTCGAGCTCGCCGCCCTCGAGGAGGAGCTCATAGAAGCGGCTGAGCTCGTTGGCGGTCGCGACGACGTTGGCGGACGGCACGACCCCGGTCAGGAAGCGCGGGTCGTTCGACAGCGCCGGGACCTCGTGGAAGCCGACGCCGAGCGCGCGGCGCAGGAGCTGCGAGACGGGCGGCAGCGCCGGCGGGCCGGTCAGGTAGTTGCGCGCCACGCGGTCGACGTCCTGCGGGCGCACCCCGTAGCCGAGCCAGCGGAGCCCGAGCGGGCGGCGCACCTCCTCGTCGAGCACCGTGCGGACCGGCTTCCCCGTCACGCGACGGACGAGCTCGCCCAGGATGAAGCCGCCGCTGATCGCGTGATAGGCGAGCTGCCGCCCCGGACGCCAGGTGGGCTTCAGATCCGACAGCAGCCACACGATCGCCTCGGGATCGTGGAGGCGCTCGAGGTCGAGCGCCTCGCGCGGCAGGTTCGGCAGACCGGCGCGATGGGTCAGCACGTGGCGGATCGTGATCCACTGCTTGGTGCTGACCGCGAACTCGGGGATGTACTCGCACACCCGGTCGTCCAGGCGGATCAGGTTCCGCTGGTCGAGCAGGTGGACGATCATCGCGGTGACCGCCTTCGACGCCGAGAAGATGGTGAACGGGGTCGACGGCGTGGCGAGCACCTTCGGGGCGTCCGCCGGGTCGTCGGGGCCGTTCCCCGACGCGTAGCCGACCGCACGGTCGACCAGGACGCCGCCCAGGCGCCGGACGCAGAGCTGGATCGCCGGGTGGATGCCGCTCCGGTAGAGCGCCTCGACGGCGCGCCAGATGCGGGCGACCGCCTCGGGGGCGACGTCGAGATCGCGCGGGTCCGCCTCCCCGCCGACGGCGGTCACGGACTCGAGCCGCGCAGGGACGCGGCACGTGGTGACGAACGGGCACTGCATCTATTTACTACCTGGCAACGATCGTAGCGGGCGCCCACCCAGGACAAAAGCACAGGCGGCGCTACCCGACGCGCAGCGCCCGGGCCGCGCGCTCTCCCGTGACAAACGGATGACACACCACCTCGTCGTCGACCAGCAGGCGGGCCAGCTCCCCGTTTCCCCGCCGCAGGTGATCCACCCACACGGAGGGGTCGCGCCGTTTGAAGGTGCGCGGCCCGTGCGCTAAGCAACGCCGATAGTGGATCGCGTCCGCTCGTGGGCGGCGACGATCGTCTTCCTGCCGGTCTTCGCCCTGGTCCTCCTCGTCTTCGACGTGGCACAGCGCTGCGCGCGTCTCTTCGGCCAGCGGCCGCAGGAGTACGTCGCCGGGGCCTTGCAGATTGCGCTCGTCTGGGCCTTCCACCTCTGCGGCACGCGGCTCGACGTCGAGCGCGCCCCCGGGCTCGACCGTGGTGGGCGCTACATCGTCGTCTCGAACCACCAGAGCATGTTCGACATCCCGATCCTCGGGAGCCTCCTCTTCGCGAACTTCCCGAAGTACATCTCGAAGCGGTCGCTCGGGCGCTGGATCCCGAGCGTCTCCTACAACCTCCGCCGCGGCGGGCACGTGCTGATCGAGCGCAGCGACGCGCCCGCTGCCCTCGCCGCCATTCGCGAGCTCGGCGCCCGTGTCCGGGCGGGACGGGCCTCGGCCGTGATCTTCCCGGAGGGCACGCGCTCGCGGCAGGGGGCGCTCGGGAAGTTCAAGCGGGCCGGAACGCTGGCCCTCCTCGACGAGGCGCCCGATGCGCCGGTCCTGCCGGTCGTCATCGACGAGTCGTGGCGGCTCCTCAGCCACAACTTCTTCCCGGTGCCGTGGGGCGTGCGCGTCTTCGTCCGCCTGTGCCCGCCGATCGCGCGCCGGCCGGGCGAGGACGCAGACGCGCTACTCGACCGCGTGCACGACGAGATCGCGGCGACCCTCGCGCGCCGTCGCGCCGCCGCGAGTGCGTCCCACGTCGACGAGCGCGCCGTCGCGGCCGCGCCACTCGGCTGAGGGCTTCGGGCTTGCAATTTCCCCACGCAGCTGCCATGGAGGCAGAGTCCTCTTGTTTGTGCGCGTTGCCGTCGCGTCCGTTCCCACGGCGTTCGGTTCACGCCCAGCAACTGCGACAAAATTTTCGAGGGGGCCAGAAGAAGGGCCAGGAGTGAGCCGATGGGCAAGAAGATCTTCGTGGGGAACCTGTCTTTCGACACGACGAGTGCTGACCTGGAGTCGCTGTTCGCGCAGATGGGAACGTGCACGTCTGCGACGGTCGTCACGGACCGCGACACGGGCCGGTCGCGCGGTTTCGGCTTCGTCGAGATGAGCTCGGCGAGCGAGGCCCAGAAAGCGATCGCGGAGCTCAACGGGCGCGAGCTGCAGGGCCGCACGCTGAACGTCAGCGAAGCACGCGAGCGTTCGGGCGGCGGCGGCGATCGCCCGCGCGGCGGTGGTGGCGGCGGCTTCGGCGGTCGCCGGCGTTAGCCGGACGATCGCAGTTCGCGCGGTCGCCGGTGTCGTGACCGCGACACGGTAGGGGCGCCGGCCCGGCCCGGGTGATGGCGGTCCCGCGCCCGCTCGCACTAAGCGGGCGGATGATGGGACGGCGTCGTGCGAGTCTGCTCTCCGCGGCGCGTTCGCTTGCCCGCGCGGCGGCGAGCGGGCCCGCACCCGAGCCCGTCGCGGGGGCCGCGAGGTAGACCGGGGTGCGGTCGAGCGTCGTCGCGGCGGCCCATGCCGCCGTCGTCGCGCGGGCTGTCGACGCGCGCGTCCCGCTCCTGCACGTCGACATCGCGCCGGCCGGTGGGGGAGCGGCCGCGTGTACGGCAGGAGGCCGGCACTGCGAGCTCACCGCCGGCACCGCCGGCGTCTGCGAGATCAGCCTTCGCGCCTGCGTCGACGGCCGGGCGCGGGTCTCGTGCGGCTCGGCGCGCGGGGGACGCCGGCGGTCCTGCATCCGCTGCTCGACGCGCTCGCCGCGCTCCCGAACGCCTCGCCTACCGGGCGCGGCGTCAGCCTCGAGCCGCCGCTCTCCGGCTGCACGGCGCTCGGGCACATCAGCGTGCCGCCCGGCCCCGGCGGGCACGTCGTGCTCGTCGGCCGCACCGCGCGCGGCCAGTCGGCCCGCACCCGCCTTCGCCTGTCCTGCCGGCCCGGCAACAACCCGCCCGTCACGCCGCCACCGCCAACGCCGCCGCCTCCCCCGCCACCACCGCCGCCCCCGCTCCGCTTCGTTCGCGAGACGATCGACCCCCAGGGAGGCGGCCAGCTGTCGAGCGACGTCGGCGCGGGCGATCTCGACGGCGACGGTCGGCCCGACGTCGTCGTGTCGGGCTTCCAGCACCTGCTCTGGTATCACAACCCCGACTGGGCGCCGCAGCCGATCGCCGACGGCAGCTTCGGCCGCGGCGGGAAGCTCGTCGTCCGCGACCTCGACGGCGACGGGCTCCCGGATCTGATCGGTCACGAGGAGAACACCCAGGTGATCGGCCGCAACGGCGCCGTCTTCACCTGGCGGAATGCGACCGGCCGCTGAAAACGCTTCACGTCGGGCGGCGGACGTGGCAAGGTAAGCAGCCGTGATCTCGACGTCGGCCGTGCCCTGGCTGTTTCTCGGCGTGAGCGTCGTGGGGGCGTGGTTCACCTTCAACGCCTTCCGTCCGATTCACAACGCGGCACGGCGCTCGGTGGTGAGCTTCTTCGCGGGCTGGCTCACCACCGAGCTCGCCCTGCACCACCTCGCCTGGCAGGCGCTGCTCACCGCCATTTTCGTCTGGGCCGGAGCCCTCGACGCCTGGCCCGGCCGGCTCGGGCTCGCGACCACGCTGGCGTCCTGGACCGGCCTGGCCTGGTGCTATCGGGTGGCACGCGGCGCCGAGGCCGTGGTCGAGGACGCGCTCTCCGAGGGGCTCGGTGCGTCGTACCGGGACGAGATCCTGCCCGAGGTGCGGGAGAAGTTCGCGCCCGCCATCGACTGGCGACAGATTCTCGTGCCGCTCCCCGTCTGGCATCCCGACGTCGAGCGCGTGCGCGACGTCGTCTACACGCGGATCGACGGCAAGCCGCTCAAGCTCGACGTCTACCGCCCGCGGGCCGCGCCCGCCGGCTGTCCGACGCTGCTCCAGATCCACGGGGGCGCCTGGATCCTCGGCAGCAAGAACGAGCAGGGCATCCCGCTCATGCGGCACCTGGCATCGCGCGGCTGGGTCTGCGTTAGCGCGAACTACCGCCTGAGCCCGCGCGCCACGTTTCCCGACCATCTGATCGACTGCAAGCGGGCGGTGCAGTGGATCCGCGAGCACGGGGCGGAGTACGGCGCGAACCCCGACTTCCTGGTCGTGACCGGCGGCTCGGCGGGCGGGCACCTGGCGTCCCTCGTGGCCCTCACCGCCAACGAGCCGAGGTACCAGCCCGGGTTCGAGAGCGCCGACACGTCGGTTGCCGGCTGCGTGGCGTTCTACGGCGTCTACGACTTCACGAACCGCTCGGGCCACTGGGTCCACCGGGGGCTCATCCGCCTCCTCGAGCGCCGCGTGATGAAAGTCCCGTTGGCGACCGCGCGCGAGGCGTACGAGCGGGCGTCGCCCATCGCCTGCATCACGCACGCTGCGCCGCCCTTCTTCGTGATCCACGGCACGCACGACACGATGGTGCCCGTGGCGGACGCGCGCGCCTTCGCGCACGCGCTGCGCGCGACCACCGGCGGGCCCGTCGCCTACGCCGAGATCCCTGGCGCCCAGCACGCGTTCGAGCTCTTTCCCTCGCCGCGGAGCCTGTTCGTCATCCACGGTGTCGAGCGCTTCCTCGCCCACCTCTACAGCCGCTACCTCGCGGCGCGCGGCGGCGCGACCGGCCCGGACGTGCTCGCGGTGGTGGGCGCGCCCGGCGCACGATGAGCGCCCCCGAGTTCGGGATCGACGTCACGCGGGGGCCCGACGGCGTCGCGTGGCTCGTGCTCCGCAACCCCGCGCGCCGCAACGCCGTCCGCCTCGAGATGTGGCAGGCGATCCCCGACGCCGTACACGCGGTCGCCGCCGACCGCGCCGTACGGGTCCTCGTCGTCCGCGGCCACGGCGAGGAGGCGTTCGCCTCGGGCGCGGACATCTCCGAGTTCACCACCAACCGAGGGAATGCCACGTCGGCAGCCGCCTACGAGGAGACGACGGCGCGCGCCTTCGGGGCGCTGCTCGCCGTCGAGCAGCCGGTGGTGGCGATGATCCACGGGGCCTGCGTCGGCGGCGGCCTCGCGCTCGCCGCGTGCGCCGACCTGCGCGTCGCCGCCGACGACGCGCGGCTCGCGGTGCCCGCCGCCCGGCTCGGTCTCGGCTACCACTACAGCGGCGTCGAGCGCCTGGTCCACCTGGTCGGGCCGTCGGCGGCGGCCGAGATGTTCTTCACGGCGCGCTCGTACACGGCTGCCGACGCGCGCCGCATGGGCCTCGTGAACCAGGTCGTCGCCAAACAGGACCTCGACGCCTTCACGGCGGAGTACGTGCGAGCGATCGCGGCCAACGCCCCGCTCACGATCCGCGCCGCCAAGCGCGCCATCGTGGAGAGCCAGCGCGATCCCGCCGGCCGCGACCTCGCCGCGGTCCGGCGTGCCATCGCCGCGTGCTTCGAGAGCGCCGACTACGCCGAGGGCGTGCGCGCGTTCATCGAGAAGCGGACCCCGCGCTTCCGCGGCGCCTGAGGACGGCGTGGTCCGGCGGCCGTTCGGCTGGACCGGGGTCGCGGTACCCGTCATCGGACAGGGGACCTGGAACATGGAGCGCGCCGACCGCGCCGAGGCGGTGGCCGCGATCCGGCGCGGCCTCGACGCGGGCATGACCCACGTCGACACCGCGGAGATGTACGGCTCGGGCCGCGTCGAGGAGCTCGTCGGCGAGGCGATCGCCGGTCGGCGGGACGACGTCTGCCTGGTCTCCAAGGTGCTGCCCCAGAACGCGTCCTTCTCCGGCGTCCTCCGGGCCTGCGAGGCGAGCCTCCGGCGCCTCGGAACCGACCACCTCGACGTCTACCTCCTCCACTGGCCGGGCCGGCATCCGCTCGAGCAGACGATCGCGGGCTTCGAGCGGCTCGTGCGCGACGGGAAGACCCGCTTCTACGGCGTCAGCAACTTCGACGTCGAGGAGCTCGAGCGGGCCGTGGCGCTGGCGGGTGCCGATCGCATCGCCTGCGATCAGGTGCTCTACCATCTCGAGGAGCGCGCGATCGAGCACGCGGTTCTCCCGTGGTGCGAACGCCACCGGATCGCCGTCGTCGCCTACAGCCCCTTCGGCTCGGGGCGCTTCCCGGCCGCGCGGAGCGCCGGCGGGCGGGTGCTCGCGGAGATCGCGCGGGCGCGCGGTGCCACACCCCGGCAGGTGGCGCTGGCGTTTCTCGTGCGCCGCGCCGGCGTGTTCGCGATTCCGAAGGCGGCGCGTCTCGACCACGTGCTCGAGAACGCTGCCGCCGGCGAGCTCACGCTCTCGGCGGAGGAGGAGGCTCGTCTCGAGCGGGCCTTCGCGCGCGGCCGGCCACCGCGTGGCGTCCCGATGCTCTGACCGTCATGGGCCGAGGACGCGGTCGCGCAGGGCGGGCAGCACCACCTCGACAGGCTCGGCGAGCTTCAGGTCCGCGGCGGCGTCGTACGGCGTCTCGGAGGCGGTGAGGATCGCGGTCCGCGCCCCGGCGCGGGCGGCGATCGGGAGCATCTGGTTGACGGGTCCGACGACGAGCGACGTGCCGGCCGCAACGAAGAGGTCGGCCGCCGCGGCCGCGCGGAGCGCGCGCGAGAGATCGGCCTCCACGAGCGCCTGGCCGAAGGAGATGGTCGCCGGCTTCCAGGGAGCGCCGCAGGCACAGCGAGGCACGGCCGTGCCGCCCTCCCACTCGGCCTGCGCCACCCGGCGCTCGGTGCGCCGGTGGCACCCCGTGCACTCGACCTCCGAGTCCGTGCCGTGGATGTTGACGAGCCGCTCGCGTGGAAAGCCGCTCCGCTCGTGCAGGCCGTCGACGTTCTGGGTGACGAGCAGGTGGACGTGGCCGGCGCGCGCCAGATCGGCGAGCGCGCGATGGCCGGCGTTCGGCTCGGCCGCGCGGATCAGCTGCCAGGTCTCGCCCTTGTAACGCCAGTAACGCTCGCGAGCGTCCTCGTCGGCGAGAAACTCCGGGAACGGCACCGGCCGGTAGTGCTCCCAGCGCCCGCCGGGCGAGCGGAAGTCGGGGATGCCCGAAGCGGTCGAGAGGCCGGCGCCGGTGAGGACGACGACCCGGCGTGCCCCGCACCAGAGGGCGGCGAGCTCGTCGAGGGCGGACATTCACTCAAGAGGGCATGCGACCACACGTCGCGCAACCGCGCGATAAAACATCGGCGTGCTCACGCTCGAAGCGGTCGGGCTCATGAGGGACCCGCTGAAGCGCCGTCCGCGCCTGTTGCCGATGTCGCTCTTCATCGTCTTCGCTGGGACACCGGTCCTTCGTCGGGATGGATCAAGCCGAGGCGTCGCCAGCCGACCGCGGCGAGCCATGTCCGCGGCGACACAATGGGCCGGCGTCCCGCAATTCTCCGAATCGGCGTCCGCCAGCCCTCGAACCACGTGCCCGACGACCGCTCATCGACACCGCGCGCGCCGGGGACGTGTTTGCGCCAGTTCTGCAGCACGTAGACGAGCGCGTTCCGGACCTCGCGCGGCGTCCGGAGCGCACGGGCATGAAAGCGATCGCCCCAGACCCGACCGTGGCGGCCGAGGACGCGGTTCACGCGCTTCGCGATCCGAATGGCAAGGCCCTGAAGCCCGCGCGAGAGCGTCCGGACGTCCACCGCCTCGACGATGAGATGCACGTGATCCCGCTGCACCGAGAACTGGAGCACCCGGAAGTCGCCTCGCGATCCCTCCGCCAGGGCCCGCTGGACGGCGGGGAACACGGCGTCTGTGCGCAGCGAAGGAAGACCGCGTCCGGCGCGGAGCGTCGCATGCAGGGGGTGGCGGGCATGATGAGCGGGCCGAGTGCGGTGGGGAACGCCCACCTTCCGACCCGACGGCTTGCGACCGGCGCCGACGCGCCTCCCGCCCCAGGTCCGGGGGCGCAGCTCGAGCTGGATCGGTGCCCGGATCATGACTAGGGCACCTATAGCAGATCTCTTAACTTGCTGTCAAGTAGGTCATTACCGACGGTGGCAGACACGGCGCGAAGTCCGTCTGTTATCGTGCCACGCGCGGTCAGGGCGACGACCTCCGCCATTGCGGCCGGGACGGCGCACACGGCACGTCGAACAGAACCACTCTCCGCTGACCGCCGCACTCGTGTGCCCGGAGCGTAAGCCGCCGGCGAACCCGTGAACCGCGGCCCCCTCGCACAGGCGGCGGAGGAGGCCCGTAATGCCTTCACAACGACCGCGGCCGGCACGCCGGACGACCGAACGTACGCAGGGGCCCACGCAGAGATGGGCCGTCCACCAATACTCTTGCGGCGGGCCGCCCCAAGCCGCCGCCCGCTGCAACGCCTCTACCCAGAGAGCCTCGCAGGCGACGCCGCGCGCGCCTCGAGCTGCGACGCCGCAGCAGCGAGGCGCGCGCGGACCGAAACGTGACCGCTACTTGGCCGACGCCAGCTCGTCGTCGATCACGTTCTTGAACGCCTCGAACGGCTGCGCGCCCACGAGCAGGCGGCCGTTGACGATGAAGGACGGCGTCCCGGTCACGCCGACCGCGGACCCCTCGGCCATGTCGGCCTTCACCTTGTCGAGCGTCTTCTTGTTGTCGAAGCAGTCGTCGAACTTCGCCTGGTCGATCTTCGAGTCCGCGAGGATGGCGTGTGACTTCTCCTTCACGTTCTCGGCCGTGATGTCCTTCTGCTGCTCGAAGAGTCCCTTGTACAGCGTCCAGAAGGCGTCCGGCTTCTGCTGCTTGGCGCACTCCGCCGCCACCGCGCCGAGCTGGGCCCAGGGATGGAACGGCAGCGGATAGTGCTTGTAGTAGAACTTCACCTTGTCGCCGTACTCCTTGAGGACCTGCTGCTCGATCGTGGCGTAGCCCCGGGAGCAGAACGGGCACTGGAAGTCGGAGAACTCGACCACCGTCACCTTCGCCGCATCCGGGCCGCGCGACGGCTCGCCCTTCAGGTTGATCTTGGACATCACCGCCTTGGAGGGGTCGACGGTCAGATCCTCGATGTCGCCGAAGACGATGTAGCGCCCGTCTCCCGAGATCGTGAACGCCACCGTCTTCACGTTCGGTGGGTCCCCGATCTGGAGCTCACCCTGCTTGGCGCCCTTGATCGCGGAGTCTTTCAGGTTGGCGACGGTGACCTTCTGAGCCGGGGGAAGGTTCGATTTCTTCCGGTAGTACCGGATGATCTGGTCGTTGTCGGGCCCGGCGGCCGCGGCCGCCAGGACGGGGGTGCCGATCAACAGAGTGCCGAGCAGCCATGCTCCTCGCAGACGCATCATGTAGCCTCCTTGGGAATTTGGGGGTCCCTCCGCGTTTGCCAGTCGGAGCGGCGCCCGTCAAGCGATCTGTTTGCGCACGGCCAACGGTGAACAAGGGACGACCATTTTGAACCGGGCCGCACAGCCGTGCACGAAATGCGTGGCGCCTCAGCTTGGTGCCACGCCACCGGCCAATCGCGGCACCGAGCGCGGCGCGGGGCATCGACGCGGCACGCTTTCTGCTCCTTTTTGGCTGTCCGGGCCCGCGACCAAAGAACCCGACACGATGGAGTCGAACGACGCTCGCGAATAACCTGGCTGCGCAACCGCGCGCAGGCGCTGCGGCTGATGACCGCCATCACCAGGCTTAGAGCCAAACAGACCCGCGAGACGAGTCGGTTTCTGTGTGGCCTGCCGGCGGCCAGCCGCCGGCCCGCTCCGGCGACGGCGACGGTACGCGCCGGCGCTTCAGCCGAGCGGGAAGCCGAGCGCCGCCTCAAGCTCGGCGAGCGCAGCGGCGGGATCGACGACCTTTATCGTCACCATGCCGAGCGCGCGGGCGGCCTTCAGGTTCGCGCCGATGTCGTCGAGGAAGACGGCGTCCGTCGGGGCCACCCGGAGCTCGTCGCAGGCGCGTTGAAAGATGCGGGGGTCGGGCTTCCGCAGGCCGAGCGCCGCGGACTCGACGAACACGTCGAAGTGTGGCCGGAGCGTGCCCGTCCCTTCGCCCTCCGTGATCCAGTTGTTGGTGAGCGCGGCGACGGCGAGCCCGCGCGCGCGGATGCGGCGGATGGCCTCCAGCATGGCCGGGCGGGGCACGGTCGCGGCGGCGACCCGCTCCATCAGGGCGCGCGCCGAGATGCAGTGTCCGGCCGCTTCGCAGTCGCGCTCGAAGGCGGGGTAGAACTCCTCGAGCCCGAGCTCCCCACGCTCGAGCTGCGACCAGGCGCCGGCATGGCCCGTCGCCACTACCACGCGGTTGATGAAGCCGCCCGGGACGCCGTGCGCGCGCTCGTAGGCCGCGATCGCCTCGAGCGGCGACCCGACCACGACGCCGCCGAGGTCGAAGATGACCGCGCGGTAAGGCATCCGCCCGACCTTAGAGCCCTCCCGCGAGCGCCGCAACGCTCGGGCATGCCGTGAAGGCGGTATCCCGCCCGCGCAGGCGGCGACGTACGCTGCGGCGCATGACGAAGCTGATGGCCATCGTAACGGCAAGCCTCCTCATCGCCGCCGCCTCGGTGGCGGCCGCCAAGGGGGCGAGGCAGGTGAAGGTCCCCGTCAACTTCATCGACAAGAGCGGGATCGGGAAACCGGCCGGAACCATCACGATCTCCGAGACGGCGGACGGGCTCCAGCTCGTCACCGCCCTCAAGGGTCTGCCGCCGGGCGAGCACGGGCTCCATCTGCACGAGAACGGAAGCTGCGCTCCCGCCGACAAGGACGGCCAGCCGTCGGCGGGCGAGGCAGCCGGCGGCCACTACGACCCGGCCGCCACCAAGGCGCACAAGGGGCCGGCCGGCGGGGGTCACAAGGGCGACCTCCCGAAGCTCGTCGTCGGTCCCGACGGAACCGCCAACGTCGAGCTCAAGGCGCCGGGGCTGAGCCTCGCCGACGTGGCCGGCCGCGCACTCGTGATCCACGAGGGCGGCGACAACTACAGCGACACGCCGAAGCCGCTGGGCGGCGGCGGTCCCCGCATCGCGTGCGGCGTGGTCCCCGCGAGCTCCATGCTCGGGGCCGCCGGCACCAAGCCCGTGAAGTAGCGCCGGCGCGGCGCCCCGGACCGCGCCGCTCCCTGGCGTGGAAAGCGGTGCTGTGCGAGGCTCGGGAGGTGCATCGGCGGCATCTGCTCGGGCTGCTCGAGTCCTATCTCGCGCGCTACCCCGAGGAGCAGGCCCGCGTCGACCGCGTGCGGCGCTTCGTCGAGACGCACGCCGACTGCTTCGAGCGCACCTGTCGCGACGGGCACTTGACCGGCTCCGCCTGGATCGTCTCCGCCGACCACCGCCACGTGCTCCTCGCCCACCACCGCAAGCTCGGCCGCTGGCTCCAGCCGGGTGGCCACGCCGACGGCGACGCCGATCCGCTGCGCGTCGCGCTCCGCGAGGCGCGCGAGGAGTCCGGCCTGACCGAGCTCGCGGCGCCCTCCGAGGAGCCGCTCGACGTCGACGTCCATCCGATCCCGGCCTCCGGAAATGAGCCGGCGCATCTACACTACGACATCCGCTACCTGCTCGTCGCCGCCCCCGGACAGGAGCTTCGCCCGAGCGAGGAGTCGACCGCGCTCCAGTGGTTCGAGCGCCGGCGGCTCACGACCATCCTCACCGAGACGAGCCTGCTCCGCATGGAGCGGAAGACGCGTGCCGTCCTGGCGGCACGACGCTGACCGAGGGAGACCCGCATGATCGAGTGGAGCGAGCAGCACGAGCTGATCCGTCAGACGTTCCGCCGCTTCGTCGAGGCCGAGATCAAGCCGAACCTCCGCGAGCTCGAGCACGGCGACACCCCGCCCTACGCCGTCCTCCGCAAGATGATGGCCACCTTCGGCATCGACCAGATGGCGCGAGCCCGCTGCGAGCGGCAGATCGCGCGCGAGAAGGCCGCGGCGGCCGGCGAGCCGCACGCCGAGCGTCCCGGTCCCGAAGCGACCGACGCCGCGGGCATGCAGCTGATCCCCATCATCGAGCTCTGCCGCTACTGCCCGGGCATGGTGACCGCGCTCGGCGTGAGCGTCGGCCTGACGGCGGCCGCGATCATGGCGCGCGGAACGATCCGGCAGAAGGAGCGCTGGGCGCTGCCCCTCGCCACGCTCGAGACGATCGGTGCCTGGGCCATCACCGAGCCCGGCTCCGGCTCGGACGCGTTCGGCGCCATGAAGTCGACGGCGCGGCGCGACGGCGACGGCGGCTACGTGCTGAACGGCAGCAAGACGTTCATCACCAATGGACCCTACGCCGACACGATCGTCTTCATCTGCAAGCTCGACGAGGGCAACGAGCCGCGCGAGCGGAAGGTGCTGAGCTTCGTCCTCGAGCGCGGCATGCCCGGGCTCACGCAGTCCCGGCCGATGCGGAAGATGGGGCTCCACTCCTCGCCGACGGGCGAGCTCTTCCTCGAGGACGTGCGCGTCGGCCGCGACCGCCTGATCGGCGAGACCGAGAACGTCGCGGGCCGCTCGGGCGCGAAGCAGACGTTCTCGATGGAGCGGACCGGCGTCGCCGCGATGGCGCTCGGCATCGTCGAGCAGTGCCT
>Ga0070699_100002814_pt1 | contig 15528 bp, 10 predicted proteins | sample KBSK1503metaG_FD_65473 | JGI IMG/M metagenome (GOLD analysis project Ga0070699, IMG submission 65473) | Corn, switchgrass and miscanthus rhizosphere microbial communities from Kellogg Biological Station, Michigan, USA - KBS K1-50-3 metaG | ecosystem: Host-associated > Plants > Roots >...
TCCCATACTTTGCCGGGCTAAGGGGTAGCTACCGCGCTGCATCACCGCCTTCTCAATAGCGGCCTTGATCGTCTGGAGGCCGACGTTCCTAGTCACTCCCTCGCGCGCGCGCGTAGGGGTGTTGACTATTGGACTATGTCGGTGCTTTTGCCCACCATTCCGCAGTTCTGTTGCACAAATGTTACACAACGGCCAGAGCCTGAATACCTCCTGGCCACCTGATGTTGCACCAGCCAAGAGCGAGCTTGCTTCGTGCTTGTCCGGATTGTTCATGACGAATGCAATGCGGATCGCGCACGATCTGCCGAACCTCGAAGTGCTGCGCCGGGAAGTGCAAACCTTCTTGCGCAATCAAACAGCGTCGGGCCGTAGCACATTCGGCGCAACCGCCGGGAACCACGACGACACCATTTCGGACCAGAACTCGCGCACCGGCACATTCGCCGGAACGTGAAGTCGGTAGGTTTGGCGCGAAGACCACTGGCGTCGGACCCGGCTGGCCGTAGGATGGAGCCTCTTTGGAGGATCGACAATGAAGCTATCTCGCCGACAGGCAACGATTGGTGGCGCGACCCTGCTTGCTGGTACTTCGATGGGCACGTTGGCGCAGGCACAACGGGATAGGCCGCTGAAACGCGCGGTTGAAGACGTGGAAGAGCAGCCCCGAGACCGCCCTCGGGGCAGGCGTCAAATTGGCTGTACACCAAACCGGGCGAGAAATGGTTCCCGTGGTTCCGGGTGTATGGCCCAGAAAAAGCGATTTTAGACAAGAGTTGGAGATTGCCGGACATTGAAATGATCGCCTGATCGTCGGATGGAGCGCCACCTAGCGGCGGTTAGAGAATGTCCGCTTCTCCGCCGCTTCTCGGGGCTAAGCGGACATTGCCCAGTGCCGCCAATCGGTCGCGATTTTATGAGTACACGCCCTAATCGGCATCAGCTGGAATGCTTGTTTTGCCGAAACGCAAACGCCCCCGCCGAAACATTATCAGGCATTGTTTCCAATCCGCTACAAGTGCCTGGACTTATTAGAACTGGAAAGGATTAAAATAAACCCGCAGACCGACACTCTGACATTTGATGATCTTCAGCTTGCTGCGGATTGCCAGGCTGTACGCGGGTGGTTGCAAGGATTTTTCACTGCTTGGAACATTACCGAGCAGCCAGATGGTAATGTTACCAAAGGAACCACTACTACTCAGATGATGGCTTGGACCTTTAGTTAGTCGCCCGTGAAGAATTTGGAAGCAATTGATCGCTCACCATGATTTGGCCTAAGACAGTAATCGATTTTGCAAGAAAGCCGATGTGCATCGCGACTTTCTTGCGTTTTGGGATTCCCGATTTGGGCGGTTCGTGATTCCTTCGACGGCGAGATTCGCTGTCGGGGAGAGAACGATGAGCCAGCCGCGCGACGATCGTCAGGACGACCTGTTTCGCCCGCCGTTGAACGAGATCATCAATCTTCGCCATCCGCTGGTGCGGCTGGCGGGAGAGATCGATTGGAATTTTCTGGCGGGACGTTTCAGCTCGGTGTGTGGCGTGGGACCCGGGCAGCCGCCATTGCCGACGCGGCTGGTGGCTGGGCTGTTCATTCTCAAGCACACGCACAACCTCTCCGACGAGGCGCTGTGCGACCGATGGGTGGAGAACCCGTATTTCCAGTACTTCTGCGGGGAAGTGGTGTTCCGGCACGAACTGCCGTTTGATCGCTCGTCGCTGACGCGCTGGCGCCAGCGACTGGGTGAGGAGCAGATCGCCGCGCTGTTGCAGGAGAGCCTTTCAGTGGCACACCGGAGCGGGGCGATCGCGACCGAAGATCTCGAGCGGGTGGCGGTGGATACCACCGTGCAGGAGAAGGCGGTCGCACATCCGACCGATGCCCGGCTTAGCCACCGCGCGATCGAGAAGCTGGTGGACCTGGCCAAGCGCGAGGGCGTTGAGCTGCGCCAAAGCTATCTGCGGGTGGCCAAGCGGGCCGCCATCATGGTGGGGCGCTACACGCATGCCCACCAATTCAAACGCGCCCGGCGGGAACTGAAGTTTCTGCGCACGCGGCGTGGCCGCATCATCCGTGACATTCGCCGCAAGATCGAGGGTAACACAGCGCTCGAAGACTGCTTTGGCCCACTGCTCGCTCTCGCGCTTCGTGTTCGGCATCAAGAGCAGCGTCAGCGCGGGCCAAAGGTCTACTCGTTGCACGCGCCCGAGGTGGAGTGCATCGGCCGTGGCAAGGCGCGGGCGCCATACGAGTTCGGTTGCAAGGTCTCAATTGCCACGCCGGTCACTGCGCCCAGAGGCGGGCAGTTCGTGCTACACGCCAAAGCGCTGCACGGTAACCCATATGATGGCCATACACTCGGCCCAAGGCCGCCCATAGATGGCCTTGTGCTCCCGACGGTGCGGACAGCCAACATATTAGACTCCTTGGAAGGTCATCTTATTCCCGATCAAAAAGAAAAAAGATTCGTTATTGTCTTGGGAACTTCTGCGTCCGGTCGTCGTGTCCTTATTGTCGAACAAGCTGCCTAAGACGCGCATGGTGTGTGCCTCGATCTGCCGGAGGCGGCTCGATGGGTATGCAGGTTTCCTTTACCCCCAACCAGCTAAACGTCGGTCCGGCCCGGTTCGACGGGTCCCGACATTGGGTCCAACGGACCTCGGGGTTGGAGCGACAGTTCTGCTAACGGGGGGAGTCTGACTGAAGCACAAAAAGGGGATTCGCCATGGCTCTCGGAGATGGAATCCGCAGAAATATCGCGCACGTTGATCCTTTGGAAAGGGCGTTACTCCGAGATGCCTTGATTCAACTGAACAGAAGGGCATTTCTGGGCAGTCGAACGGACCCTATCCCGGGCGGCGTAACGTTTTGGTTCAAGCAGGATGAAATTCACCAGGCGACTCACGTTCACCACGGGCCGGAATTCTTGCCGTGGCATCGAGAAATCGTGAATCGCCTTGAGCAAATGCTTCGGCAAATCAACCCTCAACTATCTCTTCATTATTGGGATTGGACGCAGGATCCAAGAAGTATCCCCAATGCAAATCTGGGTGGTGGAACCGCAGGGACGTTGAACTTATTCACGCCTGACTTCATGGGATTTGGCGGCACCAGCCCCCAACCCATTGGTGAGCCTTGGTTGGGTGCGGGCTATTACGATCCGCAGGCTGGGACACCTGGCCATCCAGACAGAGATGCCGTCCCGCCAAACCCGGCAGACCCGCCAAAGGCGGTCAACCGATCTGTCAATGGCTCTCCATTTTCCATCGCTCAGGATGACGCAGTCCTTGCCAAGACCGATTATGCCGATATGCGTAACGAAACTGATGGCTTAGAGAGACTACATAACGGCGCCCATGGCTTTGTGAATATGGGTGGACCACACATTTCTTTCCGTGACCCGTTTGTGTTCTTATTGCACTCAAATGTTGATCGACTATTCGCTCGCTGGCAGACTGACCCTGCGCACCCCGAGCGACTGGACCCCAGCAGTGTCTACGGCTCGGAGTCGAATCTCGACGTCGTCGTCGAAGAGGTCATTCAAAATCTCAATCACCTGGTCGAACCATGGTCGACCGGGCACTCCGTCGATCAGTTCGGCGTTGAGCATTTCACTCGCCCTTGGGCGGCACCGGAAAATCAGGGGTTCCCCAAAACCTATAAGCACCCCTCGATAGTTACTCCGCCACTCTATGACACGAACCCCGTAGCCATCCATGAGTTACACCTGGAGCAGACTGGTTGGGCCCAGACAGGCCTCTCCGCAATCGTGACCAACAATCCCCCGGCCTTTCCGTTGACAACCGGCAGCCCATTGTCTGCAGTGGTGACCCCGGACGGCATTCGGCGCATTTTCCACATCGGCCAGGACAACCACATCCGCGAATTACGCCTGGAGAAGACCGGCTGGGCCCAGGCAAGTCTCTCGGCAATCGTGACCAACAATCCCCCAGCCTTTCCGTTGGCAACCGGCAGCCCATTGTCTGCAGTGGTGACGCCGGACGGCATTCCGCGGATTTTCCACATCGGCCAGGACAACCACATCCGCGAATTACGCCTGGAGAAGACCGGCTGGGCCCAGGCCGATCTCTCGGCAATCGTGACTAACAATCCCCCGGCCTTTCCGTTGGCAACCGGCAGCCCATTGTCTGCGGTGGTGACGCCGGACGGCATTCCGCGGATTTTCCACATCGGCCAGGACAACCACATCCGCGAATTACGCCTGGAGAAGACCGGCTGGGCCCAGGCAAGTCTCTCGGCAATCGTGACCAACAATCCCCCGGCCTTTCCGTCGGCAACGAGCAGCCCATTGTCTGCGGTGGTGACGCCGGACGGGATTCGACGGATTTTCTACGTTGGCCAGGACAACCACATCCGCGAATTACGCCTGGAGAAGACCGGCTGGGCCCAGGCAAGTCTCTCGGCAATCGTGACCAACAATCCCCCGGCCTTTCCGTTGGCAACCGGCAGCCCATTGTCTGCAGTGGTGACGCCGGACGGCATTCCGCGGATTTTCTACATCGGCCAGGACAACCACATCCGCGAATTACGCCTGGAGAAGACCGGCTGGGCCCAGGCAAGTCTCTCGGCAATCGTGACCAACCCTCCCCCAGCCTTTCCGTTAGCAACCAGAGGACCCGTGTCGGGCGCGGTCGACAGTGAGGAGGTCCGCACGCCGCTCGACGCATTCTCTGCGAAGGTTACTTCGGACGGCATTCCGCGCATTTTCTATACCGGGTACCCTGGGGTGTAGTACACGCTAGGCCGCGTGCGTGCGCTCTTAATCGAGCCGGCGGCGCCGTCTTGGCCACGCTTGGCGGCGCGGCGGCGGCGTGGCCGCTCGGGGTGCGCGGGCAGCAGTCGGCGATGCCGGTGATCGGATTTCTGAGCATCAGGTCGCCGGGCACGGATGCACAATTCCTAGTCTCGTTCCGTCAGGGGCTGAGCGATAGTGGCTTCGTCGAGGGCCAAAATATTGCAGTCGAATATCGCTACGCGGAGGGTCAAATCGATCGGCTGCCTTCGCTAGTAGCCGATCTGGTCCGCCGTCAGGTAGCCATCATTGTCACCACCGGCAGCGTTCAGGGAGCGCTCACGGCCAAGACGGCGACCAACACGATTCCGATTGTTTTCACCACAGGCGGCGACCCGCTCAGAGAAGGGCTCGTTCACAGCCTCAATCGCCCAGGAGGCAATCTCACGGGGGTAACGACATCCTTTAGCGAGGCGGCGTCAAAGCGGCTGGGACTTCTTCGAGAGATTGCGCCCAAGTCCGCAGTGATCGGTGTTCTCGTTAATCCCAATGACCCTGTCGCCGCGAATAACGAGGCCGATAACATGCGTGCGGCGGCTCGCTCGGTCGGCCAACGAATCGAGATTTTGCAAGCCGGCACCGAGCGCGACATCGACACGGTCTTTGCAAGCATGATTGACATGCGGGTCGATGCGCTTCTTGTCGCACCCCATGCATTATTCGCGACCCAGACGAATCAGCTTGTCGCACTGGCGGCACGCCACGCAATACCAACGTTGTATTGGCGACGCGAGTTCGCCGAGGCTGGCGGCCTCATGAGTTATGGATCAAGCCTTGCGGACGCGTTTCGCGTGGTCGGCGTTTACGCCGGTCGCATCCTCAAAGGCGAGAAGCCGGGTGATCTGCCGGTTCAGCAGCCGACCAAGTTCGAGCTGGTGGTCAACGTCAAAGCCGCGAAAACGATCGGCCTTACGATTCCCGAATCCTTCCTCGCTCGCGCCGACGAGGTGATCGAGCTTCTCTCGGTCCTTCAAGGTCCGTTTCACTTGGAAGTTCGGATTCTTGTTCGTCGTTGTAAAATTATCACATGCAGGATTGAGGCTCATCCGTGAAGTTTCGATTAATGATTAGAGGCGCGTTAATACAAGAGCCTACGGGGGGTTACGACATGTTTATGTTTGTATGTTTATGTTTGTCTCTCGGGGTGAAGGATCGTTGATGATAGGGGTGTGCGATGAGGTGGGGGACTCTCGGTAGCTTTGGCTTGATAGCATTCATGGGTTGCACCGGCCCGGTTGTCGCGCAGCAAACCCAATCCCGTCCGAGGCTGGCCCAAAGCTATCAGCCTGCTCCTCCTCCGAACTGGACCGGACCTCAAGTTGGAGGTTTTGGCGGCGGGAGTTTTGGGTCGCCGTTCAGTTTCGCCGAACCCGGCGCGCACCTGTGTCCCGGCTCGGGACTGGGACCGATCAGTCCTCCTTGCTTCGAAACGCCTTTTCAGTTCTCCGGGCAGCCATGGAGCGGAACGGTTGGGGCCTTTGCCGGCTACAACGCGCAGTTCGGCAACCTGGTCGCCGGTGTGGAAGGCGATGCCGCCTGGAAGAGAATTTCGACTTCACAGACCCTTCCAGTCCCCTTTACTCCGATTTCTGGTCCAGTTGTGGGTGTGCCTGGTGTCGGGACATTCATGCGTTCAGAGACGTTCACCGGCAGTATGACCCAGCGCTGGGACGGATCCTTGCGGCTTCGCCTCGGCACGCTCGTCACGCCCTGGACATTGGCGTATGGCACGGCGGGAGGCGCTGTCGGCAGCGTATGCAATTCGTTCAGTTATACGGCAACATTGACTCCTCCTGTAGGCTCCCTCGGACCGCCTCCTACGTCTGCCTTCGGCGCGGATAATTGGTGCGAGACGCGAATCGGCTATACGGTGGGTGCGGGAGTCGAAACGGCACTCGCGCTTGGGAAAACCCTTGGGTATAATTCAAAGCTGAGATTTGAATACCGTTACACGGATCTAGGTTCCTTTTCCAGGGATGTCCCTCTGGCCGTGACAACGACGCCTTGTACCGTCGGCTGCACCGGCAACGCACATATCGACCTGCGCGCCGCGTTCCATACGTTCAGGGTCGGACTTGGGTTCGGGCTGTAGAAACGATCATAGGAACGTCCTATTGGCCATGCGGACCGAATACTGTTAACATTCCATCGAGTTGGACTTGTGACTTCACGCCGCTCCTGAGGGAGGGAGAGCGTGAAAGACATTGTCGATATCAAGTATCGCGGCTTTTTGAGCTGCTACCGCATTGATAAGGAGCGGTTTCGGACCGCACGAGGCAAGCGACGCCAGATGCTCGATGACGCGCTTTGTATATAGGCCCTATTCTATTGAAGTCCTACGCACGGCGCGGTTTCACGCCAAGGGTGCGTTCAGCCACGTCATATTTCTTATTTCTTATGGCAAATGACTCCCAGCGGGGTTTTCTTTTAAGTAAATCGTGGGACTCTGTGAGCCACATCACACAGCCCCCGCTTGTCCAGGACTACACCTTCATCTGCTCGTGATTGGTCTCACTTCGGACGAAGGGGGGTCCATCATGCGAAATGGCTATCTGAGGAATCCGCACGAATCTCCCGAGGGGGAGAGCGTAGAAGACATTACCGCCATCAAGTATCACGCCTTTTTGAGTTACAGCCACCGCGATGCGGCCTGGGGCAAATGGCTGCACGGCGAGCTTGAACGCTATCGGATTGACAAGGATCTCGTCGGACGGCAGACCGCGACCGGCCCGGTGCCGAAGACACTGCGGCCGATTTTTCGCGACCGTGAGGATTTCTCTGCCGGCCACTCCCTTACCGAGCAGACGCTTGCCGCGCTCGAAGCCTCCCAGTTTTTGGTCGTGCTGTGTTCGCCCGACGCTGCGCGGAGCATATACGTCAACGAGGAAATCCGCCACTTCAAGAGCATGGGGCGCGCCGATCGCGTCATCCCAGTCATCGTCGATGGTAAGCCGGACGATTCTGAACGCGAATGCTTCCCCGCCGCGCTGCGCGTCAAGATCGGCCCGGGCGGCGCGCTTACCGAGGAGCGCGAGGAGCCGATTGCGGCCGACGCGCGCCCCGAAGGCGACGGCAAGGAGATCGCCAAACTCAAGGTGGTCACGGGGCTGCTCGGTCTGGGTCTCGATGAGGTCGTCCATCGTGCGGAGCGGGCGCGCCGACGCCGCAATCGGCTCCTCGCCTCAAGCGCATTGGTATTCCTGTTCCTTGCCGGCTCCGCCATCGGAAGCGGAATTGCCGCCTGGAAGTATTTCACCAAATCGGAGGACTTGCGCGAGGTGACGGTTGAGAACGCATGTGATTTGGCCCCGAAGGTGGAGGTCTGGTTCAACGAGTTCGGCACGTCGATCGATCGCTTAATCGACCTTCTGAAGGACTCCGAACAGAAACTCGAAACGGCGGTCCAGAAAGGCGGCGACTCGCCCAAGCTGCGCCATTGCAAGGCGCAAACGCTGATCCACTTCGCGGACGGCCACCGGACGTTGGGCGACACTGAACAGTCGCTTAACCGTGCCAAAGAGGCGAGTTCACTGTTGGAGCGCCTCGTCGAGAGCCAGCCAAGGGAGCTGGCTTGGAGACATGATCTCATGAAGGCCTACCGGAAAGTTGGTGACGGCCTCGATGAGCAGGGTTTCTCGACGGACGCGCTCAATTGGTACCGCAGGAGCCTCGACGTAGGGCTTGGCCTGACGGCCGTCGCTGCAGCCGACCCAAAAACCGCCGAATGGCAGCACGATCTGTCGATCGCTTACAACAAGATCGGCGATGTGCTGCTGTTTAAGCTCAGAAATTCGACCGACGCACTTGGCTACTATCGAAACAGTCTCGCTATCAGACAACGCCTCGCTGAGGCCGATTCGAAAAACCCACTGTGGCAGCGCGATGTGGCATCGGCCTACGATCGGATCGGCGATGTTTTCAGATCTCAGGGAAATTCCACCGACGCGCTGAATAACTACCGCGAGTCGCTCAGGATTACCGGACGAGTAGCGACCGACCAAAAAAGAAGTTCCGACTGGCAGCGTAATCTGGCGCTGGTTCACGACAAGATCGGCGATGTCGAGCGCACCCGCGGAAATCTGACCGCCGCACGCGACAGCTACGAGCAGAGTTTGGTCATCAGACAAAACCTAACCGTAAAAGATGAGATGAATTCCCGCTGGCAACGTGATCTGGCGTTTTCTCATGTCAAGGTCGGAGATGTGCTCCGCGATCTCGGCAAACTCGACGAGGCGAAAAAGAGCTACCGTCGCGGCGATGACATTGTAGTGGATCGCGCCGGGTCGGATCCGAAAAATACCGTCTGGCAGTGGGACCACGCGTTCATAAACGACAGAATCGGTGGTGTGTTGTTTGCCATGGCACAGCTCGGCGGTTACGGGCTGGCGTCGAAGGAAGGTAGCCGGATAGATGAAGCGCTTAAAGCAAACCTCACAGAAGAAGCGCTTAAAAGCTACGGCGTGAGCCTCAGGATCAAACTCCAGTTGATCGACACTGATCCCAGGAACCTCTCCTGGTGGTATGACCTCGGCAACACCCATGCTCACATGGGGGAGGCCCTATCATTCCAAGGTGATTTCGCCGGCGCCGTGAAGAAGTACAAAGCGGCCCAAGAAATCTTCCACTCGCTGGTGAACGCCGATCCGAAAAACCCGTTCTGGCGTATCGATTTCTCGATGACATATGAGCGAATCGGCGACATTCTCTTCGACCAAGACAAGCCGGCAGAAGCGCTCGCAAATTACCGCGACTTCCTCGAAATAGCAGAGAGACTGACCGCGACCGATGTGTGGTGGCAAGTAGAGGCGGTGCGGTTCAATTGGCGCTTAGCGACCAACGGCGATGCTTCCGCCCAGAGATGGGCTACTATCGTGACGAGCTTGCAAGTGCTGAAGGCGATTGACCGGCTTCCCGCGGAACATTCCGGCTTGCTATCGGAGGCTGAGGCGGAGCTGGTTAAGTTACAAGCGTACTAAAAAAATGTCGCGCAATTGACCGTGGAGGTTGCCGCCCACTTGCACCGGGATCTATCTCCAGATCCTCGACCATAGTATGTGCGGTACACGTACCTCCCGGTATTGCAGTCGACCAGGCGCGAGCTTGTCATCAACTTTAAGACCGCAAAGGCGCTCGGGCTCACCCTCCCGTCCGGGCTGCTCTCCATCGCCGACGAGGTGATCGAGTAATGAAGCGCCGCGAGTTCATCAGGCTTGTTGGCGGCGCGGCGGTGTCTTGGCCGCGAGGGGGGTGGGCGCAGCAGTCGGGAAAGTTGCCGACGATCGGGTTACTCGTCTCCAGCACGCCTGCCGACGAGAGCCAACGCGTTGCCGCTTTCACGCAACGGCTGCATCAACTCGGTTGGATCGATGGCCGCACTGTCACCATCGCGCTTCGCGCCGCGGAATCCCGCCCGGAGCGCGTCAACGAGATCGCGGCAGAGTTCGTCCGACTGAAGGTCGAAATCATCGTCACGTCGGGAACCCCGATAGTCGCGGCGCTAAAGCAGGCGACGTCCACGATCCCGATCGTCTTCGCCGTAGCGGGAGACCCCGTTGGAAACGGACTCGTCGCCAGTCTGGCGCGACCGGGCGGCAATGTCACCGGCCTATCGCTCTTGCAGACCGAAACCGCAGGCAAACGGCTGGAGCTCTTGCGCGAGGTGGTTCCCGGGCTCCGTCGTTTGGCGATCATGGGCAATTTCAGCAACCCGCCGATCGGGCTGGAATTGGACGAGGTCAAAGAAATGACCAACAAGATCGGCCTCGAACTCGCTTCGCACGATATCCGGCGTCCGGAGGATATCGCGTTAGCCTTCGACGCGCTCAAAGGTCGCGCGCAGGCGCTCTACGTCGTACCAGATGCGCTCATCATTCCCAACCGAACCCGTATCATCATCCTGGCTGTCGGCGCGCGGCTCCCGACCATTTTCAATTCGCGCGAATACGTCAAAGAGGGAGCCCTGCTATCCTATGGACCGAACTTCCCGGACTTGTTCCGTCGCGCAGCCGACTATGTCGACAAGATTCTACGCGGGACGAAACCGGGCGAACTCCCGGTCGAGCAGCCGACCATGTTCGATCTTGCCATCAACCTGACGACCGCTAAGGCGATAGGTCTGGAAGTGCCACCGACGCTGCTCGCTCGCGCTGACGAGGTGATCGAATGAACCGGCGCGAGTTCATCACGCTGCTCGGCGGCGCGGCCGCGTGGCCGCTCGCGGCGCGCGCGCAGCAGCCGGCGATGCCAATTGTCGGCTTCGTCACCGGCCGGTCGCCCGAGGAATCCGCGCGCCTTGGCGCTGCATTCCGTAAGGGCCTCAACCAAACCGGCTATGTCGACGGCCAGAACGTGATGGTCGAATACTACTGGCTGGAGGGCCAATACAATCGCTTGCCGTCACTCATGGCTGACCTCGTCAGCCGACGTGTGGCCGTGATCGTCACGCTCGTCAACGTTGCTGCGCTTGCGGCCAAAGCTGCGACCACGACGACCCCGATTGTCTTCCTCGTCAGCGAAGACCCCGTCCGTTTGGGGCTGGTCGCCAGCCTTGCCCGGCCGGGCGGCAATATGACCGGCGTCAATGTTCTCTTCGCTGAACTTGTGGCCAAGCGGCTGGGGCTCTTGCACGACTTGGTGCCCAAAGCGGTTCGAGTTGTCGTGCTGGTCAATCCGGCCAATACGGTGAATGCCGAGGCCACGCTGCGAGAGATACCCGAAGCTGCACGCGGTCTCGGATTGCAAATTCAGGTAATCAACGCGAGCACCAGCCGCGAGATCGATGCGGCCTTCGCCACCGTGGTGCGCGAGCGAGCCGACGCGCTCTTCGTTGCTCCCGACGCGTTCTTAATCAGCCGGCGCGTCCAGCTTGCGACGCTTGCGGCGCGCCATGCGATTCCCGCGACCTATGCCTCTCGCGAGGTTGTCGAAGTCGGTGGACTGATGAGCTACGGGACAGATATCGTGGACATGTATCGTCAGGCCGGCGTTTACACCGGCCAAATTGTCAAGGGCGCGAAGCCCGCGGACCTGCCGGTCTTGCAGTCGACCAAATTCGAGTTCGTCATCAACCTGCAAACGGCCAGGGCGCTCGGCCTTGAAGTGCCGCCGGGTTTGCTGACCGCAGCCGACGAGGTGATTGAGTAAGGCGTGACTTCCTTCCGGTTTGGTGACGCGTGGTTGGTCAGCAATTTGGCGATCACGATGTCGCCTATTGGCCCCAAGCTGCCGATCCGGAATGTCCGCTCTTCGGTCGTTATTGGAGGCAAAGCGGACAAGATATGCTCAATGCGAGTTCTTCGCATTTTGACCCCTGAGCGGACATGCCCCTGACTCAATTGATCGGCGAATTGCTTACACGCGCGGAAACGCCTGTAGCCCGTCCCTGACCGCGCGACAATCCTATTGACCCAACTCCGTGAGAGCTGCGTCGAGCCGCGTGAGCATCGGGCTTTGTCCGAAGGGTGAAAGGATGCGCTTCGCCTCGGTCAAATGCTGAAGCGCGAGGGCACGCTTCTTCTTGATCTTAAAAGATAGGCCGAGGATCATTTGCGCATGGCCTACATGATGCCCCGCAGGATCCAAATGCGGATTCTCTAGGACGTGCGCCATCAACGCGCGGATGCGTGAGGACGCCGTGACCATGACCTTCAGCAGAATTGGCAAATTCTTCATCATGCTCAGGAACGGTACCTTTTCATTCCCGCCGACAATTTGTAAATATACTTCGGTCAGGAAAAGGCGGTACCAATCTGAGACGTCCCGATAACCTTCCCGCTCTCGTTTCAAAATGGCTTCTTCAAGCAAGCGGATACCATCGCTGATGCTTCCCTGAAGCACTCTGCACACGCCAATAATGCCATCACTGGCGACCAAAGCATAAAGGCCGCCGTCTGCAATGTCGCGACGACGTTCCTCATCTAATATCTTTGCGCCTTTTTCAGTCTGCCGAAGTAGCACCAGAGCGCACCCCTTGCCGATGCGGGCGGTGTTGCGATCAAAGGGCGTGACTGCGACCGCCAATGCTTGTTCGCTATATTCAAGAGCCTCCGCGTACGAATCGGATACCATGGCAATATAGGTCAATAACGCCAGGCCAAGTCCCATGGATCGAGGGTCCCCTAACGTCCGGCCAACATGCATAAGCTCGCGGGCCGAGTCGCGAGCATGCGTAATGCGTCCTCGGTGGAACTCTTCCCACCCGACAATAAACCTAATCGAATTTTGAATGTAGGAGTCGGACGTATCAGAGGCTGCCTTGATCGCATCGTTCTTGAGTTTCTCAAACTCAGCGAGTGGCTTCGGCGCAATCATGGTGGAGACATGTATCTCACCGGCCAACGAGTATGCCTTCGATCTAGTATCGCCGAGACGGCTGGCTATTGGTGAAGTTTCTACCTGCATCGAAACCGCTTCTCGATAGCGCGCGCTCCAGATAAGCGCGAATACATATTGATGTCGGATCAAAACGGCTCTTGGATCGTCCCCCAAACGGTCAACGCGCGCCAAATGGCGCCTAAGTACACGAATCGTATTTTCTATTTGAGCGTTCAGGTTCGAGAGCATGGCGTAGGAAACCAGAAAGTCGGCAACCTGATCGTCTGAGGAGCAATCCACATTGTTGTCGAGGAGAGCGAGAGCAGCACTCAAGTGCGTTGCGGCTTCATCAAGGGAATACACGCTGAGGCTTTTACTGCCGGCCATAGAGAGATAGACAAAGGCTTTGTCGGCGCGATCGGTCTGGCTGTAGTGATGAGCCAGTACCTCGGCTACTTCGCCGAGGCGGTTGCCTCTGCGGCGCTCGATCTCCTCACCGATCTTCAAATGCAGCGCTTTGCGCGGGTCGGTGAGTAGGCTTTGGTATAGTGCGTCCCGCACTAGCGCGTGTTTGAACGCATAGTCGCCAGACTTGCCATCAAGTCGCACCAGATCGAGCGCGTGGATCGCAGCCAGCCGAGCGTTGACGTCGGTCTCACCTGTCACAACCGTTAGCAACTCCGGACCGAAGTGCCTTCCGATCACTGAGGCCGCTTGCAAAAGCGCGCGATCTTTCGGCGCGAGACGGTCTACGCGTGCCGACAATAGGCCTTGAACGCTTGCGGGAAGAGCAGCACCTACAGCGTTCGGATCGAACTCCAACGTGCCCCCAGAGATGCGCAACATGCCCCGCTCAGTGAGGAAACTCACGATCTCCTCAGCAAAGAGTGGGTTGCCCTCAGCCTTGTCGACCAACTGACGCGCCAAGCGTTCGGGCAGATCGTCGGTCGCAAGCCGAGTCTGAACCAGGCTGCGAATTTCGGACCTGGACAGAGGGGCTAGAGGTAATTTGATTAAGAAGGTGCGATCCAGCCAGGTTGGTGCGTATTCCGGACGACGCGTGTGCAGGAGGAGGAGGAGTCGCAGCTTTCGCGTGCCGGAAATGATTTTGGCCAAAAGCTCTTCGGAGGCGCTGTCGATCCAATGCAAGTCTTCGATGATCATGACCATCGGCGAAACGAGGCAGCGCGCTTCCAGGAATTGCTGCAAAAGCTCGCGAGTGCGTAAGCCGATTAGTACGCCATCGAGCCCTGTCAATGCGCCGTCCGGAACTCGAAGGCCAAGCAGGTGGAGTAACAGGCCGAGGTTACGGACAGAGTGCAGGCTTAGCGCTTTCAGCCCCATCTCGAGCTTCTGTGCCACATCGCTTTCCGCCTCACCAGCGCTGATACGGAATGAGCCGCGTACCACTTCGATGAAGGGGAAGAACGGTGTCTGCTGGGTTTCGGATGAGCAGCTTCCTCTCAAGACGAAGGCGCGGTCCTTGCCGATGCGTTGACAGAACTCATGCAGCAGCCGCGATTTGCCCATGCCCGGTTCGGCCACGATGTCGACCACACACAGGTGGGAACGAGCCTCTGTGAGGCCGCGCTCTAGCACGTCCAATTCGCATTCGCGCCCGACAAATGTGCTGAGGCCGCGACTTACCGCCGCCTCGAAACGAGCGGCACCGTGACGAATGGCATCGAGCCGATAGACTTTTTGCGGTTTGGATTTACCCTTGATCTGCTGCTCGCCCGCGAAAGTCGCCTCGACCCTTCCCTGCAACAAACGGTACGTTGCCTCGCTCATGCAAACCGAATCCGGCGTGGCAAGCGCCTGTAAGCGCGACGCGAAGTTCACGGTGTCGCCTTGAACCGTCACGGCTGCGTCGGCGCCGCCCTGCACCTTGCCAATAACTGCCAATCCAGTATTGATGCCGATCCGAATTTGCGGCCGGGTGCCGTATTTAGCGTCGAGATCGCTGCCAGCGGTTCGCAGCCGTTGCAGGATCGAAAGAGCCGCGCGGCACGCGTGCAGTGGGGCGTCCTCGAAAGCGACGGGTGCACCAAAGACCGCCATGATGCCATCGCCTGTACGGTCCTGAACGACCCCGCCCTGCTCGAGTACCGCGTCATCCATCAGCGGCCAGAGGCTTCCCATGAGCGCAAAAGCTGCTTCCTCTCCCGCCCGTTCTGAGAACGTCGTGAAGCCCACCACGTCGGTGAATAGAACGGTGATTTGCCGGCGTTCAGCTTCCATCGGGTTCTACCCGTCAGAAGTCGCGCTCCTGTGAGGGAGCTTCTGTGAAACTTGCGTGAATTTACGGCATGTTGAATGCAACATCCAGAAAGATGGATGTCAGCTAATGGCAGAGCGCCCCGAAGGCGCGCATCACTAGTGGAGGAAGATTCCACCCGGA
>Ga0070699_100002815_pt1 | contig 15522 bp, 21 predicted proteins | sample KBSK1503metaG_FD_65473 | JGI IMG/M metagenome (GOLD analysis project Ga0070699, IMG submission 65473) | Corn, switchgrass and miscanthus rhizosphere microbial communities from Kellogg Biological Station, Michigan, USA - KBS K1-50-3 metaG | ecosystem: Host-associated > Plants > Roots >...
GTCTACGAGGGGAGGGGGTTGCAAGGGGGAGGGGATTCGTGGGATAGTTGCCGGGTGCCCGACGTTGCCGACGAGCTGCGTGTGCGCTCCCCAGGCGACTGGCTACGTCCCTCGATGCTCTCGAAACTCGGCGCTCGCCGCGGCGACCGACTGCCGGACCCTCGACCGCCAGCCGCACGAGCACAACGCCCGGAAGCCCACGCCCCGGAGCGTCTCGACTTCGAGCAGCTCCGAATCTTCGCGGACGCGAACCGGCTTGATCGTCGGCCGATGCCCCCGCCTCAGGCCGGCCACGGCTAGTGCCAGAGCAGGAGCAGGATCGCCGCCGCGAGGATGCCCAGCACGCTCAGGACGGCGAGCCCCGCTTCAGGGTTCACGTGAAGTGAATCGTGAGGATGATCGCGCAGACGAGAATCCCTGCGAGCAGGAGCGTGTCCAGCGTGATCGTCACGGCCGGGAGGTTGGGAAGCTTCCAACGATCGGCGCGGTCGGCGCCTGCGCGTTCCCCATCCACGACGGCGTACCGTACTGCGCCTCATCGATCACGGGCGGCCGAACGTCGTAGAGCTTCTCCACGAACCCCCGCCCCTGGCAGGTCGGGCATTCGGCCTGTTCCAGCTCCGGGCGCTTCGACCCCGTGAGCACGTAGCCGAACCCGTCGCAATCGACGCAGCCATGGAACTTGTCATGGACCTTCAGCACCGGCCTGGGCGACTCGCCCTGGAAGTCGAACCCGGTCCCCGCGCAGCGCGGGCACGGGGGCGGCGCGTTGTCCTTGCCCAAGATCCGGTGGACGCGCTTTTCGTAGAGCGTTTGCGCCTTGTCCAGCTCTCCGAGCTGCTCCGCGCTAAGCGCGCCCTCCGGTAGCGGCGGCTCGGCCGCCTCGGTCTCCGTTTCCGGCTCGGCCGGCGGCTCGGCCGGCTCCTCCTCGCCCGCCTCCTCCTCGTCCGGCTCCTCGGCCTCGGCGCGTGCGGCCTCGGCCTCGGCTAGCTCAGTCGCCTTGCTCATGCTCTACCTCCCGTGGGCGCTGTGATGCCCCTAGACGGCGTTGTAAGCCCCGCTGAGGCCCGTCGCGGCAGTTTAGGGCTAGCCGACTTGCAACGGCGCGATCTTGAGCCAGCGGTTCGAGAAGTGCTCGTCCTGCGACGTGTCCGACTTGTACTTGCAGCGCACAAGCTGGCTGGCCGACGTGATCGTGATCTGGCGCAGCGCCGACACGGACGAGACGCGCACGTTGTCGTCCTTGTGGACGCAGGCGTCCGCGTCGGCCGCCGCCGAGCCGCTGTAGGTAAACGACTGGAAACCGAAACAGATGTTGCCCCCGCCCGCGTTCGCGTAGGCGCGGCAACCGTGCTCGATCCGGTACACACCTGCGAGCGGCACCGTGATGTCCGGCCCCGCCGTCGCGAGGTCGGTGTAGCTGTTCGAGGACGTGTCCTGATCGGTGTCCACGAACGCGGTCAGCGGCACGTCGGCCACGGCCTCCCACTTGTACGTCCCGCCCCCGCTGTTGTAGCGAAGATGCCAAAGCACACGGTTCGTCGCGTCGGCCACGTAGTAGACCTCATCCCCGTCGGCCGGCGAGCCCGGCAGCGACGTCACGACCGCAGGCCCGCCGAACGCCCCCGTCGGCCCCGTCGGACCCGTCGGCCCGGTTGCGCCTGCCCCCGTTGGACCGGTCGGGCCCGTGGGCCCGGCTGGACCCTGCGAGCCCGTCATGCCGTTGGCGCCTGTCGGGCCCTTGATGTTGCCGACGATCCCATACATGCCGGCGCTCTTCAGGTAGACGTAGCCCGTCGCCGTGTCCAGGTAGTAGTCGCCGTCGATCCCGAGCCCGTTCGAGGGTGCGCCGACACCGGAGCGCCATACTGTTCCGGGCGAGCCGGGGGCGCCGTTGCTGCCGTTAGCCCCCGTGGGTCCAGTCGGCCCCGTGGCGCCGGTTGCAGCCGTCGCCCCGGTGGGACCGGTCGGTCCGGTGGAACCCGTCGGTCCGGTCGGCCCGACCGGACCCGTCGCCCCCTTCGGCCCCGTCGCGCCCGTCGGGCCCTGTCCGGTCGGAGGCGGGTAGATGTTGCCCTCGAAGCGGGTTACGCCGGCCTCGTCGATTAGAGCGATGCTGCTCATTCGCGTTACGCCCCCTTCGGAATGTCGAGAAACTCGTTCGCGTCGTTCAGCGAGTAGCCGCGCTCCAAGAGCGCCGCAATCGCGTCGTCGCGCGTCCACGGCAGCCCGGTAGCACGGTTCACGATCAGCGCCCGGTACGCCTTTTTGACCTCAGCCGGCGTCAACTGCTTACGGATCAGCGCCCGCTCGGCCTGCCACAAGCTGAGAACAGTCGCCTGCGCGGCCGGAGCGACGCCCAGCGTCGTCAGCGTCGTAGTCGCCGTCGCGTCGTCAGTCTCCTCCGCGACGTAGGAGCGGTGCAGCGTCCCCCACAACTGCACCTGCGCCTTGGTCACGTTCGGATCGGCCGTCGCCCCGCCGCCGCCGGCCCACTTCTCGGCCGCCTGCTTCGCCCGGTCCGGCCGCCAACCCATATCGATCAGGTCGGCCTCGGTCTGCGCCGCCGTCAGCGTCCCGTCCGCCGTCAGCGCCCGCATCACGAACGCCGACGGGTACGTGTAGCGCGAGTGCCAGGCAAGGTTGTACCACTCCGGGCGAATGTTCGACTGCCGCAGCGCCCGCAGAAACGCCGGGTGAATGTCGGCGGTCGGCCCGTCATACGTACCGCCGCGCTGCAAACCGATCCAAACCTGATGCCACGTCAACGGCCGCCCGCTGATGTGAAACAACAAGTCGGAATGCTCGTCCGACAAGCCCCACTTCTCGGTCCCGGCGTGCCGCTCGGCCGTCGAAATCCAGCCGCGCAGCTCGCCCTGGATGAAGTCGCGGGCGGTGGGTATCTCGCGGAACCCCTCGAACAGAAACGGCGCCCACTCGTTGCGGGTGTTGCCCTCCGCAATCGCCCGTTCGAAGTCGGCTTTTTCGATGATCCCCCTGAACGTCATTCGCGCCGCCAGGTCGGGCGAGGCAGGCAGGCCGACGATCCGCGCGAGCACCTTCAGCCGGTCCGCGTCAACGCCGGACGCGGCGGCCTCGGTGAACGCGTTCAGGTCCACGGTCGGCATCGGCGGCACCTTCCCCGGCGCGGACGGCGGCGCGACCGGCAGGATGCCGAGATTCGCGATCAGCCCGCGCTGAACGGCCGTCGCGATCACCGCCGGATCGAGGCGGACGTCTTTCAGCGCGACAAGATCGTCGATCCATTCCTGTTCGAGCGCTAGCCGCTTGACCGCCCGCCTGAACCCCGGCTCGCCAATCTCGCCACGGCGCCACAGCTCGAACGCGGCCTCGACTCCAGGGCCGACGTTGGCTATGTCGATCAGCGCCGTGAACTGCTCATCGCCGTAGCCTGATTGTTTCGCCCACGCGCGCGCCTTCTTCTCGTTCACCTGTCCTTGCGCGACGCCGGCCGCGAGCGTCATCGCGCTCGGCGGCTTGTGCGGGTAGTCGGACCACGCCTCGTTCGTGATTTCCTGGGCGACCGGCGCGAGCGCCGGGAACGCGGTCAGCCCGATAGCGACGCCGGCGCCCTCGCTCGCGGCCCTGCCGAAGAACTTGGAGAGCAGCGCCACGGCGGCGGCTACGCCTCGCGGATAAAGCCTCGGATCAGCCCGAGCGCCTCGCCCTCGACCGCCTGCAAGTCGCGGATGAACTCGATCAGCGAGATTGTTCCAGCGATCAGGAGCGTGTCTTGAAGTAGCGACGAGAGCAGGTCCGTGTCCATCCCGCAGGTGTTCTTGCCGACGCGGCGGACGTTGCTACAGCGAAGCCAACCGAGGCCGAGCCGCGACAACACGGCCGCGACCAGCCCCGTCAGCCCCGCGACCGTCGCGAGCTTTTCGAGCGTTGTCAGCCGCCTGCCGAGCCGGCCGATGTCGCGCTCGGCCGTCTTGAACCGCGAGCGTGTCCACGCGAACCCGTGCTCGACCGCTACCGCCGTCGAGTGCGCCTGCGCCCGGACGAGGTGGAGCGCTTTTAGCAGCGTCGCGAGCGAGTGGGCTACGCCTTTGAGCGCGTGCACGAGCAACGCCTCGATGAACTGTTGGACGTGTCGGAGCGTGTGCCTGCCGAAACGGGGCAGCGTGACCGCGCCGTAGTGGTGGAAGGCCGCGTAGACGGCCTCGGCGCCTACCGCGACCTCGTGCGCGAGCAGCCGCGCCATTTGCGCCGCGTGCGACGAGGTGTAGACGAACGCGTGTTGACACGACAGGGCCGCCGCCGCGAGCGCGTGCGAGACGTTGTGGTCTACCGCGTGGAAGGCGTCCGCGACGAACCCGAACGGGTGAACGTGCCCGAACGGCCCGGTAGGAATCGAGATAGCCCCGAACCTGTCACCGAGCCAACGGAGCGCCGTTCCGAGCGTCGCGTCCCAGCCGTGCTGCAACCCCCACAGCGCGATGAACGCGACGAACGTTCCAAGCGCCGCCAGCCCGTAGAGCGCCGCCGGGACCGCCGGGGGCGGCACGACCTCCGCGAGCAGGCTATGCATTCTCTACCGCGTCCAGGACCGCGATCTGACGGTCAACCTCCGCGACGAAACGCGAATAGACGGGCGCGAAGAAATCGACGGTCGGATAGCTCCACTCAAACGTCGTGGTGCTCTTGCCGGACGTTGACCTCACCGTCACGTCAATCATGTTCACAAGCTGATTCGCCGGGTTAATCGTCTGGATCGTCCCAATGGACACGACGCCGGGAACGTTCGCGAACTGGTCGAACCCGTTCGCGAGTTGGGCGAGATATTCCGCCACGTCGGCCGTCCGGGCGTAGTAGTCCGGCCCGAACGAGGCCAGGAACACAATCCCGGACTCGGTTGCCCGCGCGGTCACCTGTTGCACCTGTTGTGTCGAGGCGGGAGGGACTAGCTCTACGACTTGCTCTGCCCCGATGAACTCGTACGCGGCGGCCATTCGCGCCCCCTGCTAGCGGATTAGACGCGCGAGCCGTGCCCTAGCCCGCGCGGCCCGATTGAGAGATACGGGCAGGCTCCGAAACATCGCGTCCAACAGGTGATGCCACGCCCGCGTCGCCTTCGTCGGCCCCGTCGGCGTCCCAATCGGCCCGACCGGACCGGGCGGCGCGACCACTAGACCGCCTCCCCCGAAGAGACTGCGAGCAGCGGCGGCAGCAGCGGCAGCGGCTCCAAGGGCGTTTCCTGCCACACGTGCAACACGAGTTGCGTGATCGTCGCCCCGGCCGTCAGCGTCGAAACGGTGATGATCGCCCCGTCACGTAAATCCAGCGCGGGCAGGCTTGAGGCGACGTCGGTTACCGCCATCCGGTCACCCTACCCCGCTCACAGCCAGGTCGGAATCGAGGTCAGCGGGATGCCGAACTCGTCGTCCGGTTTCGCCCCGGCGAGGCTCCACGTCCCCGACGGCGGCCCGAGGTCGAGCGCGGAGAAGTTCGCCATTCGGTAGGCGTTCAGGGTGACGATCCCGCCGACGGCCTGTTCGGCGTAGTCGTGCGCCCACGCAAGCCCCACGTAGTAGCTGAGCGAGTCCATCTTCGCGACCTGCCACACGACCGTCGATGCGTAGTCGAACACGTTCGCGCCCACGTGCAGATCGGCCGGGCCGCCACGGTAGACCTCCGCCGGCCCGACGATGCTGCCGCCGAACCCACTCCCGGCCGGAAAGTTGAAGCCCGTCAGCAACAAGCCGACGCCAACCTGATACGGGAACGCGGGCGGATCCGCCAGCGGCAGAATCGCCCCGCCGCTGAGCACGAACAGTTGAACCCTGCCGATGATCACGTAGACGCCCGGGCGCTTGACCGCGAACCCCTGCCAACCGGACGGCCACGCAACCGAGTAGTCGAAGCTGAACGTGTCACCGACCCAGAGCGAGCCCGAGTAGAGAAACCCGTTCACGAGGCGGTTGGGGTTCTCGATCAGGTTGTCCGGGAGCGCCGGAACCGTCTTCGTGTCGTTCGTGCCCCCGGAGAGGTTCGAGCCGTGCGCGAGCGAGAACGTCCGCGCCGCGCCCCAATCAACCGGCGTATACGTCGCGTCGGGCGCCCGGATCGGCGTCGCCGCCGACACGCCGATAACGGTCGGGATGTACGGGCGCTTTTCGGCCGCCGACACGGGCGGACCGGGCGCGGCGGCGGCCTCATCGCCTAATCGAAGCGCCCAGGTCGCGGTCCCGTTGTCACCCGCCGGGATCGCTTCGCTCTGGCGCTTCGTGGCAATCACCACCCCCGACTGCTCACTGATCGACAGCTCCGGCCGCGCGTCGGCGCCCACGGCCGACACCGACGCGACGACCGACTCCAGGCCGAGGACGACTCCGGGCGGCAGCGTGAACGACGCCTGTTGCGTCCCGTTGCCGGGCACGACGATTGTGCGCGGCACGCCCCCCGCCTCGAAGCTGCTCACCCGGCTACTCCCGGACAGGCCACTGCTCGACCAGCATCCCCGCGACCCTGATCCGGTCGCCCGCGTTCATGTTGTCCACCGCCGCGACGATCACGAGCCCCGCGTACAACCGGATCGGCGGGATGCTCGCGCCGATCTTGGCCGCATCGTTGGCGCCGAACTGCTGGATGCCGACTCCGTAGCTGATCCGCGAAGTCACCCCGGACGTGGTGTGGAACGGCGGCGCCGACTGGAAAAACGGCCGCCCCTCCGTGTCCTCAATCGATAGGAACGGCTGCCGGTTCGCCGCCGCGACAGCGTTCACCAAATCGAACGAGAGGCCGAGCAGCGTCCACTCGACGGCGCCGGGGACGACGACGTAAAGCCACTGGCCCGTCGGCGGCGACGGCAGCGCGATAGCGGCCGTCCGACCGCGCGTCACGGTTAGACCTGTCGCGTCAGCTCAGCGAGGATTACGTCTAGCTCTACCGCGCTGCCGGACGGGTCCGCCGCCTGAAGGTTCGTGCTGCCGGCGTTATTCGAGTTAATCACCGGGATCAGCGACGCCTGATACGCCTTCGCCAAATCGGCGAACAGATACGCGTCGTGCTCGGGATCGGCGAGAACGGGACCGCCAACGCGGAGGTTGCCTGTGTCGATCCCGCTCAGGCCGATGGCAGCACAGGGAATGTCGGACGTGAACCCGAGCACCGCATAGAACGTGTTCGCGTGCAGCCGGTTGTCGGCCGCGTTCAGGGCCACGCTGGCGCCCCAATCCCCCGATCCGGGCGTCAGCGAGACGTGGATGCCGACGAGGTTTTTCATTGCGGCCTTGACCGCGTCCCAGCCGGCGAGCGCGGCGGCGATTCCCGGAATGTCCTGGTAGTACATGATGAAAGTGACGTTCACGTTGTCGCCGTTCTGGCCGGCCGCCTGCACCGTCAGCACGTCGGACGGGTAGACGGGTTGGTCGAACCCTCCCGGCGACACGAGCGACGCGCGACCGGCAGGCGCGAGCGCCGAGCCGTCCGGCAACTGAGTCCTTATGCCAAAAACTTGATCGTGAAAGCGCGTCGCCGTGAGTGACAACTCGCAACTGTTCGAGTCGTCTACGCCCCAAATCTCGGCGAGGAACGCGGGGCTGCCAATCGGGACGTTGAAAAACGTCGCGCTGTCGCCGGTACCGGGAGTCAGCGCCTCGAAGGCGGTGCCGCCGAGCCCCGTACTGAAGAAGTTGACGACTTGTAGGCCCTGCATCGGGCGTCAGCCCTCCGCCTAGGCCGGCGCCTGATAGCGGGCCATGCCGTTGATCCACGCCGTCGCGCGGTTGATCGAATCCTGGAGCGTCAGATTCGGCATGGACTGGACCTGAGATTGCAGCGTCGCCTCGTAGGCCAAGAGCGGCGTGAACGCGGCGGCGACCTTGCCCTCACTCGCGCCGACGCCGGTAGCGAAGTTCGCCGCCTTCGCGATCGTCGCGGCCTTCCATCCCTGCGTCCCGACGCGCCGTAGCCCGTTCGCCCACTTGCCCGAGTTGAACGCCGCCTGCACGTTGGCGAGGTACTTCGGTCCCGCCTGGATCGCGAGCCCCGCCTGGTCCTTCTGCGTGGACTGAACCCCGTCCGTGTAGCGGGTCGTCGCCGCCTGCGTCTGCTGCGACCAGCGAGCGGCAACTGTCTGCGCGTCAGGGATGAAATGGATACCGGGGACGCCGAAAAGCATCGCGGCCGAGAGTACGGGTCACCCGTTCGGGTATTCAAGCCTGACTACGGGTACCCCTCCGTAGCTAAAATCGCCGCCCGATGCCGTGGCGCCCTGGCCGCAATGGGACGATTTGTCGGGTCTGTGGTGGGCACGTCGCCGAAGTGGGAAGCCTCTCTGCTCGTGGCAAATGTCAGGAGTGCGCGCTCGCCCGGATGGAAGAGAACATCGTCGGGCTTCACCTTCACTTCGGCCCGCCGTTGCTGCGTTGGCGTAGAGGAATGGCCGCCTGCGTCGGTACCACGCTCCTAGACGACCTAGACGACAACCCGTAGGCTCGCGCCGATGGGGAACCCATACCCCGCGAGCTTCACCGACGACTCGGGCGTCACCCGCTTTGAGGGTGAGGTCACCTTCACCAACCCCGGCAATCAACCGAGCCCCGGCCCGACCGGCGCAACGGGCGCGACAGGAGCGACAGGTGCGACAGGAGCGACCGGCCCCGGCGCCACCGGACCCACCGGACCCACCGGGCCGACAGGCGCGACGGGCGCGACGGGCGCCACGGGCGCAACCGGCGCGACGGGCGCGACCGGCTCGGGCGGACCGCTCAAGCTGATCAGTTTCCCGTTCGCGTTCAACACGGCCGGACTCAACAATGGCGTGACCGCCTACACCCCGGCGCTGGGCGAGGTTCTCTACAACGCCTGGTTTGAGGTCGAGACCGCGTTCGACGGGACGACGCCGAAGGCGGACATTTCGCAGTACACGGGCGCGGATACGAACCTCGGCCTGTTCACTGACGGCAACGGGGCAGTCCCGCTCGCTACGGCCGACACACTCGACCTCGGCGGCGGCCCCGCCACTGGCCCGCACGCGGTGGCGGTGGGATCACTTCTAGCCCAGGGCGGCCCGAACGCTCGGCCAGCCCCGGCCGTGTTTACGTCGGTCGATCCGCTGCTTTTGGTCGTCTCGCAGAACGGTGAGAAGGGCGGCACCGCGATCGGCGGCGCGGCAGGCGCCGCGACGCTGCGCCTGTTGATCCTCACGCCGACGCCGTAGTGACGCTCGGCCTCGTCGCAATCGTCAGAAACGAGGCGGCCGTACTTCCACGCCTGCTCGCGAACGTCCGAGGCGGGATCCACTGGTGGACGATCTGCGACACCGGCTCCACCGACGGCACGCAAGCGCTGATCCTGAACGCGCTCGCCGGCGTACCGGGCGAGCTGCACGAACGCCCCTGGGTCAGCTTCGGCCATAACCAGACGGAGATGCTCCGCTACGCGCGCGGCAAGGCCGACTATCTCGTCCACCTTGGCGCCGACGAAACCCTTGACGGCGCCGTCCGCCTCGACGCCCTAACCGAACCGTCCTACGCGCTCACGATCAAGGACGGCGGCCCCCTGTTCGCAACACCACGCCTGTTCCGCTCCGACCTCGACTGGCGCTACGTCGGCGCCGCTCACGCCTACTTGACGGCGCCGCAGGAGCCGATCCCCGGACGGACGCTGCTCGACGGGCTCGAAGTCATTCACCACGGCGACGGCAACCGCCGCCGCACGGGCACGCGCTTCGAGCAGACACGCGCGCTGTTGGAACGCGAATACGCGCTCGAACCGACGAACCCGCGCACCGTCTACTACCTGGCGAACACCTACCGTGACCTCGGCCGGATGGACGACGCCCTGCCCTTGTACTGGCTGCGGGCGGCGCTCGGCGGCTGGCAGGCGGAGGCGGACAACGCGCGCGAGCAGGCCGAGCGGATCGAGGCCGGCGACGGCCGCCGCGTCGGCGTACCCTCGCTCACGTAGTGGCGACTGCCGGTCAGCGCGTCCACCTGCACTTCCTGATGCGCTACCTGCTCACGAAAGAGCCGCAAATCCACTACAAGCAGGTGCGGCCGATGCGGACGACTCACTTCACCGAGCAGCACTTGACTCAGCTACTTGACCACGGCGGCGAGATCACGATGGACTGCTCCGAGGCCGTCACCTGCCTGTGCAAGTGGGCTGGACTCTCGGACCCGAACGGCCGCGGCTACGACGGGTCCGGCTATACGGGGACGCTGCTCGCGAATCTGCGCCACTACGCGAACCCGGCGAAGGCGAAAACGGGGGCGCTCGTGGTGTTCGGCCCCGGCTCCGGTGAGCACGTTTGCATGGTGCTCGACGCCGCCCCCGATCCGATCCTCTGGTCGCACGGGCAGGAGCGCGGCCCGATCGCGGTCAAGTTCAGCGCGGAGCGGGCGGCGCACAAGCCGCCGGCGGTTTTTCTCAGCATCGCCCGCCTGTAACTTCGCGCTAGGCAGGTGAAAGACTGGGAGGCAGGGGACGCGTCGTACACCTGCCCGCATTGCGGCAACGCGTTTGCGGACGGGGCTGCCTACGACCGCCACCGCGTCCCCCGCTCGGCGGCGACGCGGCGCAGGCGGTGCATCGCACCGTGGAAGGCCGGGTTGGTGCGGGGCAGGGCCGGACGGTGGGAAATCCCGCCGAGCCGGGGTAGCTAGCTCAAGGGATCACGGCCGGCTGCCGTTATGCCGATCAACCAGACATGCGGCTTTTGCGGCCCTCATCGTGGACGATCGCCTTTGCCCTTCTCGACACGATCATCGTCGGAACGACCTGCGAGCAGTTCATCGTCGCGGGTAGGGCCGATCCGGTCCTGATCGGTTGGGCGGCGACGATCCTCGCCGCTAACGCGACGGGGCGACGCTAAGCCGCAATACTAGGACGGGCCGCTCACTCTCCCCGTTAGGAGTGGCCACCGGTTGCCCCGGCCTCCCGCAGTGGGCCGGGGCTTCCCTTTTGATGCACTATTTGATACACTAGTGTGAACCGACCGAGGGGAGACGGGCATGAGGGAAGATCCGAAGAAGGTACGCCGCGATTGTGTGCGGATGATTCGGCAGGCGTGGCCGCATCGGCGCTCGCTGCGCGGACGGCTAGTTATCAAGGCGAACGTCGCGACGCTGCGAAAGCTCGCGTCATGAGCGACGCGGAGACACTCAACCACCTGACGAACATCGTTGACGTGGTGGAACGGCTCAACGGACTGGACACCAAGCGCGGCAAACAGATTGCCCAGCTTCACACCGAAATGGCAGAGCTGCGCGACAGCATCCTCGGCCTGAGCCAAGAGATTGAGCGCCTGAACGGCGAGGTACGCGAAGTGGAGGGCAGGCTTGACCGTCGTTACCCTTGATTCGCGCCGTCGGTCGGCCACCATAGGCGGCAGCCGTGCGGCTGCCGCCTGTGGCCTCGACCCGCGCGTGAGCCGGATCGAGTTGTGGCACGAACTCCTGCACGGCATAGAACGGCCGCAGTCCGAGGCAATGGCAATCGGCCTCGAAGCGCAACCGCTGATAGAGCAGCTCGTCACGCAACGAGGGTTCGAGATTGTGCCCGCGCCCGCCGACGGATTCGTGCGCGAGGGCAGGCCGTGGATGATCGTCCATCCCGACGCCTTTGTGACCGTCGAAGGTGAGCGCGGCCTCGGAGAGTGGAAAACACGCGGCCTCGGATGGGCCGACGACGCGCAGGCCCTCGCCGCCGCCGTCATGCAGCTCCAGCACGGCTTTGAGGTCACCGGCACGACGGTTGGCCTGCTCGCCGTGTTGCACGGCGGCTACGGCGGGATGCGACTCGACTTGCGGACCGTCTGGCGCGACGACGACCTGATTCGGATGATGGTCGAACACGAAGAGGAGCTACTCGACTTCGTGCAGCGGGGCGTTCCGCCTCCCCCGGACGGCTCCGACTCGGCGCGTCAGACGGTCCGCGAGCTGTTCCCCGTCTCGAACGGCGAGACGATTCGGCTCTCGAAACAGGGATGGGAAAACGTCAAACAGATTCGCGCCCTGAAAGAGCAGCTCAAAGCGGCGAAGAAACGGCAGGCCGAGCTAGAACAGGCGGTCCAGCTCGAAATGGGCGAAGCGGCCTCGGCTATCAGCCCGTTCGACACGCCCGCGTGTAAGTGGACGACGTTCCCGCGGACCGCAATCGACACGACGCGGCTCAAAAAGGAACGGCCCGACATCGCAAAGGCGTTTTCCGAAACTTCGACTCTGCGGAGGTTTTCCGTTGACTGACTCAATCGACACGAGCGGCCTCAGGGCCGAGCTCGAACTCAGCGCCGCGTCGCCGCGCGTGAAGGACGTTCGCGCCCTGCTCGGCGAGTACGGCCCGGAACTGGAGAAGCGGCTACCGGAAATGGTTAGCCTAAAACGCTTCAGCGCCGTGCTGCTGAACGAGGTCGGGCGCAATCCGAAGCTTGAGGAGTGCTCCGGGCGGTCGCTGATCGCGGCCGGCCTCCGCTGCGCGGAGCTGGACTTGTGGCCCGGTCCGCTCGGCCTGATCTACCTCGTGCCGTTCCGCAACAAAAAGACGAACACGACCGACCTGGTAACGATCATCGGCTACCGGGGGCACGTGGAGCTTGCCTACCGGACCGGGCTCGTGAAGGACGTCAGCGCCGCGCTCGTGCGCAAGGGCGATTACTTCAAGTTCCGCGAGGGGACGCGGCCGTTCCTCGACCACGAGCCGGACGGCCCGCCGGCCGAACGGGAGATTGTCGCGGCGTATGCCGTCGCGCGGTTGAAGTCCGGGGGCGCGCCGTTCCGGGTGATCTATGAGCCGGAGTGGGAACTCGCCCGCTCACGGTCGAACGCCCGCAACGCTGGCCCGTGGGTGACCGACACGGACGCGATGATCCTCAAAACCGCCTACCGGCGCCTAGAACCGAAGCTGCCGAAAACACCGTTGATGCAGCGAGCGTTCGGCGTGGACGAGTCGCCGGTCCGGGAGATTGACGAGGACGGCGACTTGGCGATTGAGGATGCGGGCGATGAGTGAGCTTCCGCACATTCTCCGACCCGACGACGAGCCGACGGCCCCGGCGCAGCGCGATCTGCCCGACTTCGCCTTGACCGACCTCGGCAGCGCCGTCACCGCGCTCAGGGCGCTCGGAGACTCGATGCAGGCCGAGCATCAAAAGCTCGTGACGGCGATGCGCCGCTGCGAGCAGGCCGGCTTGTACGTGAATCCGCAGTTTCCCCGGCACGTCAGCGCCGCGCTAAAGGTGCTCAGCGATGGCTAAAGCCCTTCGCCTGGCCGCTCAGGAGGCTCTCAAGGCACACGACGCGCTCCGCGCGACGAGGCAGACTGAGCCCCCATCGGGCGAGGATGGGCTGCCGCTGAATCCGACCGCTTGGCTCGCGTGGCGCGAGAACGAATCGAAGCCCGCCTACGCCCGATGGAGTGCCGCCATGGACGCGCTCGCGGAGGCCCTGGGCGAACCGAAGATGAGCAGGCATCCCTTCGACTTTCGGCCCCGCTGCGAGGCGATCCTTACCGATGGGTGAGCCGTCGCGGAGCAAGGGCCGCCGGGGCGAGCTGGAGGTCGCACGGGTGTTCCGCGCGGCCGGATTCGACGTCGACCGGACGCCGAACAGCGGCGGGTTACGGTTGAAAGGTGACCTCTACGGCGCCAACCTGCCCGTGCACATCGAGACAAAGCGGCGCGAACGGCTGGACGTGTGGGCGGGGATGCAACAGGCCGAGTCTGAGGCAAACGGCCGCGTGCCCTGGCTCGCGTTCCGCCGCAACCGCTCGCCGTGGTACGTCGCGATGCTCCTGGAGGATGCGCTGGCGCTGCTCAACGGGGCGCTGCGAGACGTGGTGGCCGCGCGCCAGCAACCCGGCCTCGGGGGTGAGGAGTGAGCCGCTGCCACTACTGCGGCCACCGCTGCCGGGGCCGTGTCTGCCGCGCCTGCTCGGACCTGCCCGACGTTGATCCGCTCGCCGCGACTAGTTCTAAGTTCTGGCTATGGCTGTTGAAGCTCACACACTCCAGCTCGTGAAGCCGGGTGACGCCCGCTGCGACGGTTGCGGGCGGTTCACGTCCGACCGCCGCTCGTGGGGCGGGCGCTGGCTCTGCGTGGTGTGCGAGCGGGCTTTGATGGCGGCGACACGACCGGAGCGGGCGGCGTGACCGTCGCCGCGCTCTATGTCGATCCGAACGGCGTCTACGCGAACCTTCCCGGCGTGGACGTGTGGGACGAAGCCCGCGACGCCCGCCTGTACGACGGGCCGTGGCCCGTCGTCGCGCACCCGCCCTGCGCGACGTGGTGCCGGCTCGCGCCGTGGATCGAGGCGATTGGCGGCAGGCGGCGAGGCGACGACGGTGGCTGTTTCGCGGCGGCGCTCGGCGCGGTGCGCCGGTTCGGCGGCGTCTTAGAGCATCCAGCGTCAAGCTACGCATGGGGCGCGTTCGGCCTGCCCCGTCCGCTCGGCGGCCACTGGATCGCGACCCTCAGCGATCCGGGCTGGGTATGCGAAGTCTCGCAGGCCGCCTACGGACATCTAGCCTCGAAACTGACCTGGCTTTACTACGTAGGCGAGGCGCCGCCCGAGCCGCTCGATACGTCACGGCCAGCGGCCCGTGCGAAGTGCGGCCACGATCCGAAGGGGCGGCGGCCGAACCTGCCGAGGCTCAGGGACGCGGACGCGGCACGGACACCGCTCGCCTTTCGCGACGTGCTGCTGGCGATGGCTCGCGGCGTGAACACACCGTCCGGTATGCCACGAACATGACGGGGATCGAGGTCGCCCTCGTGGTGCTGGCCGTGGCGGGCGCGGTCTACGTGTGGCGCAGATTCGCCCGCTGATCCCGGGGGCGGAAGTGGGCCCGGGCCGAGCAGCGAGACGAGCAGTAGGTCCTGCGACGGCTGCTCAGAGGGCGACCGCATTCAGCGCAGGCCCTCTCCGGGCTCGCCTCGACCTTGGGCCTCGGCCTCGGCTTCTCTCTCTCAGCGGGCCCCTCTCGCTTGGCCGCGTCGATCTCAGCGAGCAGGGGGGCGATCTTCACCCAGGCCGCCACAAGCTCGGGGCTCAGCCCTTCCCGCCACTGCCTCACTAGATGCAGGCGCTGATGACCGTTCGGAAACTCTTTCCAGTGAGGCCAGCAGAGAGGCTTGTCCGGGGGAACCTGCTCGGTGCAGCCCTCAGCGAGACACTCATGCCAGTCGCCTGGGGAGCGCACACGCAGCTCGTCGGCAACGTCGGGCACCCGGCAACTATCCCACGAATCCCCTCCCCCTTGCAACCCCCTCCCCTCGTAGACACCCTCTGGGCCCCGCCCTCCCCCCCAAAGGGGAAGGGGCGGGCCCATAGAGGGTGACGAAGGGATAAGAGCATTACGCTGCGCCCTGTCGGCGCGGCACGAGCTGCAGCGAGGAAGGGCGACGCACTGCACCCGGCAAGTGACCTAGCGCATCGCCACTGGTGACAACACGGCTACGCACCCATGTTTTTGACTTGACGACCGTAGTATACTACACGTCTCTAGAGACGTGTAGTATACTACGGTCGTCAAGTCAAAAACATGGGTGCGTAGCCGTG
>Ga0070699_100002816_pt1 | contig 15521 bp, 10 predicted proteins | sample KBSK1503metaG_FD_65473 | JGI IMG/M metagenome (GOLD analysis project Ga0070699, IMG submission 65473) | Corn, switchgrass and miscanthus rhizosphere microbial communities from Kellogg Biological Station, Michigan, USA - KBS K1-50-3 metaG | ecosystem: Host-associated > Plants > Roots >...
AGCAGCGGTTGCACCTACGTGCTCCGGCTCACCGATGCTGTCACGATGAAGAAGGACCTGACGATCAACGCGGCGGCCGGGAGCAAACTCATTATTCAGGTCGCGACGTCGGATAGCGGTCACGTCCTGACGCTGAGTGGAATGAACATGATCCTCAATGGCGGTATCACCGGCGCGGACATCACGTGGGTTCTAAACGGCCACACGGATGCAGGGCCCGCAGACTAGGCTGAGGGCGTGCCCCATCTCGGCTGTGCTCGCCTTCACGGCGCGACGCCACGCTTGTACTAGCGTGTAGGGCCGAACGGCGGCGGCTCTGGTTGCAAACACATCCTTTACAGCACGGCTATCACTGTGCCATCGTTGCTCTGGCGTTCAATCCGTGAACACAAGAGATGAGCGAGCGTCTGAGCGGTCGTGGAACCGAATCTACAAACTCTCAGCGGTCATCACCATTGCGCAGTTCACACTGTTTCTGCTCGCGTCTGCCACCCCGCGCACTTGGTTGCCCGAGACGACGCCTCCAACGGGTGGCATTCAGTGGCCTACGCCTCTAAATGACCCAGATCATCCGACAGCGGGGGCAAGCCAGATCAACGCCACCCTGACGCAAACGAATTCGATCGCAAAGTAGTGGGCCTGCGCTGTCGCCGCTAGCCGCTATTCTCTGCCGCATTTCGCCTTGTTTTACACACCGGCGTCCCATGAATACGAGGAGATGCGCATGACCTGGACGCATGGTATATAGTTGACATTTATCCACCAGGCCTGTGATTCCGCGGAGGGGGGAGCCGAGTGACCAAGGTCATCGTTGAGCCCGATGAGTCCTTCGAAAGCGCACTAAAGCGCTTCAAGAAGCAGTGCGAGAAGGCCGGGCTCCTGTCGGAGTTCAAGAAGCGCCAACATTACGAGAAGCCCAGCGTTCGGCGCAAGCGGAAGGCCCTCGCCGCGCGCAAGAAGGCGAAGCGGCGGGAGCGGATGGCCGATTAGCAGCGGCAGCACTCCGGACGGTACCGCCAGCACTCCCGTCCAGCCCGGACGGGAGCGAATGAGGCGAAGCGTGGAGGCAGGCCGACTCTGGGGGCGCGGAATCGAATGGGATGCCGTCCGCGCCCTGGTGGCTTCCAACGCACGCACCACGATGGGTCGTGAGCGTGCGCTGACGGCGGAGCCCCTTACCGATCCCACCGACGTTGAACGAGCCCTCGACAGCACGGCCGAAGCGCGTTGCGCACTCGTCCAGGAAGGCGCGCCTCCGCTCGACGGTCTCACCGATCCGCGTCCGGTCCTCGAGCGCGCCCGCGCCGAAGGCAGCGTCCTCGACGGTCCCGAGCTACTTGCCCTTCTCCCCGTGCTCGACGCCGCACCTCGATTGGCCGCGTACGCGCGCGCGATCCGCCCGGTGGCGCCAACACTGGCCGCGGGCGCGGACGGCCTGCCGCGCCTGGGCGATCTCCGAGATCGGCTACGCCGCGCCCTCGACGACGACGGCGCCCTGACCGACGGCGCGAGCAGTCGCCTCGGGCAGCTGCGCCGCGAGCTGCGCGACCGGCGACGGCGGCTGGTGGCCGACCTCGAGCGGCTGCTGCAGGCCGAGGGGGACCGCGTCTTCGCCGACCGCTTCGTGACCGTTCGCCACGGCCGTTACGTGCTGCCGCTGCGCGCGGAGTCGCGCGGCCGGCTGCGCGGCATCGTCCACGATCGCTCACAGAGCGGCCAGACGCTCTTCGTCGAGCCCGAAGCCATGGTCGAAGCGAACAACGATCTGGTCGCCCTCGAGCGCGACGAGCAGCAAGAGACCACGCGCATCCTGGCGGAGCTGACCGATGCGGTCCGCGCGCGGCGGGACGAGCTGGCCGCGCTCGTCGAAACACTGGGCATGCTCGACTGGGTGTTCGCGCGGGCTCACCTCGCTGAGCGCATGGAGGCGTCGCGGCCGGTCATCGACCGCGAGGGCCGCGTGGATCTCAGGGGCGCGCGTCATCCGCTGCTGCTCGCCCAGCGCTGGCGCGATCCGTCGCGCGACGTCGTGCCGGTGGATCTCGAGCTCGCTCCCGATCGTCCGCTGTTGCTCATCACCGGCCCCAACGCCGGCGGCAAGACCATCGCGCTCAAGACGCTGGCCCTGCTGTCGCTGATGACCCAGGCCGGCTGTCACGTGCCCGCGGCCGAGGGCTCTCGCGTGCCGGTCTTCCAGCGTCTCTTCGCCGTGATCGGCGACGATCAGTCGGTCGCGGAAAACCTGTCCACCTTCTCCGCCTTCATCAAACAGATCCGCGAGGTTCTGGCCGAGGCCGGGCCTGGCTCGCTCGTCCTGCTCGACGAGCTCGGCGCGGGGACCGATCCCGACGAGGGCGCGGCCCTGGCGCGCGCGATCCTCGAGTCGCTCGCCGACCGGGGCGTTCTCGTCGTGGCCACCACGCACCTCGAGCCGCTTCGCGCCTTTGCCGCGGTCGAGCCACGCGCGCGAAACGCCTCGGTGGAGTTCGACGCCACCACGCTGGCTCCGACCTTCCGTCTCGTCTACGACCGTCCAGGACAGTCGTGGGCGCTGGCGATCGCTGCCCGGTTGGGGCTGCCGTCGGAACTGATCCTCAGCGCCGAAGGCCATCGCACCGCCGAAGCACGGCGGCTCGGCGAGCTGCTGGCGCAGCTGGATGCGCGTAATCGCTCGGAGGCCGAGCGGGTGCGCGAGCTGGAACGCCGCGAGACCGAGACGGCGGCACGCCTGGCGGCGGCGCGTGAGGCCGAGCGCCGCGCGACGGAGCAGGCGCGGACGCTGCTTGAGCGGGCGAAGACGGAGGCGGCCGCGCTGCTGACCGACATCCGGCGCGCCGTGTCGTCGGAGTGGGAGCGCCTGAAGCGCGCAGAGCGCACGCGGCCGGCGCTCCAGGAGAGCCGCCGCCGACTCCAGGACGCCGGCTCTCGCATCGCGCCCAGCCTCGCCGACGCGGCGGCCACCGACCGGCCCATGACACCCGGCGCCGCGGTCGTCGCCGCCCACCTCGGCCTCAAGGGAGAGCTGCTCGAGATCCACGGCGAGACGGCGACGGTGCGCGCGGGCTCGGTCACCGTCCGCGTACCGGTGGCGGCGTTGAGGCCGAGCGATGCCGGAATTCACGCACCCGGTTCTGGGCCCGACCGTCGGGCCCCGGAGGCTCTGCGCAGGGGCCCCGACGGCAAATCCAAAGATGCTCGGTCCATCGACGCACAGCTCATGTTGTTGGGAAAGACTACCGATGAGGCGCGCGATCTCGTCGAGCAATATCTGGATGACGCCTTCATGGCCGGCCTCCCCAACGTGCGCCTGGTCCACGGCAAAGGCACAGGGGCCTTGCGCAAGGCGGTCCGCACGTTGCTGTCGAGCCATCCACTCGTCGAGTCGTTTCGCGATGGCGAGCCATCCGAGGGAGGCGCCGGCGCGACCGTCGCCGCGCTGAAGGTCAGCTGACGATGGCCACCTACTCGGCGGCCGTCCTCGACGACATCCGGGCGGGTGTAGACATCGTGGACTTCATCGGACGGTTCGTGAACCTCCGCAAGGCGGGCGTGAACTGGAAGGGCCTCTGCCCCTTCCACGGCGAGAAGACGCCCTCGTTCATGGTCAATCCGAAGAAGGGTATCTTCCACTGCTTCGGTTGCGGCGTTGGCGGCGACGTCTTCGGCTTCCTCATGCGCCAGGATCGGCTGTCGTTCCCCGAGGCCGTTCGCGCGCTCGCCAAGACGGCGGGCGTGCCGCTGCCCGAAGAGCGTGGCGCGCAGCCCGGGGATTCGGGCCGCGAGGAGCTGTTTCGCGTCATGGACCTCGCCGCGCGCTTCTACGCCGAGACGCTATGGAAGCCCGGCGGTGAGCGGGCGCAGAAGTATCTGGCCGAGCGCGGGATCGATCCCGACGTCGCCAAGCGCTTCGGCCTGGGCTATGCGCCAGACAGCTGGGACCGGCTGGCCGACTTCATGAAGTCCGAGAAGATCGGCGAGGAGACGCTCGTGGCGGCCGGTCTGGCCGTCGCGCGAGAGCATCGCAGTGGCTCGTACGATCGATTCCGAAACCGCCTGCTGTTCACGATTCGCGATCTCCAGTCGCGCGTGGTGGCCTTCGGCGGGCGCGCATTCGGCGACGAGCAGCCGAAATATCTGAACTCCCCCGAGACGCCGCTCTACACGAAAGGCAACCTGCTCTACGCCGCCGACACCGCCCGCGAGACGATGCGGGCGAAGAATCGCGCGCTGATCGTCGAGGGTTATGTCGACTGCCTCATGGCGCACCAGCACGGCTTCACCGAGACAGTGGCGGCGCTCGGCACCGCCTTCACGCCGGCCCAGCTGGCGCTCCTGCGACGCTACTGCGACGAGGTGGTGACCTTCTTCGACGCCGACGCCGCCGGCCAGAAGGCGGCCGCGCGCGCCGAGGAGCTGCTCGAGCCGACGACGGGCGGCTTCACATGGGCCGTCAATCGGTCCGGGGGCTTCGAAGGCGGCGGCGCGCTGCGGGTGAAGGTCGCCCTGCTGCCCGCCGGCCACGATCCCGACACGTTCCTGCGCGCCGAGGGCGCCGGCGCCTTCGCCGAGCGGATCGCCGGGGCACGCAGTCTGCTGTCCTACGCGCTCGAGCGCACGATTCGTGACGGGGACGGCAGTGGCCCGCGGGCGCGCACGAACGCGTTTGCGCGCGTCGCGTTGATGCTGTCGAAGGTCAGCGATGCCGACGAAGCCGCGGCCCTGTCTCGCGAGGCCGCGCTGCGCCTCGGCGTCGACGCCACGCAGCTGTGGTTCGAGGCTCAGCGGCTGCAGGCCTCGCTACGCAAGCCCCAGGCGTCCGTCGGCAAGGCCACCACGGCTCCGCCGCCCCCCGCGTGGGAGCGCGACCTCGTCACGCTGTTGCTGAGCTCGGCCGCCGCGCGCGGCGTCCTGCTGCCGCTGCTCGACGGCGAGGACCTCGCCCACGCGGCGCTGCGCGAGGTGGCGCTGGCGCTGCGCGAGCGGCCGGACGCCGAGGGCGCAGCCCTGCTCGCCGAGCTGCCGAGCGACGCCGCTCGAAGCACGCTGTCGGCCCTGCTCGTCGCCGACGCCTCGCCGTCCGACGACGCCGAGGCCAGCATCGAGCAGTTCCGCCGCCGCCTCGATCGCCTGCGGCGCCTGCGGCGCCTGCGCGCCGCCTCCCGCGACATCGCCGAGCGCCAGCAGGCCTCGACGAGCGCGGACGACTCGTTCGTCGACGCCCTGCGCGACCTCGAGCGAGAGAGCAAGACGGTCTACGGCTACACGCGCGCCGTCGGCCTTCCGCATCCCACGGGCCCCGAAGGGCCGCAAGGAGTTCAAGCGCATGAGTGAAGAACCCAAGCTGGAGGAGCTCGACCGGCTCATCTCGATGGGCAAGCAAAAGGGCTTCCTCACCTACGACGAGGTGAACGACGCCCTTCCGTCGGACATCGTGTCGCTCGACCAGCTCGACGACATCATGATGATGTTCGGCGCGATGGACATCGAGGTGGTGGATTCCGCGAAGGCCGGCCGCCTGCCATCCGAGGTCGGCCGCGAGCGCCAGCAGGCGACCGCCGATGACGACGACGACGGACCCGCGGAGCCGATCGACCTCACGCCCGGCCCCGTCGGCCGGACCGAGGATCCCGTCCGGCTCTACCTGCGCGAGATGGGACGCGTGGCCCTGCTCACCCGCGAGGGCGAGATCGCGCTCGCCAAGCGCATCGAAGAGGGCAAGAACCAGGTCACGGTGGCCATTCTCAGCACCAACCTCGCCCTCGAGCGCTTTCGCGAGCTGCGCGAGTTCCTCCGCGGCGGCGACGTCTCCATCAAGGAGGTCGTCGACGTCAACGAAGAGGAATTCACCGAGGAGAAGGAAACCGAGCTGACGCGCACGGTCGTGAACGCGTTCGGCGCGGTCGAGCGCATGCTGCGCGAGCGGGACCAGATCGCGGACAAGGCCAGGAAGCTCAAGGCCAAGAGCGGCGGCGGCAAGGCCCCGCGCCGCAAGACGAAGGGCAAGGTCAAGGAGCCGGCGTGGAAGAAGCTCGAGACGCAGGTGATGGACCGCAACCGCAAGGTCCTCGACAAGCTGCGCGCGCTGAACATCGGCAACCAGATCATCGACCGTGAGGACAGCGACCCCGCGCGACGAGGCCTCGTGCAGCGTCTGCGCGATCTGCTCGATGACATCGAGCGCGCGGAGCGCGTCATCCACCTCTGGACGAACGGTCGCCGGCCGTCGCCGGAGGAGGTGCAGAATCTCATCTACGTCTCGTTCCGCGACCCGGCGACCGCGCCGGCGGTCAACGGCACCTCCGACCTGCACCTGAAAGCGGCCAAGAAGTTCCAGAGCCCCAAGCAGCAGCAGATCTGGGTGGCCCAGCAGGAGATCAAGGCGGCCGAGGCCCGCGCCAATGCCCGGGCCGACGAGATCAAGCGCGTGATGGCGGTCATCAAGCAGGGGCAGCACAAGGCCGCCATCGCGAAAAAGGAGATGGTCGAGGCGAACCTGCGCCTCGTCATCTCGATCGCCAAGAAGTACACCAACCGCGGCTTGCAGTTCCTGGATCTGATCCAGGAGGGCAATATCGGCCTCATGAAGGCCGTCGATAAGTTCGAGTACCGCCGCGGCTACAAGTTCTCGACGTACGCGACATGGTGGATCCGTCAGGCCATCACGCGCGCCATCGCCGACCAGGCGCGCACGATCCGCATTCCCGTGCACATGATCGAGACGATCAACAAGCTCATCCGTACGTCGCGGCAGCTGGTGCAGGAGCTGGGACGCGAGCCGACGCCGGAAGAGATCGCCACGAAGATGGAAGTCCCGGTCGACAAGGTACGCAAAGTGCTGAAGATCGCCCAGGAGCCCATCTCGCTCGAAACGCCGATCGGCGAGGAGGAAGACAGCCACCTCGGCGATTTCATCGAGGACAAGCAGGTCGTCTCGCCCGTCGACTCCATCATCGGCCTCTCGCTGCGCGAGCAGACCAACAAGGTGCTGAATACGCTGACGCCGCGGGAGGAGAAGGTGCTGCGGCTTCGCTTCGGGCTCTCCGACGGCTGCGAGCACACACTGGAAGAGGTCGGGCAGGACTTCGCGGTCACGCGCGAGCGCATCCGCCAGATCGAGGCCAAGGCGCTGCGCAAGCTGCGCCACCCGTCGCGATCGAAGAAACTTCGGAGCTTCCTCGAGGGATGAACGCGATCGCCTCGCGGGCCCATAGCTCAACGGCAGAGCGCCCGGCTCATAACCGGTCAGGTCTTGGTTCGAATCCAGGTGGGCCCACTTCTGTAACGGAGCGCGAGGACGGATTGAGCCGTGGGTGGCCTGAGATAGAAGGGCGTGGCTGCGCTCTGCGGTCAACCGTTCCAGTCCAGGGACTTGGATCCGCGCTGCGGTCAACCGTTCCGAGGCAAGAACGGGGCTGCGCTCCCCGGTCAACGGTTCCGACGCAAGACTTGGGCTGCGCGCTGCGGTCAACCGTTCCGACGCGAGAACTTGGCTCCGCTCGACGGTCAACCATTCCGGCGCAAGCACCTGGCTGCGCGCTGCGGTCAACCATTCCGACGCGAGAACCTGGCTCCGCTTCTGTATCGGAGCGCGAGGTCGGATCGCACCGTGGGTGGCCTGAGATAGACGGCCGTGGCTCCGCTCTGGGGTCAACCGTTGTGACGCAACCAACCGTCCTATTCATGGAGAAATCGTGGACGCACAGCTCCAGACGCTCATAGACCTTCAGGCCGTCGACGCCCGCATTCACGGGCTCGACGCGGAGGCCGCTCGCCTGCCGCGACAGATCGAGGCGCTTCAGGCGACGCTGGCCGAGGCGAAGAAAACCGTCGAGACGATCAAGACGAAGGTGGACGCGACCCGCAAAGATCTCCGCACCAAGGAGAAAGATCTCGAGGTCGCCAACGTCAAGCGCCAGAAGCTCGAGGCCAAGCTCTACGAGGTCAAGACGAACAAGGAATACTCCGCCGTCCTGCTCGAGATCGAGGAAGCCAAGCAGGAGAAGGCGAAAACGGAAGAGGACATTCTCGGTCTCATGGAGATGCAGGAGCGCCTCGCCGTCGACATCAAGGATGCGGAGCAGCGCTTCAAGACCCGCGAGGAGCAAGCTCGGCAGGATGAGACCGTGATCCGCAAGAAGCTGGCCGCGGTCGAGCAGGAGCTCGCCACCCTGCGTGCGCAACGCACCACGCGTGCCAAGGAGCTGCCGCCCGGCCTGCTTGCCAGCTACGACCGCATCCTCAGGGCGCGCGGCGGCGTCGCGGTCGCGGCGGTCTCGGCGGCGGCGGTCTGCGGTGGCTGCCGCGTCGGCATCCGGCCCCAGGCGATTCAGGAGCTGCGCGCGGCGACGGGGCTCATGGTCTGCGAGAGCTGCGGGCGGTATCTCTACTGGCAGGAGTAACGCTCTACACCGACGGCGCCTGCTCCGGCAATCCGGGGCCGGGTGGCTGGGCGGCGCTCATCCTCGAAGGCGACGCCGAACGTATCGTCAGCGGCGCCGAGGCGCACACCACGAATCAGCGGATGGAGCTCATGGCCGCGATCGAGGGCCTTGCGGCCGTCGCAGGCCGGCGCACCGTGCACCTGTTCACCGACTCGTCGTACGTCATGAACTGCTTTCGTGATCGCTGGTGGGCACGCTGGGAAGCCAATGGATGGCTCGGAGCCGCGCGGCAGTCCGTCGCCAATCGTGATCTGTGGGAACGCCTCATCGCAGAGACGCGGCGACACGATGTCGTCTGGCACAAGGTGAAAGGCCACAGCGGCGACGTTGCCAACGACCGCGTCGATGCGCTCGCACGCGGTGCGATCGCCGCGCTGGTCAGTCGCTGATCAGCGCTCCGACACTCCTGGTCAGTGCCTTGCCGTTCTGCCGGACCACCGCGACACGCCAGCGAATTCAGCCCCGCGATAACAACCGTTTAGACGCCGCCGCCTGTGGCCCGATCCTTGCCAAATGTCCGGGCGTGGCAGAAAACGATACCGTCACAGTCGATACGCCGGCGCCTCCGCCGTGGCTCGCGATCGTGATGCGGCAGCCGCTTTCCACCGTCCAGACCGCCATCGGCATTCTCGCGGGTATGCTGACGATCGCTGGCGCCTTCCTCTCGTTCAGCGGTTTCGCGGCCGCCACTCCGCCACATCAGGGCGAGATCTCCGCCATCGTGCAGGACGTTCGATCGAACAAGCCGCTCGCGCAGGCGACCGTGGAGATCTTCACGCCTCAAGACGCCATCGTGACGACGCTGAACGTCGAGCAGGACGGCCACCTCTCGCGGCGACTGAAGGAAGGACGCTACCGACTCCGCGTAACACACCCCGGCTTCCTGCCTGAGGTCCGTCAGATTGAGGTGCACGCGGGTCAGCGCTCGGACCTGCGAATCTCGATGGGCCCGCGTCCGCCGGCGCCGCGCGTGGTCAAGGCGGTCGTCGTCGAGGAGCCCGGCCCCGTCAAGAAGTTCTTCAAAGAAGTGTTCGGCCAGTAACGCGGCCCCGGCAAACCGTCGCCCCGTAGAATAGTCGCGTGCTCCACCTGCTGAACGGCGACGCGACCGCCGCCGTCTTTCCCGAGACACTGCCGGGCCAGCGCGCCGTCTGGCGCGACATCCTGATGGAGGGTCCGGCCGACGCGGACGCCGACACCCGGGCCGCGTGGCTGGCGCCGCGCCTTCGCGTGACTGCCGACGCCTATGCGCAGCGCTGGCGCGAGGGCGCCAGCATGCTGGCGCGCGCCAAGGAGCACGACGAGGTCGTCCTCTGGTTCGAGCGCGATCTGTTCTGCGCGACAAACCTCTGGTTCGTCCTCGATCGTCTCGACGCTGCGCGTGTCTCGCTCGTGTTTCCTGCCCTCGACGCCAACGTCCGCGGCCTCGGCGCGCTCGGTCCGGCGCAGTTCCCGGCTCTGTTCGAGCGCCGGCAGCGACTGGGCCCCGACGAGATCGTCGATGCGCAGGCGCTCTGGCGCGCCTATACGGCACCGGATCCGACCACGCTGGCCCGATCCGAATCGATCCTGCCCTGGGCACTCACGGCCATCCGGCTGCACTGCGGCCGCTTTCCCGCGACGACGCACGGCCTCGACGAAGTCGAGTACGCGACGCTGGCGACGCTCGATCGCGCGCTCGATTTCGGCGCGCTGTTTCGCGCGATGACGTCCGGCGCCCTGAGCGAGCTCGGCCTGGGCGACATGCAATTCGCCGCGACGCTGCGCGACCTCGCCGCCGGCCCCGCCCCGCTCGTCGAGATCGCGGACCGCGAGCAGTCGTTTCAGCGCTGGCGGATCTCGCGAACCGCCACGGGCGCGGAGGTACTCGCGGGCCGCGTCGATCGGCTCTCGCTCGGTCCACTCGATCGCTGGCTGGGCGGCGTGCACCTGCGGCCCGGCGCGCCGCTCTGGCGCTGGGACGGTCGCCGGTTGGCCCTCGCGACGGCCTGAGCTCGCCACAGGTGAGGCCCGGGCAGCGGGCTATACTGAGGGGCGCGCCAGAGAAGATCGGACGGTCGCCGGCCGTGGCAACACGGCGGGAGGAAAGTCCGGGCTCCGCAGGGCAGGGTGCTGGCTAACGGCCAGGGGGGGCGACCCCACGGAAAGTGCCACAGAAACATACCGCCGCCGCAAGGCTGGTAAGGGTGAAACGGTGAGGTAAGAGCTCACCAGCGGCGCGGGTGACCGCGTCGGCTAGGCAAACCCCACCCGGAGCAAGGCCAAATAGGAGAGCGATCGGACGGCCCGTCCGTGCTCTCGGGTAAGGCCGCTCGAGACGCCGGGCAACCGGCGTCCTAGAGAAATGACCGTCACCCTGGGTCACATGCTCGGGGGACAGGACCCGGCTTACAGATCTTCTCTGGCGCGCTTCTCCCAACTTTAGGTTCCTGCCTCGCCCGCCGCCTAGAATGATCAGCATGAAAAAAGTGCTGCTCGTCATGCTCATCCTGCTCCTCTCCGGCGCCGTGAGCGTGTACGTCGTCATCGTGCGGCCGCTCGTCGCGCCGGCGGCGCAAACCTTCGCCGCCGAGGCGGCGCTCGCGACGCCGGATCTGGTGCTGCTGGCGGCCGTCAACGTCAAGCAGGCGGTCTTTCTCGAGCGGTGGTTCCTCGGCGCGCCCGTGATCCGCGCCGGCGACGGCCGTGCCTTACGTCCGGCGGACGAGCGGACGATGCTGGAGCATCTGACGGCGGCGCACGTCGACGTCCGCCGCGACGTCGAGCACGTCGTGTATGGACTCTATCCGGCGACCGATCGCGGGGTCCGCCACGCGGTCGTCATCGTCGGCCAGTTCGATCCCGCCGCCGTCGAGCGCTATCTCGCGGGTGAGCTGCGCGGCGTGGCCCAGTCGGTCGCCGGCCGCACTTCCTACGAGGTGCGCCGCGTCGATCCGGACCGCTGCGACGACGTCACGACGTGGATGATCACCGTCGACCCGCGCTGGATCCTGATCAGTGATGCCGCCGCACACGCGACGCTCGTGCCGCGCCTGACGCAGATCCCCCCCGCCGACGAGGCCGAGCTCGCATGGTGGCGCGCGCTGGCCCACTCGGACGTGCTCAGCGTCGGCATGTGGCGCCCCAGGGACGCCGACCAGACGGTGTCCGCGCCAATGCTCAAGACGTCTGCGCGCGCGATGATCGCTCAGGCGGAGGGCATCGAGCACCTCTACCTCGGTCTCGGCGCCAAGACCGTGCCGCCGTCGGGCCGGCTGCGGGTCGTGCTCGACGCCGCCGACGCTTCCCGCATCCGACAGAAGCTCGAGGACTGGCGGCAGGCGCTCCAGCAGTCGCGCGATCGGTGGACGCAGACGGCGCCGAGCCTCGGCCCGCTGTTCGATAGCGTACGGATCAGCGCGACCGGCAACCGCGAGACGATCGAGTTCACGGTCGACCGCGCACTGGCGTCCAACTTCGAGCGCGCGATCAACGAGCTGCTGTCCGAGGTCGTCTCGGGGCTTCTTGGTGGCCGGATGGAGCGGAGCCCTCGTCCGGCGCAGCGGGCCGAGCGCATCGATTCGCAGCCCGTGGTCTTCACGCCCGTCGTCAACGCCTCGACGCTCGCTGCCTACGACGCGACCGCCATGTTCGCCGAGGACGTCGAGCAGGTTCAGGGACCGTTCGGCGTCCGCCTCGCCGCCATGCGCGTGCCGGCGGTCGCGGATAGCGGCCTCGAGGTCGAGGTCGAAGCGTTCGCCGGCGCGATTCCCAACGCCGCCACGGGCGGCGAGCGGGCGCGGCTCTTCGTCGACAGCGTGACCTCGGTCGCCGGCCAGGAGCTGCTGCGCGTCGAACCCTGTGGCCGTCAGCGCAACGCCGTGCCGGGTGTCTTCACCGCGTGGGGCGGCCAGCGGCTGCGGGCGGCAAAAACCGTGCGTCTGGTTGTCGGCGCCGATCCGCGCACCCTGGGCGGCATCACGGGTCGCCTGGAGCTTCGCTTGCCGACGCGTGTCGAAACGCTGAGCGTCAGCCGACCGGCGCCAGGCGCGACGCTGGCGGCGCACGGCGCCAAGGTGACCATCATCAAGGTGAACGGTGGCGACGTTCAGTACCAGATCGCGGGCGCCCGGGATCGCGTCCTCGACATTCGCGCGCTGAACGCCGCCGGGCAGCCGCTCGCCTCGGAGATGAAGATCAGCAGCGACTTCCTGCTCGGCGAGGGCACCGCCGCGCAGATTCAGTACGCGGGCGTCGTGGACAAGCTCGAGGTGGCGATCGCCGCCGAGGAGCAGGCGCTGCGCTGGCCGTTCAAGCTGACCGACATGTCCATTGCGGGCAAGCCCGGCGCCCGCCTGCGAGACACGACGCCCGACTTCCGGCCCTATGATCTGAAGGCGTTGCGCCGCGACGTCCCTCGCGGGAATCCCTTCGAGCTCTCGTTCGACCGGGGGCAGACGTTCTTCAGCACGACCAGGCTCGACTTGACGCTGCGGAGCCAGCCGCTGCCCAACTTCGAGCGCGCCTTCACCGTCGGGCGGCTCTCGCTCAAACGGATCGAGCTGAAGGATGGAACGACGCTCACGCCATCGACGGCATGGGACACGGCCGTACGCTTCGGCAGTCCCGGAAAGGACGGCATGCTCACGAAGTCGCTGTACGTGCTGATCGACGCCAAGCCGTCGCCGGACTCGATCAAGGCCCTGGCCGGCGTGCTGACGCTGTACTTCCCGCGCACGATTCGCACGCTGCATCTCGACGATCTCTTCCCCGGCCAGCAGGCGGATGCCGGCGGTCTCTCGGTGAGCGTCACCGCGCGCGGCCGGCGCTCGCTCACGCTGAAGACCGATAAGGCGGGTGAGCGTGTCCTCTACGTGAAGGTGAGCGCCCCGGATGGCCAGCCCGTCCTGACGTTCAGCCCGAACGTCACCGAGTCGCCGGACGGCAGCTGGCACTTCGATCTCGCACCGCAGGGAGTCGCCGCCCACGCCGACGTGATCGTCGCGGGCGAGCTCGAGCGCAAGGACTACCCGTTCCGCCTCGAGCCGAAGTGAGTAGAAAAGCGAAGGCGGCACAACGATGTGCCGCCTTCACGCTCTCGCGATCGGTAGGCGGGGCGCCTACCTTTACTCCTCTAGTTCTTTATCGCTGAACCCGCCGCCGACGGAACGCGACGCCAAGCGCTACGAGTCCCGTGCCCAGGAACGCGACCGTCGCCGGCTCGGGTACCTGGCGGGGGGTAGTAGCGTCCACCGGCCCGGTGTTTCCCGTTGTGCCCGAAAGAATGTCGGCAACAAAGACGTTACCGAGATTGTTCGGGACCGTGAGGGCGGCGATCGTCGAGTTCGCAACACTAAACGTAAGAATGGTGCCGACGGGTAAGGCACCAGCCCCGCCGTTGCCGCACGTAGTACAGGTGATTCCAAACGTGAAATTCCCTGTGCCGTCGCCATTGAAAGCCCCGGTAGCCCCGGCCAACGTCTGGCCGGCGACGTTCTGGGTGACGCTAATCGAACCCACGTTGGGCGCGCCATTGAACTTGAACTCCTGGAAGTCTGCAGCACCCGTCAACACGAATCGATTCGCATCAGTCAGCGACACCGTGACGTTGACGGTTGTGCCGCTCTGGAGAAGTTCTACTTGACCAAATGGCGCGGTTCCACACCCTCCGGTGCAGTGGTCACTGGTCAGATCGAAGATGATTGCCTGCGCGGGAGGCGCAGCGACCATGAGGCCTACGACGACGAGTGCGAGAATCACTGCGGTCTTGATACCACCTTGCATCTAATAGTCCCCCTTCATCATTGAGTTCGCTGCACCCGTAGGCGCGCTGGGCTGCGTTGACACACCACGTGAAGAGCAAGGGGTTCGCCAAGGTTATCGCAGCGAGTCAGAAGATAGTCTAACCTCTCGATATTCCTGGCGGTAACCGTATGAAGCGCGCTTGCAACTTGTGACAACTTCCTGCACATCGTAAGCGTTGCCGACAGGCCTGAGCATTTGTGTTGAGTTTCAGAGGATTAGCGATACGGCTCGCAGCGCGCGATTGGCAGAGAACGTCGAGAAACCTTACAGAATCAGCATGGCGGCTGTGTGGGCCTCTCAAGGCCTCCATCCCTACCTGGCGATACCGCAGGGTCGCATTCGTGTTGCAGAGGGCCTGGCGCCGGGCAGGGATGCCGCGCCCGCGAGCAATGAGGTCGCTTGCGACGGTCTCAACGTGATCGGTGGTAATTCTTACGATGCGAAGGCTGGGCCGCCACTGTAAGAGTTCTCGACAGCGATTGATGGGCCGCAACGAACCGCTTCGGGAACAGTACCTCTCGGGCGTGCTTGCTTCGTTACTCGATGATTTCATCCGCCCGCGCTAAAAGCGAAGCGGCAACTGTCACACCAAGCGTGCGCGCGCTTCATCGAGCCGTCTTCATTTTGTTAACGAGATATTGATAACGACCTCGAGTTTGATGTGATCTGCACTCCGTTGGTCCTCAGATCAGCAAGTGCGGCGTATCGCCCACGATGAACGTGCGGCGATCCATCATTCGGTCGCCGGTCCGCACGGAGCGGCAGGGATGTTCCGCCTCGAGCCGAAGTGAGTATGATGGCCGGGTGACTTCGCTCCCGTCCGCCGGCTCACCGCTGCGCCGGCGCGGCGCGCTGATGGTGACGCTCTTCGCCGCGCAGGTGTGCGGGAGCACCGGCTTCTCGATGGGCATGGCCGTCGGCGCGATCATGGCGGCGGCCATCACCGGCACCAACACCTGGTCGGGTTTGCCCGTCGCCATCGGCTCGCTCGGAACTGCGCTCGCGGCGTGGCCGCTGTCGCGCCTGATGGTGCGCTTCGGACGCCGGCCCGGACTCACGACCGGCTACGCCGTCGCCGTCGCGGGCGCCGTCCTCGGGATCGTCGGCGTCGTGCAGCAAAGCTTCGCGCTGTTCCTGGCCGGCATGGCGCTCTTCGGCACCGCGAACACCTCGAACCTTCTGGCGCGCTACGCGGCGGCCGACATCACGCCCGGCGCGCAGCGGGGCCGCGCGATGGGGCTGATCGTCTGGGGCTCGGCCGCCGGCTCGATCGTCGGCCCCATGCTGATGAATCCG
>Ga0070699_100002817_pt1 | contig 15519 bp, 16 predicted proteins | sample KBSK1503metaG_FD_65473 | JGI IMG/M metagenome (GOLD analysis project Ga0070699, IMG submission 65473) | Corn, switchgrass and miscanthus rhizosphere microbial communities from Kellogg Biological Station, Michigan, USA - KBS K1-50-3 metaG | ecosystem: Host-associated > Plants > Roots >...
CTCCAGAACCTCCTCGACGCGGCGGCGGCCGAGCGCAAGCGCCAGGCCACCAACGGCGCGGCGCGGCCGCGCGTTCGCGCGGAGGCCCTCGAGTCGTACCGGATCGCCCGGTACCGGCTGACCGAGCGATACGAGCGCGCCTACGAGGCCAAGCAGCGCCTGACCGAGGCCAACCTCCGGCTGGTCGTCTCGATCGCCAAGAAGTACATCGGCCGTGGCATGTCGTTCCTCGACCTCATCCAGGAAGGCAACATGGGCCTCATCCGGGCGGTCGAGAAGTTCGACTACCACAAGGGCTACAAGTTCTCGACCTACGCCACGTGGTGGATCCGGCAGGCCATCACGCGCGCCATCGCCGACCAGGCGCGGACGATCCGCATCCCGGTCCACATGGTGGAGACGATCAACAAGCTGGTCCGCGTCTCGCGCCGGCTGCTCCAGGAGCTGGGCCGTGAGCCGAGCGACGAGGAGATCGGCGAGGAGATGGGGATCACCCCGGAGAAGGTGCGCGAGATCGTCAAGGTCTCGCAGGACCCGGTCTCGCTCGAGACCCCGATCGGCGAGGAGGAGGATTCGCACCTCGGCGACTTCGTCGAGGACCGCGAGGCCGTCTCACCCTCCGACGCCGCCTCGCTGACCATGCTCCACTCGGAGGTGGAGGACGTCCTCGACACGCTCACGCCTCGTGAGCGGCGCGTGCTGCAGCTGCGCTTCGGCCTGATCGACGGCCACCAGCGCACGCTGGAAGAGGTGGGCAAGCGCTTCGGCGTGACCCGCGAGCGCATCCGCCAGATCGAGGCCAAGGCGCTGCGCAAGCTGCGCCACCCTTCGCGCTCGAAGAAGCTCCGCGACTACCTGGAGTAAACCCGCCAGGCCTGGTTTCGCACGTCCGGCGCCAGCCGATCGTCATCCAGCTTCCGCCAGCGCACGTCTGGCGCCACCGAGCCTTGTCGTCGGGGCCGTTCACCCGTAGATTGAACCTGCCATGCCTGTAATCACGGTCGGGAGGCAGATCGGGGCCGGGGGCAGGACGGTCGGCCATATGCTTGCCACCAGCCTGAAGGCGGACTTCCTCGACTCACAGCTCATCGACGAGGTCGCCCGTCGGCTCGAATTGCCGCGAGAAGAGGTGGAAGCGGAGGACGAGCAGCCCAACTCCCTCCTGAGCCGCCTTCTGCTGGCCCTCGGAGCAGCCAACACCGAACCGATGATCCCGCCTGAGACCGGCTCGGCCTGGACCCCGCCCAACGCGGACCCGGTCTTCGACACCCGCCGCGCCGTCCTCCAGCTGACCCAGCACGTGATCAAGGAGGCTGCCCGCGGCGACAACGTCGTCATCGTCGGACGCGGCGGCGCCTACATCCTGCAAGACCACCCGGGCGCGCTCCACGTCTTCCTGCGCGCCGATCCGGCGGTCCGGGTGAAAACGATCATGGAGCGCGAGAAGAAGACCGAAGACGAGGCGCGCCGGCGCCTGAAGCAGGCGGACGAGAACTGGACAGCCTATATAAAGCAGGTTTACGGGCACGATCGGAGCCTGGCCTCGCACTACGACCTGGTTCTCGACACCGGGCGGCTGGGCTACGAGGCTACCGTCGCGGCCATCCTGGCGGCCCTCCCCGGCCGCTCGAGTCGCTAACCTAGCCGGGTGACCCTCCCCCTCGGCTCGCGCACGTCTGGCGTCGACGGCTCCAGCGAGGGCGGCCGGATCAACACGATCAGCTTCCCCGGCGCGCTGGTCCTCTACGGCGTCGCTTTCGTCCAATCGCTCCAGCGCCAGAACCCCAAGAGCAAGCTGTCGGTGGCGCCGGTCCAGGTGGACGGAGTTTGGTGCCTGGAGATTACCTACGCGGGCGAGCCGCCCGCCGGCGTCCCGGACCGGTGGCACGGCCACAGGGTGATGGTCAAGAGCGCCGAGGCGCCGCCGGGTGCCTGACAACGGCGCGTTCACGCCCCAGAGCAAGATCAGAGACGTCCTGGCCAGGCTCCCAGACCGAGGCCGAGAGCTGCTTTTCGAACACGGCTACGACGTCGGCGAGGGCTTTGTCGACGTCCTTTCCCAGTACCAGACGCTGCAGCATGCCGCCGAGACCGAGCGGCTGAGAGACCTGGAAGGCCTGCTCGCGGAGTTGAACTCCACCCGGTAGCTGACGCTTTTCATGCATTTGTACGATCCAAATCGGGGGCGGCGGTGTACCATCGCAAACTAAATCAGGCTCTGGTTCGTTATAGAAGTCGAGGAACACGTCATTGCAAAGGTCAAAGCTGGAACCAGACAAGGGCAAATGTGCCTGTGGGCGTCCTTCGAAAGACGCGGAAGTCTACATCTACCGCTCCCGCACTGATCGCTACCTGTTCCACCGCTGTGAATGCGGCGCGGAGTGGACCGAGCACCAGACCGACATCGATCCCACCGATCCTGTGAGCTCCGACGAGGTGATCGAGGTGCACAAGCGCCTCGCCAAGTTCGAGGGCTCGATCGCAGAGCTCCTGGAGCGCCACCCGGCCTAGCCCAAACGGCACTTGTCCGCAGGTCGTCCACGGACGCCGATCGGCATTGCGAACAGCGCGCCGGCGAGCTCGCCTGAAACCCCCGTCGCCGCCGACGTGACGAACAGCAGGGGCACATCGTGCCCGTACAGGCAGACGCTCGAAGGCTGCGCCGTGGGCACGCTGATCGTCTCCGCCAGGGCGCCGTCCGGCCGGTACCTCCTCACCTCGGCCGCGCCCCACACGGCGACCCACAGGTGGTCCTCCTGGTCGACGGCCATGCCGTCAGGGTTCTCCCGGCCGGCTTCCAGCTGGGCGAAAAGGGTTCGCTCGCTGAGCTCGCCTGATTCCGGGTCGACCCGGAAGCGCTCGATCCGCGCTCGCGCCGAGTCGGTGAAATACATCGTCGTGCCGGTCACGTCGAAGGCCGGGCCGTTGGAGATGGTGATGCCGTCGAGCACCCGCGTCACCGTCCCGTCGCGATCGACGCGGTACAGCGAGCCCGCGTCCGGCGTGAAATCGTGGGCCATGCTGCCGGCCCAGAAGCGCCCAGCCGGGTCTGAGCAGGCGTCGTTCATCCGCATCCTCACCGGGTTGCCGTCCTCAGGCCGGTCCAGCCATTCGAGCCGGCCGCCGGCGCGGATCAGCGCGACCCCGGTGCCGCAGGCGGCGATCCATTCGTCTTCCGCGCCCGCAACCGGTGCGACCGCGCCGAGGGTTACGCCGAGCTTCGCCAGCTCACGCAGCGCCCCCGGCCTGGAAGGTTTGGCTTCGAGCAGGCGCCCGGTGGGGATGTCGACGAGCACGACACGATCGGCGACCCAGCGAGCGCCTTCGCCGAGCTCGAGGCGGTCGGGCCCGACTGGGATCAGTCGGGGGCCGTCGACAGGAGTCCCCAACGCTCGAGACGCTCGCGCAGGCGTGCCGCGGCCATATCGTCGAGCGGTGCGGTGGGCGGAGCCGGCCACGACTCGCATATGCCCTTCAGGTGCAGCGCGGACTTGATCGCGGCCGGAAAGACCCCGCCCCGAAGCGCCATCACCACCTCGATCAAGGCGTCCTGGTCGGCGCGGGCTGAATTCCAGTCGCCGCGCCGCACGTCGTCGTAGATCCGAACCACCCAACTCGGCGCCACGTTCGCGGCGCCGCAGATCGTGCCGGCGCCGCCCATCGCCAAGGAGGCAAGGAGCATGGTGTCGCTGCCGGTGAAGATTCGGAAGCGCTCGAGCCTGCGGGTCGCCACGCACACGTTCTCGAAATACTCGAAGTCGCGACTCGAGTCCTTGATGCCCGCGATCGTGCCCTCCTCGGCAAGCGCGCCCACCGTCGCCGGCTCGGTGAAGACCTTGGTGAACTGGGGGATGTTGTACAGCAGGATCGGGATCTTGCTCTCGGCGGCGAGGCGTCGGTAGAACGCGAGCACCGTGGCCTGGTCGGTCGGGTAATAGAACGGAGGTGCCACCAGCGCTGCCTGGGCGCCCAGCCGAGCTGCCGCGGCGACCTCCGCACGCGCCGCCTCGAGGTGGGGCTGGGCCACGCCGCAGATCACCGGAACGCGCCCAGCGGCCGCATTAATGACGCATTCCAGCACCTGCCATCGCGTCCGCTCGCCGAGCGACGCGCCTTCGCCTGTCGAGCCCAGCGTGAGCAGCCCGTGTACGCCGCCCGAGATGACGTGCTCGACGAGCCTTTTGATGCCGCTCTCGTCCGCGCTCCCGTCGCGATGCAGCGGCGTCACGAGGGCCGGCAGGACGCCTGACAGCTCTCCGATCGCGATCACGGTCATAGGCTACTCTGGCCCGGATGATCTACCGGCGGAGCGGGCGCAGCGGGCTCCTGCTTCCGGTTCTCTCAGTCGGCCTCTGGCAGCGCTTCGGCGGCGACGCCCCTTCGGACGAGAACCGCGCGATAATCCGCCGCGCTTTCGAGCTCGGGGTCACGCACTTCGACCTGGCCAACAACTACGGGCCGCCGTACGGGTCGGCCGAGTCGAACTTCGGCCAGATGCTCAAGACCGACCTCGCCGGCCATCGCGACGAGCTCGTCATCTCGACCAAGGCCGGCTGGGACATGTGGCCGGGGCCTTACGGCGATTTGGGCTCGCGGAAATACCTGCTCGCCAGCCTCGATCAGAGCCTGGCCCGCATGGGGCTTGAGTACGTCGACATCTTCTACCACCATCGGCCCGACCCAGAGACCCCGCTCGAAGAGACCATGGGCGCGCTCGCGACGGCGGTGCACCAGGGCAAGGCGCTGTATGTCGGCATCTCGCAGTACCAGCCGGATCGCACGCGCGAAGCCGCGGCGATCCTCGCGGGAATGGGCGTCCGCCTGCTCATCCATCAGCCCGTGTACTCGATGCTCAATCGCTGGATCGAGCCCGAACTCCTGGACGCGCTCGATGAGCTGGGCGTGGGCTGCATCGCGTTCTCGCCGCTCTCCCAAGGCATGCTGACGGACCGCTACCTGCAGGGCGTGCCCGTAGGCTCGCGCGCGACTCAGGGCAGGACGCTGACCGCCGAGACGGTGGACCGGAACATGGAGCGCATCCGGGCGCTCGATGAGATCGCGACGCATCGCGGCCAGAAGCTGTCCCAGATGGCGCTCGCCTGGGTGCTGCGCGACTCTCGCGTGACCTCGGCGATTGTCGGCGTGAGCAGTGTGAAGCAGCTAGAGGAGAACCTGGGCGCGATGGACAACCTGACGTTCAAGCCCGAAGAGCTCGCGGACATCGACCGGATTACCAAGTAGGCTTTCGAGACAGGACGAGGATGTAGGGCGAGCTCAGCTTTACGCGCCCGTCCGTCGATTCGTTCAATTCATCGATCAACTGCTTCTTCGCGTCGAGCACCTTCTGATACGTCTCAGGCGGCATCATGGCCTTCATCGCGGCTTGAGGGGCGTTGGTCGCCTGCCAGAAATCGACGAAGGCATCGACGGATCCAGACTCGAAGAACAGCGAACGATGGATGACCGCGATCGACTCGGCTTGATCGCCCAGGCGCCTCCGCACCTCTTCCTCATCGCCCCACAAAAACGGCCATGGCAGGTCGAAGTCCGAGCGGGCTGAGAACGAGCTCAGCAGTTCGGAGAGCTTGCCCAGATACCCGCCTGGGCTGTAGTTGGCCATCGCCACCAGGCCGCCTGGCTTAGCCACCCGAAACATCTCCGCGGCCACCAGCGCCGGCTGTGGCGCAAACATCGCCCCGAACACCGACGCGACCATGTCGTAACTCGCGTCCGCGAACGGCAGATTTTCCGCGTCCGCCTCGGACCATTCGATGCTCAAACCGGCGGCCGCGCTGCGGGCGCGGCCGAGCTCCACCATCTTCGGGGTGATGTCGGTGGCTGTGACCCGACCGCCACGGCGGGCGGCGGCGAGGGCGAAGTTGCCGTTGCCGGCGGCCACATCCAGCACGGTTGTGCCGGGGCCGATGGCGCACGCAGCGGCCAGCGCCTCGGCATGCGGTTCGAGCAGCTCAGCGACCTTGGGGTAGTCTCCGAGCGACCACATCCACCGCTGCCTTTCCTTCAGCCGGTCGATCAATCTTGGTTCAGCCGGTCGATCAGCTGTCGCAGGCGCCCGAAATGGCTGCGGTCGAAGTCGAGCCGCAGCCGCGGCAGGTCCGGCACGTCGCCGTCCTGACGCTCTCCGCTCGAGGCGGTGACGCGCTCGATTGGGGCGCGCAGGATGTCGGCAAACTCCTGGTTGAGCTGCGTGACCTTCTCGTCCGACACGACGCTGTTCAACCTCAGGATCAACTTGCCGTCGACGTATCGCTGCGAGTGGTAGACCCGGTAGAAGCGCTGGATGTGGGCGACGGCGTCGTCCAGCGATTCGGTCAGGTGGTACAAGCCAAGGTCCTCGCGGTCGATGTACCCGTGCACCAGCAGCGTCTCCTTCAACATCTTGTCGATCTCCGACCAGTAATCGCTTCCTTCCGCCTCGACCATCACGATCGGGTGGAGGTCGCTCTTGCCGGTCTGGCTGAGGGTCAGGAGCTCGAACAGCTCGTCCATCGTGCCGAAGCCGCCGGGAAACAGCACGAACGCCTCTGCCTCCTTCATGAACATGAGCTTCCGCGTGAAGAAGTACTTGAAGTTGATGAGCTTGGGATCGGAGGCGATGAACGGGTTGGGCTTGGCCTCGAAAGGAAGCACGATGTTGACCCCGAATGAGCTCTCCTGGCCCGCGCCCTCGTTGGCCGCGCTCATGATCCCGGGCCCTGCGCCGGTCACGACCATCCAGCCGATTGCGGCCATGCGCCGTCCGAACTCCCTTGCCAGGAGGTAGTTGGGATCGTCCCCCGGCGTCCGCGCCGAGCCGAATACGCTCACCTTCTTGCGGTCTCGGTATTTCGAGAAGACGTTGAACGCGTAACGCATCTCCTTGACCGAGGCGTTGATCAGCTTGCGGTCGAGCCGGCTGAGGGGCTCCTCGGCCATTCGAATCGCGGTCACCAGCAGCTCGTAAGTCGAGCGGGCGTCGACCGGGGTGAGATCCAGCTCCTCGACGAGCGCGGTCAGCCTGCGATCGAGCTCCGCGTCGCCGGTCGAATACTGCCGCCGGGTCCCGGTTCGGGAACGCGGCCGTACTGTTCGTTCTTTTGCCATGATTCACCTCCCCCCATGCCAATACGGTACCTAGGGCTCGACGGCGACGACACGCTGTGGCACAACGAAACACGCTTCCAGCTCACCCAGGCCGCCCTCCGCGATCTCCTTCGCAGCCACGTCCCCGACGCCGACGTCGACACCCACCTGGCCGAGGTCGAGATGCGCAACCTCCGCCTCTACGGCTATGGGGTCAAGGCCTTCACCCTCTCGATGATCGAAACTGCGATCCAGGTCACCGACCGGCGCATCCCCACCGCCGACCTGGAGGTCATCCTCGGCTGGGGCCAGAAGATGTTGGGCGAGCCGACTGAGCTCCTGGATGGGGTGGAGGCGGCGCTGCTGGACCTGAGCCGACGCTACGAGCTCCTCCTGATCACAAAGGGCGACCTGTTCGACCAGGAGAGCAAGCTGGCGAGATCAGGCCTCGCTGAAATGTTTACCGGAGTCGAGATCCTGAGCGAGAAGGACGTCGACGCCTACCGGTCAGTGCTGCGGCGCCGGCATATTGAGCCTGCCCATTTCGTGATGGTCGGCAACTCCCTTCGCTCGGACATCGCGCCGGTGCTTGCCCTGGGCGCCCGCGCCGTGCACATCCCCTACCCGCTCACCTGGCACCACGAGCACGTGCCCGAGGACTCCATGCCGCGAGCGGGATGGCATCAGCTGGAGAACATCGGCGAGCTCGGCGCTCTGCTTGACTCACTTTGAGTAACTAATCCGGTCCGCGCGGTCGGGGCTCGAATCCGGTCCGGGGCGGAATCGTGCACACGCGGCCGTCATCGGTGCGCACGATCTGCCATTCGCCTTCGTGAACCATCCAGTGATGGCGATAACAGAGAAGGGTCAGGTTCGGCAGGTCGCCGGGCCCGCCATGCTTCCAATGCACCAGGTGATGGCCTTCGGTCATGCTCACCGGCCGGTCGCAGCCTGGCCAGGTACAGCCGCCGTCGCGAACCTTGAGCGCCTTGCGCTGGGGTCCTGAGATCGTCCGCTTGGCCCGCCCGACGTCGATCACGCTCGAGTCCGAGCCGAGGAGGATTCGCGTCACCGAGCAGTCGCAAGCCAATCTCTCCACAGCCTTGGCCGAGATCGGAAGTGAGAACTCCATGTCCGCGCCCGGCGCGCCATAGAGTCCGAGCAGAGTGTCGAGAGAGGTCGTGACCTGCAGGTGCGCTCGCTGCGGGACCAGGCCGTTGTCGAGCGCACGCATCGAAAGGTCGATGAGCGCGTCTGCCATGCGACGGGCACGATCCCGGTCATCGTCCTTGCCCGCGCGCTTCGCGAGTGGTTCCAATGCCGTGCGCACCGCGGCACCACCGACCTTGTCGAAGATGCCGGTTATGAAGACCATGCCCTCGTCGTCGTTGGTGATCTCGAGGCTCCTCGCCTCCACGCCTTGAGCTTCCTTGGCGGCGCAGTCCTCGGGGTCGGCCGCGTGGCAGGCGTGGTAGCAATCCTCGCGAAAGCGAGCGATGCCGACCTTGCGCGCGCGCTGCAGCAGCTTGGTCTCGTCGAGGCGATCGCCAACCGCGGCTGAGGCCCGGGCGATGAGCGCGAAATGGGCGAAGCCGATCTCGCCCATGCCCAGCGCCGCTCGGCTTTCTCCCAGACGCTCCAGCTGCCGGCCGGCGTAGATGCGATCCCAGGCTGCGCCACCGGACAGGTGGCAGTTGGCTTTGATCCACGAGGCCGGACTGACGAAGCCCTGCTCGTCGTATTCGTCGGTCTCGGCGAAGTCACCCGCCACGCGCGAGAACTCCACCTCGAGCAGGTCGATGCTGTTGCGAAGGCGAATCAGCCTCTCGGCGAGATCAACTCCGCTTGCACCACCCCCACACCCCACTGTCATGAAAGAAGTATACGAACATCTGTTTGGGCAGTCAAGAAAGCCAGGAAATTAACTTCAGCCGATGATTCCCACGAGGCCTGTTGTCTCCGTGCCCTACGCCGCCCCGGTCCGCTCCGCCGTGCCGCCGCCGGTCATCAGCAGCCCCAGCCGAGCCTCGTCGGTGTCCGCCGGCTCGAAGCTCACGATGCGGCCCTCGTACATGACGGCGATGCGGTCCGAGAGCGAACGCACCTCATCGAGCTCCGCCGACACGAGAAGAATTGCGGCGCCCTCATCTCGCTCCTTGATCAACCGCCGGTGAATGAACTCGATGGCGCCGATGTCTACGCCGCGCGTGGGCTGGGCGGCGAGCAGGACCTTGGGGTTGCTGCCCATCTCCCGGGCGACGATGATCTTCTGCTGGTTCCCGCCCGACAGCGCCCGCGCCGGCGTCTCGATGCTCGGTGTGCGGATGTCGAACTCCTTCACCAGGCGCGTCGCCCAGTTCTTGATCGCGTCGAGACGAAGCAACAGACCGCGCCACGAGAAGAGCGGCGATGTCTCACGTCCGAGGATCAGGTTGTCGGCGATCGAATAGTTGAGAACGAGGCCGACGCCCCGCCGGTCCTCCGGGATATGGCCGACCCCGGCCTCGCGCTCCTCGCGCGCGTCGGCGGTGGTCACGTCCTGCTCGCCGAGGAGAATCCGGCCGCCCGTCGGGCGACGCGTCCCGGCCAGCACCTCCACCAGCTCGCTCTGCCCGTTGCCCTCCACGCCGGCGATGCCAAGGATCTCGCCCTGGCGGAGCTCGAACGAGATGCCACGTATCGCGGGGACCCCGCGATCGGAATTGGCGGTCAGGTTCTCGACGCGAAACGTCACCGCCCCCGGCTTGGCCGGCTTCTTGTCCACCCGCAGCAGCACTTCGCGGCCGACCATCATGGTCGCGATCTCCTGCTCGTTGGTCTCCTTCGTGACCAGGTGGCCGACAACCCTGCCACGACGCATCACGGTGATTCGGTCGGAGATCTCGAGGACCTCCTTGAGCTTGTGGCTTATGAAGACGATGGTCTTGCCGTCCTTGATCAGGTCGCGAAGAACGCCGAAGAGCTCCACAGTCTCCTGAGGCGTGAGCACGCCGGTAGGCTCGTCGAGGACCAGGATGCTCGCGCCGCGATAGAGGACCTTGACGATCTCGGCACGCTGCTGCAGGCCGACAGGCAGCACGCCCGTAAGCGCATCCGGATCGAGCGCGAGGCCGTACTTGCGCGTCAGGCCCTCGATGTCCTTGCGCGCACGGTTGTAGTCGTAGAAGCCGGGCCCGGCCACCGGCTCGCGGCCGAGCATGATGTTCTCGCCCACGGTGAAGACCGGGATGAGCATGAAGTGCTGGTGCACCATGCCGATCCCGAGGGCGATGGCATCCCGGGGGCCACTGATGCGGGCGGGTTTGCCGTTCACTATGATCTCGCCCGAGTCGGCACGCACGAGGCCGTAGAGGATGTTCATCAGCGTCGACTTGCCGGCGCCGTTCTCGCCGACCAGGGCGTGGATCTCGCCCGCGCGCACCGTCAGGTCGACGTGGTCGTTGGCGACCACGCCCGGCCAGGCCTTGGTGATCCCCCGCATGTCGATCGCGAACTTCTCCGACGGCTGCTCGCTCATTCGTTCTCCGGCGCGTAGGGAAGGCCATCGGCCGCCGGTGGGATGCTCCGGCCCACGACGCCCGCCAGCACGATCAGCGTGAGGATATACGGCAGCATGCTCAGCAGGTACTGGGACACGTGGATGATCGAGTTGGCGTCGTAGATCGCCTGGCCGAGGCCGAAGATCAGACACGCTATGAAGGCGCCTGTAGGCGTCCATTTGCCGAAGATCACCGCCGCCAGCGCGATGTAGCCTCGGCCGTCGGTCATGTTCGGCACGAAGGTGTTCGATATACCGATGGCAAGGAAAGCGCCGGCGAGGCCTGAGAGCAGACCGCTGGTTATCACCGCCCAGTAGCGAATCGCGTACACGTTGATACCGGCGGTGTCGGCGGCTTGCGGATGCTCGCCGACGGATCGGATCCGCAGGCCCAGCCGTGTTCGGAAAAGCGTGAGCTGCACCAACACGAGCAGTACCAGGGCCGCGTAGACGACGACGTTCTGCTGGAAGAGGACACGACCCAGGAAGGGGATCTGGTCGAGAAGCGGAATGTTGATATATGGCAGCAGCTCGGACTGGCCGACGTGGCCGACGTCCTGCAGCCCGTAGATGCGCTGGACCAGGAACAGCGTCAACCCCGCGGCGAAGATGTTGATGGCGATACCGCTCACGATCTGGTCTGCCCGGAAGCGAATCGATACAACCGCGTGGATCAGCGCCATGAGCCCACCGGCTACGATGCCGACGAGCGCCGCGAGCCACGGGTTGTGCAAGGCGAGGTCGGCAACGACGGCGAAGAAGGCGCCGGTCAGCATCATGCCTTCCATCGCGATGTTGACGACTCCGCTCCGCTCCGAGATCACGCCACCAAGGGCCGGCAGAACCAGCAGCGCGGCGGCCTCCAGGGCCGCACGCCACAGGTCAGCGGTGAGAAGCACATGTCCGATGTCGGCTAGAAAGCTCACGTGGTCTCGCCTGTCGGCGCCTTCGCCGCCTCAGTCATAAGCGCCGCCGCGGGTGCAGTGGGCGCGGGCGCTGATGGCCTCCGGCCGAAGGCCGGCAGGCGCAGCACGCGCAGGAAGTTGGCGGCGATGCTGAACAGGATCAGCGCCTGCAGGATCTGCACGAGGCTGCTGGAGATGCCCGCATCGGCCTGCATCACCGACCCGCCCGCGTGAAGAGCGCCGAACAGGATGGAGGCGAACAGGATGCCCACCGCGCTGCCCAGCCCCAGCAGCGCAACGGCGATGGCGTCGAAGCCCGTGGTGTCGTTGAAGTACTTGTCGGTGAGGTTGTGGTCGACACCGGCGATCTGGATCGCTCCCGCGAGCCCTGAGAATGCCCCGGCGATGAGCATCGTGACGATGATGGTGCGCGCCACGTTGATCCCGCCGTAGCGGGCGGCGCGCTGGCTCTGCCCGACGGCCCGGATCTCATACCCAAGCGAAGTCCGCCACAGAAGGATGGCGAAGATCACCAGCGCTGCGAGGCCGATCAGCAACCCCGTATGGACCCGATACACCCCCGCCGGCAGGCCGAAGATGATGAGGCCGGGGTCGTTGGGTAGAAACAGCGGGAGGCGTGCTCCGGCTCCAATCGGTGAGGAGGCGGAGAATCCGTTGGACGCCTGGAGCGGACCTCCGACGATGAGGTAGCGCACGAGCCACTGCGCGACGTAATTGAGCATGATCGTGGTCACCACCTCATGCGCGCCGATGGTGGCTTTGAGCACGCCCGGGACGCCGGCCCAGATCGCGCCGGCCAGCGTTCCGCCCAGCAGGACCATCGGCAGCAGGATCGGCGCCGGCAGGCCGCTGAACTTGATGCCGATGACGGTGCACGCGACTGACCCCGCGAGCAGCTGCCCCTCGGCGCCGATGTTGAAGAGGCCGGCCCGGAACGGGAGCGCGACCGCGACACCGGTCATTAGGAGCGGGGTGAAGAACACGATGGTCGTCGAGATCTGAAGCGCGGAGTTTTCGCCGTTCGCGCAGCCGATTCCGAGTCCGCCGCACATAAGACCCTGGTAAGCGGCGAAGGGGTTGCCGCCGGTGATCGCGACGATGAGGCCGCCGACCGCGAAGGCGAACACGACCGAGCCGAGCGGCACCGCGAATCCGCCCGCAACCCGCCGAAACGCGCTCGCTAAGCGCGGTCCCGGTCCCGTGGCCATGGTGGCGGAAGATGCTGCCACTGGGCTTACCGGATCAAAGCGCCCGCCGCCAAAGAAGGCGGGCGCAGATATTGCGCCCGCCTCACGTTCAACTCTTTACGCGGGAATGTCAGCGGGCGGCGTCAGGGTGCCCGCCTTGATCTTGGCCTTGAGGTCATCCAGTGTGGTCTGGATATCCGCCGGCACCGAGAAGTTGTCGATTGCATATCCGGCGCCGTCGTTCGCAATGCTGAACGTCAACGCTCCACCCTGGAACTGCCCGTTGACGACGTTCTTGATCGCCGTGTAGGTGGCGACGTCCACCTTCTTGAGGGCGCTCGCGATCACCGACGAGTCAGAGTCCTTCTGGTCGGCGTCGACGCCGATGCTGTAAACGCCCGCCTGGCCTGCCGCCTGCAGCACGCCGATGCCGCATCCGCCCGCGACCTGGAACAGGATGTCCGACTTGGACGAGATCTGGTTGACGGCGACGTTCTTGCACTTGGCCGGGTCGGTGAAGTTGTTGGAGTAACCGACCAGGACTTTGATTCCCGGGTCCTCCATTTGCGCCGCCCACTTGTAGCCTGCGATGTAGTGGTTCACGGGCGGGATGCTGATGCCACCGACCGCGCTGATCACGTGAGCGGGTTTCTTCGACTTGCCCTGCTTCTCGAGAAGCCCGGCGAGCGCGCCCACCATCGCGCCGGCGTCCTGCTCCTTGAAGAAGAGCGACTGGACGTTAGTGTGCTTGAGGTCGTTGAAGTTGGCGTCGGTGCCGGCGCCGTCGATGATCGCGAAGTGCACGTTGGGGAACTGCCCCGAGACGGTGCCGACGGCCGTCTGCATGAGGAAGCCGACGCCGATCACCAGGTCATAGTTCTTGGAGGCGAAGTTGGTCAGGTTGGGAACGTAGTCGTCGCCGCTCTTCGACTCGACGACATCGCCCTGGATCTTGAAGTCTGTCTTGGCCTTCTCGAGGCCGACGTCCGCCAGGTGGTTGAAGCTCTTGTCGTTAAGGCCCCCGATGTCGGTGACCAGGCCGATCTTGAAGGTCTTGGTGGTGCCGCCCCCCGAAGAGCTGCCACAGGCCGCCAGCAGCATCAACGCCACACCGGCGACGCCAAGGAACTTAAGCCGCGAATGACCCATTCTTCCACCCCTTCACTGAACAGAAACCCTTACCCCAAGAGCGCCGCTCTCGGATCGCGCGATTGTAGCCCACAGCCGGTTTGTCTGTAAGTTAGGCAGCGTGCAGGCGCTCGAGGTCATCAGCCGCAAGCGGGATGGCCGCGAGCACCCCCCGGAAGAGATCGAATTCCTGCTTTCCGGCTACCTGAAGGGCGACATTCCCGACTACCAGATGGCAGCCTGGCTGATGGCCGTCTGCATCCGGGGCATGACCCGCGCCGAGACGCTCGCCCTGACGCAGGCCATGGTCCGGAGCGGGGAGGTGCTGGACCTGAGCGGGATCCCCGGCACCAAGGTCGACAAGCACTCCACCGGCGGCGTGGGCGACAAGGTGACGCTCATCGGCCCGCCGCTGGCAGCGGCCTGCGGCGTCCGGGTGCCCAAGCTCAGCGGCCGCGCGCTGGCGCACACAGGTGGGACGCTGGACAAGCTGGAGTCGGTGCCGGGCCTCACGGTCGACCTCGAGCCAGACCGCTTCATCCGCCAGGTGCGCGAGGTTGGGATCGCAGTCGCCGCGCAGTCGCCGAGGATGGTCCCGGCCGACAAGGCCCTGTACGGCCTGCGCGACGTGACCGCGACCGTGCCTTCGGTGCCCCTGATCGCCTCCAGCGTCATGTCCAAGAAGATCGCGGCCGGAGCCGACGCCATCGTCCTCGACGTCAAGTTCGGTCGAGGCGCCTTCATGCCGGACGTGGCGGCCGCCGAGGAGCTGGCCACCGAGATGGTGCTGCTCGGCGAGGGGGCCGGCCGCCGCACAGTGGCGCTGGTCACCACGATGGACAACCCGCTCGGGCGCTCGGTGGGCAACGCTCTCGAGGTGCAGGAGGCGCTGGACGCGCTCGCCGGCAAGGGCGATGAAGAGCTGCTCCAGGTCTCGCTCGTGGTCGCCCGGGAGATGTGCCGGCTGGCAGAAGTCGCCGAGGACCCCGGCGACGCCCTCCAATCCGGCTCGGGCCGCGAGACATTCCTGCGCATGCTTGCCGCGCAGGGCGGCAGGCTGGACGAGGGCCTGCCGGTGGCGCCGGTGCAGCAAACGGTGCCTGCGCTTGCCGGCGGGTACGTCGAGTCGATCGACGCCCTCGAAGTGGGGTTGGCGGGGCTCCAGCTCGGGGTCGGCCGCGCGAAGAAGGAGGACCGGGTCGATCCCGCCGCCGGGATCGTGATCGAGGCGCCGGTCGGCGCCCGTGTGCGGGCCGGCGAGCCGCTCGCCGTCGTCCATGCGCGGTCCGAAGAGCTCGCGCAGAAGGTGGTGCCTCGCCTCCAGGGGGCCTGGCGGCTCAGCGACCACGAGGTCGAGCGGCCGCCCCACGTGCTCGCCCGGGTGGACAAGGACGGGGTTACCCGGGCCGTTTAGTATTTCGCTCCGGTGGCGGTGACCGGCGAGAAGAAGTACCACATCGGCCTGGCGAAGGGCGAGGTCGGTGAGTACGTGTTGGTGCCGGGCGACCCGGGCCGCACGCCGGCGATCGCGAAGTATCTCGACGACGCGCGCGAGGTCGCATTCAACCGGGAGTACCGCACCTTCACCGGCAGCCTGCTCGGGGTCCCGGTCTCGACGATCTCATCCGGCATGGGCGGCCCGTCCGTCGCGATCGCG
>Ga0070699_100002818_pt1 | contig 15515 bp, 17 predicted proteins | sample KBSK1503metaG_FD_65473 | JGI IMG/M metagenome (GOLD analysis project Ga0070699, IMG submission 65473) | Corn, switchgrass and miscanthus rhizosphere microbial communities from Kellogg Biological Station, Michigan, USA - KBS K1-50-3 metaG | ecosystem: Host-associated > Plants > Roots >...
AACGGCGGCGGCCGCAATGTTGCCGCCGGCGCCGACGCGGTTCTCGATGACGACCGGCTTGCCGAGCCGCTCCTGAAGTTTGGGAGCCATTGCGCGCATCACGACGTCGATGCTGCCGCCGGGCGGGAAAGCGACGACGAAGGTGATCGGTCCGGTCGGGAACTCTTGTCCGAAGCCACGGCCACCGAGCGCAAAGAGGCCCGCCAGCGCGGGCACAATCAGAACGGCACGACGTGCGATCATTGTTCGTTTCCTTCCGATGCCTTTCGGTTCGCCCAGCCCGCGCCAATTCCATTCCAGTTCCTCGTGTCCATGGCTTCTCACATGGCGGCGGTCCGTAGCACATAGGTCGCGCCAATTTGAATTTGGCTAGACCGCCGCCCGCCGTCGCCCGGCGGCAATGCGACTGGCCAGAATTTTGTCGATGCGGCGACCGTCGAGATCGACCACCTCGAAACGCCAACCCTGGTTGTTAAAACTTTCGCCTACCTCCGGCAAATGACCGAACTGACTGAGCACGAATCCGGCGGCCGTATGATAGCTGCGGTCCGGCGGGAGGGAGATGGACAACCGGTCGGCCATCTCGTCCGCCGGCATGCTGCCCGAGATCAACCACGATCCATCCTCGCGCTGCACGGCGTCGGGCTCGACCGAACCTTCATCCGTCCGGAAAGCACCGACGATCGCCTCCAGGATATCTGCGTTGGTAACGATTCCTTGAAAGTGGCCGTACTCGTCGTGGATGAGGGCCATATGGACCGGCGATGCTTTTATGAGATCCACGACGTCAAGCGCGTCGACGGTATCGGGAACGTTTGGAGCTGGGCGCACGTGCGCCCGTATGTCGGGACTGTCGCCGCGGAGATAGGCATCGAGCAAATCCTTTGCCTGCACGACACCGAGCATCTCTTCCGCCGTGCCGGCATGGGCCGGCAGCCTCGAATGAACACTCTCCACGATCGTCTTGCGGATCTCGTCCGAATCGGCGGTAAGATCGACCATGTCCACTTCGCGGCGCGGCGTCATGACCGCTCGAACCGGGCGATCGCCCAGCCGCATGACGCCCGCGATCATCTCGCGCTCGCCCGGCTCGATGACACCGGCGGTTTCGGCTTCCGCCATCAAGCTTCGGATCTCTTCATCGGTGACCCGGTCCTCGGGCTTTGCGTTGTATCCGAGCGCCCGCAGAACTAAGCGCCCGGACATATCCAAGAAAGAGACAATGGGGGACGCAATCCTGGCCATGGCTGTCATGGCCGGCGCCACCCGGACGGCGATTTTTTCGGGATCGCGCAGCGCAAATTGCTTGGGCACGAGCTCGCCGATCACCAAGGACAAGTAAGTAATGACGGCAACGACAAGGCCAACACCGACTGCCTCGGCAATACTGGCGCGTACGCCCAAGTCGACGAACCATTCGGCCAGCCGCAGCCCAAGGGTGGCTCCAGAGAAGGCGCCGGATAAGACGCCGACGAGGGTAATGCCAATCTGCACCGTCGACAGAAAGCGACCGGGATCGGTTGCGAGTGCAAGGGCGCGGCGTGAGCCAATGACCTCGCGATCGACCAGCGCCTGCAACCGAGCGTGGCGGGAGGAGACGATAGCGAGTTCCGCCAGCGCAAGGAGGCCGTTCATCAGGATGAGCGCGACGACGATCGCCAGTTCGATGTAAAGCATAAGCGGAATACATAATAGGCGATCCGATCGCGGGTATTACAGGTTCCCCATGGCCCATTATCGCAGACCGCTTGCCGCAGCCGCTGCCCTCAACACCGCGATCTTCGTGGTCGAAGCGGTCGCCGGCTTCAAGGCCGATAGTCTGAGCCTCGTCATGGATAGCGTGCACAATCTCTCCGACGAGATGGCGCTGGTCTTTCTCTACTTGGCGTTCGTGCTGCCGCAGGGAATTTCACGACAGCTGCTGCGCTCGGCCAATGTCTTCAACTCGGTCGGCCTCCTGCTCGTCAGTGGGCTGCTGCTGTGGCAGGCGGCGGAGCGAATACTCCATCCGGCCCCGGTGGTCGGCTCGATCGCAGTCGTGGTCGGCCTCCTCGCCGCCGCCGCAAATTGGGGCGTCGCGCGGCTCCTCCTCGCGCCGAGCCGCAACAACGCGGCGATCCGGCTCGCCTATATTCACAATATCGGCGACGTGTACGTGTCCTTGGCGCCGGTCGCCGCCGGTCTCCTGGTCGGCCTGACCGGTCATTCGATGTTCGATCCCATCATCGCCGCAGGCATCGCCACGTGGATCATCGCCTCCACCGTGCGCGAGGTTTTTGCATCGAGCGAGGAGCTGATCTGGCCCGAGAAAATCGTCTGCGGCCATTCCGACCGCGAGGACCGCGATCGCCGCCAGCTCGTCGCAGCCGTAGAAGGCATCGGCCCACGCCAGGACGTAGATCGCGGCGTGTTCGGCGGCGATGATTGCGTAGGGATGCGCGATCACGGACGTCAGAGGCTCGGGAAGCGCAGAGTTGAATGGACGCGCTCACTTTGTTCGGACTATCCGCCGTCGCGGCCATGCTGATCTTCTACGCGTTGGAAGATCACAGCCCGTGGTACATTCTCGCGTTCGCGGGCGCGTGCGCACTTGCCTCGGTCTACGGATTTCTGCAAGGCGCGTGGCCATTCGGCGTGATCGAGGCCATATGGGCAGGTATAGCTGTCTGGCGCTGGCGAACAAGGACCCAATGCCCGACTGACCGGCCGCCACGAATAAACTGACCCCTACCGGTTAGCGGATGCCCAGGCGGGTGGTGGTCGGCCGGCCATTTCGAGCGGCCGCATTTCCGTGCCGGCCGCACTCATGGACGCTCCCACGACAAGTCAGCGCTGGCCCCCAAATACGATGCTCACTTAAATGTCACACCTTGCGGCAGAATGAATTTCGGGGTGTTGACAAAAAGGGTGCCGCCTTCTTCCATTACCAGCGTTCAGGTGCGCCGGTCGCGTTGACCGGCCAAAAGGGAATCCGGTGCGATCCGCCGTTCCAGCGGCGAGTCAAATCCGGAGCTGCCCCCGCAACTGTCGGCGGCGAGTCCTTCTTCAGGTTGCCACTGGGCTTTGCGCAACAAAGCTTGGGAAGGCGGAGAAGGATCATGACCCGCGAGCCAGGAGACCTGCCTGAACAAGTCATCCTTCCGGCGTGCGGGGCGCGCGCATGGGGCGGTCTTCCGCTGTGGTGACAGAGGGGAGCTGTCGAGCGGAACGGGGCGACCGCCATGCGATGCCGTGTTCAACGTTTCAGAATCATCAGCCGTGCGGCCATCGCGAAGTTGGCTCGCGTGACATGGACGGCGGCATTTCTGGCTGCTGCTCCTGCCATGGCGGCGGAAGTGTCGATGCCGGTAAAGGCGTCGTGGCAGCCCCCCGTGGTCCAACCCTACGATTGGACCGGCCTCTATGTGGGCGCTCATCTCGGCTATGCCTGGGGACATTCGAACTGGAGCGCGCCACCCGATCTCGCGAGTTCGCTCGACCTCGATCGGTCGTCCGACATCTTCAACGGGGCGGGAAGCTACTTCGGGGGACTGCAAATCGGCTACGACTACATGCTGGCGAACCGCGTCGTGCTCGGCCTCCAGCTCGATACCTCGTTTCCGGGCTTTCCGCATCTCGACGGCATCTCCACCGGCGGAATGTCGATCTTCTCCACGCCGGCGATTGGCCTCGCGAGCTATAGCGAGTCGGTGCTGCATTCCGGCACCTTGCGCGCTCGCCTCGGTTATGCTCCCGCCAACTGGTTCCTCTATGGGACCGGCGGCTTCGCCTGGACCTACAACCAGCTGACATTGACGCAACTGGCCGACGGCACGGCCGATGCCCCGTTCCTGTGGCGACTGGGCTGGGTGGCGGGGCTCGGTGTCGAGTACGCGTTTGCGCCGAACTGGTCGGCGAACGTCGAGTACTTGTACACGCAATACGGCAATAGCAGCGTGATGTTCCCGAACGCAGGGCTGCAGTTCACATCCGATTTTTCCCTGCAGCAGGCGCGCGCAGGGCTGAACTATCGCTTCGGCGGCGGCGGGACGAACGTAAACGGCGGCTCGACCGGGCTGCCCACACCCGAGCTGGACCTGGTGAATTTTCACGGTCAAACCACATTCGTGTGGCAAGGCTACCCGGCGATCCGGTCGCCCTATGCGGGCCCCTTCAGCCTGCCCGGCAGCGGGCTCGGCCGCGAAACGTTCGACGCGACGCTCTATGCCGGCATACGGTTGTGGCAAGGCGCCGAGCTGTGGATCTCCCCGGAGATCGATCAAGGTTTCGGTTTCGCGGACACGCACGGCGTCGCCGGATTTCCGAGCGGCGAGTCCTACAAGCTGGGGTCATCCTACCCCTACGTGCGCATGCAGCGCGGATTCCTCCGGCAGACCATCAATCTCGGCGGCGAAGTTGAGAAGGTCGACGCCGACATCAGCCAGTTCGCCGGGACGCGCACGGAGAACCGCCTGGTGCTGACGATCGGAAAGTTCGCCATCGTCGACATCTTCGATACCAACAAATATGCCAACAGTCCGAAGACCGACTTTTTGAACTGGACGCTGATCAACGCCGGCACGTTCGACTATGCCGGCGACGGCTGGGGCTACACCTACGGTGCGGCGGCCGAATGGTACCAGGGCTCCCGGACCTGGCGCGCCGGCGTCTTCGACCTGGCGGCGACTCCCGCCGGCGGCGGCAGTCCCAACGGCGGCTCCCTCGACTCGACCTTTCAGCAGTACGCGTTGATCGCGGAAATCGAGAACCGCTACGAATTGTGGGGCCAGCCCGGCAAGTTCAAGGTCACCGGCTTCCTCAACCGCGGCCGGGCGGGAAGATACCAGGACGCCATCGCGCTCGCCCAGATCACCGGTGAGCCCGCCGACATCATTGCGGTGAGAAGCTATACCAGCCGCCCCGGAGTCAGCATGAACCTGGAGCAGCAAATCTCGGACACGGTCGGAGTCTTCGCCCGCGCCGGCTGGGCCGACCCCAACGTCGAGCCGTGGGACTTTACCGACGTCGACCGGACGATCTCGGGCGGCGTCTCGATCAACGGCAAGAACTGGGGCAGGCCGGACGATACCGTTGGTATCGCGGGTATCGTCAATAGCATCAGCGGCGTTCACCAGACGTTTTTCGACGCCGGCGGCCTGGGCATCCTCATCGGCGATGGACAGCTGCCGAATCCCGGGCTCGAGAAAATCTTCGAGACTTATTACAGCTACGCGCTTTCACCTAACATGCGCGTCAGCTTCGACTACCAATTCATCGCCAACCCCGCCTACAACAGGGACCGCGGTCCGGTGAATACGTTCGCCGGACGCTTCCATGCCCGGTTCTAGAGCGAGATGACATTCAAAAATCGCGCCTCACAGAGCACATCCACTAGAAACCTTCGGATGACCGAAGGATCGCCGTGAAACGCCTGATGGAATGTGGCGGTTTGGTAACACACAAGCGCGCATCCGAATGTTATTGAGATAACGGCGTCGCCGGCTAACCGAGACCTGAAATGACTCACCTGGCAAAAACACGGCGATTTGCGCCGCGGCATGTCGGACTATTCCTGATCGTAGCGACGATGCTTGCCGCGCCTCATTTCGCCGACGCTCACGGCATCGCAGGCAACCGATTTTTTCCCGGCACGCTTTCGTCCGGCCGTCGCCGACGAGTCGAGGTTACCACTGTTCACAAGCTCCAAACATCCGGACGACGGCGGCGATGTGGTCGACAACAGGTTGAGTTGGTCGTTCTTTCGACTACTGACTCCAACCGTCGGGGTCGGTATCGACAGCGGGTGGGTTCAGCGGAATTGGGGTGGCTCCCAGCGGTCGGGCTTCGACGTAACCAGCCTCTCTGTCAAAGGAGAAGTGTACCGCAACGACCTGCACGAGCTGCTGGTGTCGGCGGCGCTAGCATGGGATGTCGGGCATTCGGGCGCTCAAGGGGTCGGCGCCAATGGACCCGACGCGATCCACCCCGGCATCTTCTTCGGCAAGGGATTCGGCGATCTTCCCGACAGCCTCGCGTGGCTGCGGCCGTTTGGCATCACCGGCGCGGTGACGCTCGAACACCCCATGACGGGCAGCTCGATAAACTTCGGAGTCGATCCGCTGACGGGCCAGCTTGCCCCGATGCTCACGCGCAACGTCGACATATTGCATTGGGGCCTCGCCATCGAATTCAGCACGCTTTACCTGACCAGCCGCTTCACGCCCGGCAAACTTCCGAAAGAGGAGCCGTTGAACCAGTTCGTGCCCCTCATTGAGTTCTCGTTCGACTCGCCGCGCGGACAGAAGACCGCAGCGACGATGAACCCCGGGCTGTCATACGTGGCCGTGAGTTGGCAGGTCGCGGCGGAAGCGATCGTGCCGCTCAACAGCGAGGCCGGACGTTCCATCGGCGTCAGGGCACAACTGCTTTTGTTTCTTGACGAGCTGATCCCGTCGGTGTTCGGAAAGCCGCTTCTAGGCGATTGATTACGGCAGTGCCGTTCGAAGAATCACCCCACGCGGCACGTTTGGTATAGTGACGACGAAAGCATGAACCCCGCCGCTGTCCTTGCCGCGCTCGCATCGGCCGCCTTGTTCGGCGTCTCCACGCCCGCGGCCAAGGCGTTGCTCGGGGTCGTGCACCCCGTGATGCTGGCCGGCCTGTTCTATTGCGGCGCGGGCATCGGCATCGCGCTGCTGCGTGCGCTCGCGGGACCAATCCTGAACGCGCCCGCCGCGCGGCAGCCGCCGCTCGCGCGCCAAGACTACGGATGGCTCGCCGGCGCCATCGCCTTGGGCGGGGTCGCCGGCCCGGTGTTGCTGATGCTCGGGCTCGCGCGCACGCCGGCCGCCACCGCGTCCTTGCTGCTGACGGTCGAGGGCGCGGCTACGGCGCTGCTCGCCTGGTTCGTCTTTCACGAGAATTTTGATCGCCGCATCGCACTCGGCATGGCCTGTCTCGTCGCCGGCGCGGCCACGGTGTCGTGGTCGGGAACGCCGACGATCGAAAGCCTCGCCGGCCCGCTCGCCATCATCGGCGCCTGCGTCGCTTGGGGCATCGACAACAATCTCACCCGCAAGGTTTCGCTCGCCGATCCGCTGCAGATCGTGCAATGGAAAGGATTGATCGCGGGCCCCGTCAATCTGCTGTTGGGGTTGTGGGCGGGAGGATCGCTTCCCGGCCCGCTCGAAATCCTCCTGAGCGGGCTGGTCGGCTTCGTCTGCTACGGGGTGAGTCTTGCCCTGTTCGTGTTCGCGCTGCGTCATCTCGGCACGGCGCGCACCGGCGCATATTTCTCGACCGCGCCGTTCATCGGCGCGGCGACCGCGGTCGCCGCCTTGCAGCAGCCGCTGACGGTCCAGCTCGTTGCCGCTGGAGCGCTGATGGCCGTCGGCGTTTGGCTGCACGTCACCGAGCGGCACGCGCACGCCCATACCCACCACCGCATGGTGCACGCCCATTCGCACAGGCACGACGAGCATCACCGACATGCGCATGGCCCGCAGGATCCGCCGGGCGAGCCCCACACCCATGCGCACGAGCACGACGTAGTGACGCACTCACACCCGCACGTGCCCGACATGCATCACGATCACCGGCACTGAGCGCGGCGCGCCCAACCCATCTGAACTTTGAAGTAACCGATCGGTCCCAGTTATTCGACTGCGCTTCTCACCTGCGTCAGTTCAGACGCTTTGTTCGCCGATGAAACTCATGTATGTCCGCCGGCTGTTTGGCGTGAACAGCACCACATCGTATTTTTCCGGCCTGCCACCCTCCATCCCGGGCGAGCCGATCGGCATGCCCGGAACAGCGAGGCCTGTCGCATTCGGTTTCTCGACAAGAAAGCGCCTCAGCGCAGCGGCGGGTACGTGTCCCTCGATGATATAGCCCGCGACCTCCGCCGTGTGGCAGGCGGCGAGATCGTCCGGAACGCCGAGCTGCCTCTTCACGGCATCGATGTCGCTGGTGTCTAACACCTTCGTGGCGAAGCCCGCATTCTGAAGGTGCTGGACCCAACCCGAACAGCAGCCGCAGGTTGGATCCTTGTGGACCGTAATCACCGGTTTCTCGCCGGCAAAGAGCGTGCCGGTTTGTAGAAGAGAAGCAACCGCCGCGAAAAGCGCTGATCGACGCGTCAACGAGAGATCAATATCGATCATGTTGGAACCTCCTCGACCGAAACCGGAAGCGGCTGGCGAAGTTCGCTAAGCGATTGCCGGACCACAGTCCACGCGCCTTGCAGCGCAAGGCCCGCCATAATCGCCGCAACGATGATATCGGGCCACCCCGTGCCGGTACCGAACACCCCGGCCGCCGCCAGCAAAACAGCTAGATTGCCGAGCACGTCGTTGCGCGTGCAAATCCATGCCGAGCGCATGTTCGCATCGCCGCCGCGATGGGCCCAGAGCAGGCCGAACGCGGCAGCGTTGGCGGCCAAAGCGGCGACGCCGACGGCACCCATGGTGAGGGCGCTGGGCAAGGTGCCATGCATCGCGTGCCAAAGGACGGCTCCGATCACCCATAGACCGAATAAGCCCATCGTGGCGCCCTTGGCGAGCGCCGCCACGGCGCGATAGCGAAGAGCCATCCCGACCACGAACAGGCTGATTCCGTAGTTTGCCGCGTCACCGAGAAAATCGAGAACATCTGCTTGCAAGGCCGCCGATCCGGCCGCCAGGCCCGCGCCAATCTCGACCACGAACATGACGGCGTTGATTGCCAGTACAGCCCATAGAACGCGGCACCCGAAGCAAGCACGAGCACCGGTGCGATCATCGCGAGATAATAAGGTCCCGTGTAACGGCAGTGGGTCCGTCCGCACCGTCTTGAATTCAGAATGCACGCTGTACCCATCCAGACGAGCGCGACGATCCACATCCCGGTGCGCGCCGGCGGGGGAATGAAAAGACCCGCAACGATCACCGCTTTCGGAATCAACCATGCCAACGCGTTAGTGCGAGGGCTGTTGAGCCAATCGCGTGAGTTGTGGACGATATCGTTCGCCATGACGGCTATCCGCCACAGCAGGAAGCGGCGCCCGTCTCACCCGACCGCTCGGCCTGGATCGGCGGGCACGGAACCGAGCCGTAGGAACAGAACACGCAACAATCACCCGGCTTCGGCCGCAGCGTCGCGCCGCAGCCGGTACAGGTATAGAAAAACCGGCAGGCATCGGTCGGCATGGTCTCCGATTTCGCGGTGGCGCAATGCGGACAGGTGATGACAGATTCAGGGATCATGGTTTTTCCTAAAGCATGTAGCCGATATCGGAGGCTCCGGTCGGATCGAGCATCGATCACGATGAGGTTGTATGGATCGATGCTCTACCGTTCACGAAGTTGTCTGCGGTAGAGGCCGAAGGCAACCAGCGCGAGACACAGGATTAGCGCCGGGATCAGCACATAACCGGCCTTGGCAAGCCAGGCAGTCAGCCCCACCGCGCCGAACACGACGACGAGCAACGGCGTGGCGCAACAGACCGCCGCGACCGCCGCACCGACAATGCCAGTTGTAATGAGGGTGCGATCGCGCATGCCGTTCAGCTCTTTGCAGCGGACGGATAGCCCGCGTTTGTCGTCGCGGCCGTAAGCGCCTTCACGTCAGTCCTGGTGTCGTCGTAGGTCACGACCGCCGTCTTGTCCTTGAAGGAGACGGTCACCGCCTTCACGCCGGGCACCGCTTGCAGGCTCGCCTTAACGGTATGCGGACAAGCGGCGCAATACATGTTCTTCACGGCCAACGTGATGGTCTCCTCAGCCGCGCCAGCAGCGGATGGGGCGAACACGCTCACGGCCATGGCAACGCAAGCGAGAAGTTTGCTCATCGGGATTCTCCGTTCACGAGTTGAGGAATAGCGGCGCTGCGCCGAGCCGCGCTTTCAGATGCTCGATTGCTGTCATAGGGCGTGCTCCATTCATAAGTCGAGCAGCAAAGGAGCGAGGAAGTCGAAGCCGATCGCCGCGATGACGAGCACCGTCGCCACAATGAGCCCGAGCTGCACGAGCCGATTCGACAACGGCCGCGCGCACGCTTCACCACCGGCACACGCAACTCTTGATGAGCGGTACACGAGCCAGTACCCGTAACCGAGGCAAGCGATCGTCACCGCAATGAAGAAAGGTTGATAGGGTGCAAGTCGCGTGAGGTGACCAATCCACGCCCCGCTCACGCCGAGCCCGAACAGGACAAGCGGCAAGAGGCAGCAGGATGAGGCCACGAGCGCTCCGAGAAGGCCGCCCACTGCCATCAGGCCTTGGGCGCGCCGCAGACCGGCCATGCGATTTTCTTGATTGATCGTCACGGCCCATAAGATGCATCCTGTAGCGACTACAGGATCAAGGACATTTTTCCATGCGCCCGATCACGGCTTTGCGAGCGGACGGCGTGCCGGTCGGCGAGCTTTCTCGCCTCACCGACGTGAACATCGAGACGATCCGCTACTACGAGAAAATCAAGATGCTACCCGCCCCGGCGCGCACCAAGGGCGGTCATCGGGTCTATGGGCCGAAAGAAACGCGCATACTCGTCTCCATCCGCCGCGGACGGGAGCTGGGGTTCACGCTCGATCAAATCCGCGCCTTGCTCAATCTAGCAGCACCGGGAAAAGCGTCATGCCGCGAGGTGCGTGCGATCGCCGCGCGCCACCTGGAGGATGTGCGTGCCAAAATTGCCGACCTTGAAAAACTCGAACGTCTGTTGGCCAAAACTATCAAGCAGTGTTCCGGTAAGGCGGTTCCTGATTGCCCCGTCCTTGACGTTCTCGATGCGAGCCGTGCTGCATAGATTTTGCGGGCCGGCCTCGACGGCAGTTCCTCTTTAATGCCGTTCCTGAACGACCGAGATCGGGGCACTGATCGTGCGGCTCCGTCGCGAACGGACGTGTGCAGGTTAGCGGATGACCGGGCGCTGAGTTCACAAGGACATTCGTCGTAACCGCAGGGAATTTCCCACCACGCTTACGGAGGAGAGCGCCATCGCCGCCGCAGCGATGATCGGCGAGAGCAGGATGCCGAAGAACGGATAGAGCACCCCGGCGGCGATCGGCACCCCGGCCGCATTATAAATGAAGGCGAAGAACAGGTTCTGGCGGATGTTGCGCATCGTCGCCTGGGAGAGCCGGCGCGCGCGCACGATCCCGGTCAGGTCGCCCTTGAGCAAGGTGACGCCCGCGCTTTCGATCGCGACGTCGGTCCCGGTGCCCATGGCGATGCCGACTTCGGCAGCCGCCAGCGCCGGCGCGTCGTTGACGCCGTCGCCGGCCATCGCGACCGAGCGCCCTTCCTTTTGCAGCTTCTCAACGACGGCGCTCTTCTGGTCCGGCAGCACCTCGGCTTCCACCTCCGTGATGCCGAGACGGCGCGCCACGGCGTCCGCCGTGGTCTTGTTGTCGCCGGTGAGCATCACCACCCGCACGCCTTCTTTCGAGAGCGCGTTGAGGGCATCTGGGGTGGTGCGTTTCACCGGATCGGCGATGGCGATCACCGCCGCAGCCTTGCCGTCGACACCAAGAAAGATCGCCGTCGCCCCCTCGTGCCGAAGCCGTTCGGCGTCTTGCTCCAGCTCGCGTGTTTGAACGCCGAGTTCGCGCAGGAACCTTGCATTGCCGAGCGCGAGCCGCCGCCCATCGACGACGCCCACCACGCCCTTGCCGGTCGGCGCATCGAACTCGGCGACGGCCGAGAGGTTGAGCTTGCGCTGCTCCGCGGCGGCGACGATCGCGAGCGCGAGCGGATGCTCGCTCGCCTTTTCCACGCTCGCAGCCCATCGCAGCGCGTCGTTTTCGTGGAACCCCTTGGCCGCGACGACGGCCACCACCTTCGGCTTACCTTCCGTGAGCGTTCCGGTCTTGTCGACGACGAGGGTGTCGATCTTTTCCATCCGCTCCAGCGCTTCGGCGTTCTTGATCAACACGCCAACCTGGGCGCCGCGTCCGACGCCGACCATGATCGACATCGGCGTCGCCAAACCGAGCGCGCAGGGACAGGCGATGATCAACACCGTGACCGCCGCGACCAATCCGAACGCGAAACGCGGCTCCGGCCCGTAGATGCTCCACGCGGCGAATGCCACGAGCGCGACCACGATCACCGTGGGCACGAACCAGCCCGACACCTGGTCCGCCAATCGCTGGATCGGCGCCCGCGAGCGTTGGGCCGCCGCGACCATTTGCACGATCCGGGACAGCATGGTGTCGCGCCCGACCTTTTCCGCCCGCATGACGAAGCTGCCGGTGGTGTTGAGCGTACCGGCGATGACCTTCGCGCCCGCCTCCTTGGTCACGGGCATCGATTCTCCCGTCACCATCGACTCGTCGACCGCCGAGCGTCCTTCGATCAGCTCGCCATCGACGGGAACTTTCTCGCCCGGACGAACGCGGAGCCGATCGCCCACCGCGATGGCGTCGAGGGACACCTCCTCCTCGCTTGCGTCCGCGTTCAAGCGCCGCGCCGTCTTGGGGGCGAGATCGAGCAAGGCTCGGATCGCGCCCGACGTCTGTTCGCGCGCCCGCAGCTCGAGCACCTGGCCGAGCAGCACAAGCACGGTGATGACGGCCGCGGCTTCGAAATAGACGGCGACCGCGCCGTCGGGGCTGCGAAACGCCGGCGGGAATATGCCCGGCAGCAGGATCGCGACCACGCTGTAGAGCCATGCCACGCCGATGCCCATGGCGATCAGCGTGAACATGTTGAGATTGCGGGTGACGAGGGATTGCCAGCCGCGCACGAAGAACGGAGAGCCCGCCCACAGCACCACCGGCGTGGCGAGTACGAATTGTAGCCAGTTCGACCAGTTCTGGCCGAGAAGCACGTGGAGATTGGTGAGGTGGCCGCCCATTTCGAGCGCGAGAACCGGAAGCGTGAGCACGAGGGCGATCCAGAACCGGCGCGTCATGTCGGCCAGCTCGGGGTTCGGCGCCGCTTCGGCGGAGGCCAATTCCGGCTCCAGCGCCATGCCGCAGATCGGGCAGACCCCGGGGCCGACCTGCCGGATCTCCTGATGCATCGGGCAGGTATAGATCGTGCCGTCCGGCGCGGGCGGCGACTTCGCCGGCGATCGCGCGTCGCCGGGGCGATGGCAATGGTCGTGCATCAAGGCATTATCCGTCGGCGCCGCAGCCGGATGGTCGGTTGCCGAGCAGCAGCCGGTCTGCGTCGAGCCGCTCGCGCGCGCCATGAGCCGTTCCTCAGGGGTTGCAACTTATACCCTATGGGGGTATATAGCGCGCATGCGCAAAGACATCAAGGCGTCCTGCGCCAAGCGCTTGAGCCGAATCGAGGGCCAGGTGCGCGGCATCGCGCGCATGGTCGACGAGGATCGCTATTGCATCGACATCGTGACGCAGGTTGCGGCGGTGCGCGCCGCGCTCAGACGCGTGGAAGAGGAAATCCTGCGCGACCACGTCGCGCATTGCGTGGAGCATGCGATTGTCTCCGGCAACAAGGCCGACCAGCGCCGAAAAATCGAAGAGCTGATGGCGGTCGTGGGCCGCGCCGAGCGCTAAGCTGCGGCCACACTCAGGTCGCCCGTGCGCCGCCTGCCACGCGGCGCCGTGACAGCGTCGTTGCTAAATCATCGTCAGCACGATCGCGGGGATGAGGGCACAGGCGGTGACGATCGCCGCGTAGGGCAGCGCCTTGTCGCTTTGCACCTTCATCAGCATGGGCAACCCGACCCACAGCAGGTAGAACCCGTAAAGACCCAGGATCAACAAGAAGTTCAGACCGGGGATGAGCAGAAAGATGCCGGCGAGCCAGAGCGGCGTGTGGGAGTAGGCCGACAGCTTGACGGCATTGGGAAAGTTCTTCTCGGCGCCGAATCTCGGCGCCAGCAGATCGATCACCCCCGCGATGATGTAGACCATCGCGAAGGCCACGAAGTAGACGACGACCGCGCGCACGAGACTCGGAACGATCGGCGCGTAGCCGCCGATGAGCGACTGGCCGATGAAGTGGGCGATCTCCGGGATGGCGGCGAGGATCGCGACGTAGCTGATCAACAGATCGAAAAGCGTGTCCTGCTCCCGCTCGATCACCTTCCATTCCGCTTGTGGCGACAGCAGGATGGCCTTGACCCGATTGACGAGCTTCATCAGGTAATTTGCCCACATGTGGTCCTCCAAGCGGCGCCTACGCGCGCCAGTCTTTGCGGATCATGCCTTGTGCGCGATCTTCATCGTCGATGCATAGGGGGATCGCGTGACGACCTGGGCTGGCGATGATCGTCGCCCGTGTGTTTTCCAGGCGGCCGGCACCAGAACTTCGGTTGGGCGCGGCTGCCCGGAAGGGGCGCGTGTCCTCCCTTGACGTCGCCCGGAACTTTACCTTCGGGACCGCCGAGCGGCGGCCCCCTCGGGAGGGCCATTATACCATCTTCAGAAAATCTCCAGAAAATCTTCAAGCAGATTCAGCATCAACTTCAGCTCCGCCTCAAGCCTCTCATCGCGTCTGCGGCTAAGCATCCTTCAAATGCTCCCGGCCCCTTACCGGCAGCTTGATGGAGGTTCCTATGCACAACGCTACTCGTATCGTCACCGCGGCGCTGACCGCGGCCACCTTGAGCCTGCTGGCGGCGGTGCCGCTGGTCGCTGCCTGGCGCTCGCCGGCCGAGCAACCCGCGGCGTCGGTGTCGGTCAACCCGCTCGAGCTGATGCTGCAGGCCGGCGATCTGCCGGGCCAGCGGATCCAGGACCTCATGACGGTCTTCTGAGCGACGACGCAAAGGCCGCATCGGCGAAAGCACGAGCAACGCGATGACCCCCGAACAGAAGCAACTCGTACGGGATACCGGGAAACAGGTGGCTCCCATCGCCGACGCGGCCGCCGACATGTTCTATCGTCGGCTGTTCGAAATCGATCCCACCACGCGCAAGCTGTTCCGCGCGACCGATATGGACGCGCAACGCAAAAAGCTGTTGCAGACGTTGGCCTTCGCCATCGGTGGACTGGACAATCTCGGCGCGCTGGTAACGAAGGTCGAGGATCTCGGCCGCCGCCACGCCGGCTATGGCGTCACCGACGCGCAATACGATTCCGTGGGCGCTGCGCTGTTGTGGACCCTGGAACAGGGTCTCGGTCACGCGTGGACGCCCGCCGCGGCGGCGGCGTGGACCGAGGTCTACCAATTGCTGTCCGGCATCATGCGCAACGCTGCCGCGCGCGCCGAACGCCTACAAAACGTGTGGCCCGCTCCGTTGTGGGCGGCCACTTGAGCGCCGCATCTGCTGCGTTTTCCGCCGCAAACGGGTCTCCGTCGGGTCAAGTCCCATGGGCGCGGCCTGAGATCCGCTAGGCGCGTCGGTCCTCCCGGATCATCGCGGCGCCCTTCTCCGCGATCATCATGGTCGGCGCGTTGGTGTTGCCCGACGTGATCGTCGGCATGACCGAGGCGTCGACCACGCGCAGCCGCTCGAGCCCGATCACGCGCAGACGCTCGTCGACCACCGCCATGGGGTCGCTCGCGCGCCCCATCTTGGCGGTGCCGACGGGGTGAAAGATCGTGGTGCCGATGTCGCCGGCCGCCTTGATCAGCGCCGC
>Ga0070699_100002819_pt1 | contig 15510 bp, 12 predicted proteins | sample KBSK1503metaG_FD_65473 | JGI IMG/M metagenome (GOLD analysis project Ga0070699, IMG submission 65473) | Corn, switchgrass and miscanthus rhizosphere microbial communities from Kellogg Biological Station, Michigan, USA - KBS K1-50-3 metaG | ecosystem: Host-associated > Plants > Roots >...
ACTGCCGAGCGTTTGATTCACATGGATGTTATGTCACCGCATGACACGCCACCCAATGATTCGGCGCGGCTTCGCGCCAGACGGGCACTTCGTGTTTGCACACATCCATTGCAATGGGACAGCGTGTATGGAAGCGACAGCCAGCCGGCGGGTTGAGCGGACTGGGTACATCGCCCGTGAGGATGGTTCGCTTGCGGGCGCGGTCTTTGCGTGGATCGGGAATGGGAACTGCCGAGAGCAACGCTTGGGTATAAGGATGCAATGGTTTTTCGTAGAGTTCGTTACGGTCTGCAAGTTCCACCATTACGCCCAGATATAACACCAGCACACGATCACAAATGTGCCGCACCATACTGAGATCATGGGCAATGAACAGATAAGTCAGGCCGAATTGATCCTGCAATTCTTCCAGCAGGTTGACAACCTGTGCCTGGATCGAAACATCCAATGCAGAGATAGGCTCATCACATACGACAAAGGAAGGATTTGACGCCAATGCCCGGGCAATACCAATGCGCTGACGTTGTCCACCGGAAAATTCATGAGGAAAACGATTGATCAGGTTCCGGTTCAATCCCACCAAGCCTAGTAAATCTTTTGCGCGTTCCAGGCGCTCCTTCTCTGAGGCAAACAACTTGTGCACGCGCATCGGCTCACTGACAATCGAGTTCACGGTCCAGCGCGGGTTGAGAGAGGCATAGGGGTCTTGAAAGATCATTTGGGCTTTGCGGCGAATGCGAAGTTGATCCTTGCCGCGCGCATGGATGATATCATCACCGTCGATCACCACCTCGCCGCTTGTTGCGGGATACAATCCCAGCATGGTGCGCCCCACAGTCGTTTTGCCGCAACCGCTCTCCCCTACCATACCCAACGTCTCACCGCGTTGAATCGAAAACGAGACTCCATCCACTGCACGCACATCGCCAACCTTGCGCTGCAGGATCAGTCCGCGCGTGACAGGAAAATGTTTTTTGAGTTCCTGCACTTCCACCAGTGGTTTCGCGTCGGTCATCGCGGCGCTCCAGTTTTCACATCCACCCAACAGGCAGACGAATGATTCTTTCCAACCTGAATCAGGGGCGGATTCTCACGCCGGCATTTCTCGATCACAAATTCACAACGCGGCACAAACGGACATCCCACAGGCGCCACCAAAAGATTCGGCGGGGCACCCGGTATGGATTTGAGGCGCTGGTCCCTGCGTCGGTCGACGCGTGGCAGGGCGGCTAGTAAGGCCAGGGTGTAGGGATGGCTTGGAGAGTCGTACAAGTCCTCCACGTTGGCTTCCTCCACAATATAACCCGCATACATCACGATCACCCGGTCTGCCATGCCTGCCACCACACCTAAATCGTGCGTGATCCAGATGATTGCCATATGCAAAGATTCACGCAAACGCAAAACCAATTCCACGATTTGCGCTTGAATAGTCACATCCAGTGCAGTGGTAGGTTCATCAGCAATCAGTAGACTTGGCGTACAGGAAAGCGCCATGGCAATCATCACACGTTGTCGCATGCCACCGGAAAATTGATGTGGATAATCTCCGAGTCGACGGGCAGGGTCTGGTATCCCCACTTGTTCCAGCAATTCCACTGCGCGCTTCTCAGCCTGTTCCTGAGTGAGACCCAAATGCTCCCGCAACGACTCGGTGAGCTGCCGGCTAACTGTCAACACCGGGTTGAGTGAAGTCATGGGGTCTTGAAAGATCATTGAGATCTCCCGGCCACGCACATCCTCCATCTCTTCTTCAGACTTTTTCAACAAGTCGTCATCACGATAGATTGCAGTGCCTGAATAAATTTCACCAGGCGGTGTGGGGATTAATCTCAACAAAGACATCATGCTGACAGACTTGCCGCATCCGCTCTCGCCGACCACTGCCACTGTTTCCCCTTCATTAATATGAAACGAAATGCCATTCACTGCATGGACGGTTCCCTCAGGGGTTTGAAAGCGTGTCCGCAAATCGGTTACTTGAAGTAATGACTCAGCCACTGGAATCTCCTACACCGTCCGACTACGCGGGTCCAGGGCATCTCGCAAACCATCGCCCAAAAAGTTAATGCCCAGTGTCGTCAACAAAATCAACATGCCCGGGAAGAACCACAGCCAGGGTGAGGTGTCAAGATATTTTGCCGATTTATCCAGCATATTTCCCCATGTGGCGGTTGGCTCCTGCACGCCCAGACCCAGAAAACTGATATAGGACTCCGAAAGAATCGCATTCGCCACACTCAATGTGGACGAAACAATAATCGGAGCAAAGGTATTGGGCAAGATATGGTAAAAGATAATCTCCAAATTGGATGTTCCCGTTGCCCGCGCTGCCAAAATGAACTCGCGTTCCTTCCACGAGAGAAATTCCGCGCGCACAATGCGTGCCAGATACATCCAACTGGTCGCACCAATGATCACTACAATCACTACCACACTACCACTGAAGGCCCGCTCTCCAATATGAATATCAGGTATTTTGCCGCCAAAGAACTTTGCCATGACCAGCAAAAGAAAAATGGTGGGGATATTCAACAAAGCTTCTGTAATACGCATCAGGATCGCATCCACCGCACCGCCATAGAATCCGGCCAGCGCACCAACCAGAATACCCAGAACCGTTTCGATCAGCACAGCTACAAATCCAATGAACAGCGAGATCTGACCTCCATAGATGGTACGAGCCAGAATGTCCCTGCCAATTGAATCAGTGCCGAATGGATGTTCCGCTGAGGGCGATAATAGACGTTGGGAAGTATCATTGAAATTCGCATACTTCTCAGTATAAATAAATGCTCCACCAAAAGAAAAAATAAACAACAGAATTAAGACGACCCCGCCAAATAACGCCATTTTATGACGGCGGAACCTGAGCCAGCCAAGTTGCCAGAGAGTTAAAGATGGAGTGGAAAGATCATCTGCAAGTTGCGGGACGGGAAGAGAGGAAGCAGTAGTCATAGTTTTAAATTAATTATAGCGAATGCGCGGGTCCAGCCACGCGTAAATAATATCGGTAATGATCTGAAAGATGACCACCGCGGTCGCAACCAGCATCAAGATACCCATCACCACGGATATATCAGCACGTGAGAGATGATCGAGGAAAAGCCGGCCCATCCCAGGCCACGCGAAGATACGTTCTGTCACCACCGCGCCACCGAGCAGAAAGGGCAGGTCAAGTCCTATCACAGTGACGATAGGCAAAGCAGCATTCTTGAGCGCATGAACATAGACTACCTGACGGCGTGGCAAACCTTTCGATTTAGCAGTACGGATGTAATCCTGGCTCAGCACTTCCAGCATCGTACTGCGGATGTAGCGGCTGTAGGCGGCAAAATAAATGACCGAGAGACTTATAACCGGCAAGACCATATGCCAGAGAACCTGTGCAGATGTTTTGCCCACCTGCGGATCGAACATCCCCACCGTGGGCAGGTATGGCCATCCCCATTTTTTGAACAGCACTGCAAAGATATACATGGACATTAGTGAGATAAAGAAAACCGGCATGGAATAGCCTATAAATAACAAGGCTGTCAGTATGTTATCCAGCGTGGAATATTGCCGCAACGCTGAGTAAATGCCCAAAACCAGGGCAAACACTATCGTCACGATTTCGGAGGCAACCATCAGGATCAGCGTATTGGGAATACGCTCGCCAATCATTTCTGTTACGGGTTTACGGGTGACAAGCGATGTTCCAAAATCTCCGCGCAGAATTCCCAATCGTGTCCCATTTTTATCGGGAATACCATCGCCATCAGAATCAATCTTCGTCCAAGTATTTCCAATCAACCAATATAAATATTGGACTGCAATGGGTTTATCCAGCCCGAGTTGCCGCATGAGTCGTTCGCGATCCTCCGGGCGGGTGAGGGTACGTCCTCCCATGGTTGCAATTGGGTCACCCAGGTTCATCATCAACAGGAATAACGCCAAACTGAGGATAATGAGTAGAGGAATGCCCTGAAACAGACGTTTAATAATGTACTGTAACATATATGACCTTCAACAAAGTCATTGAATAATAGCAATTGTGGCAGGCCGGGAAGTAAGTTCCCAACCTGCCACATATCTTTAGTTATTTTATTTAATATCCCATTCAGTGATGTTGAAGAATGGGCTCACACCAGAGAATTTCACACCAGATAGGCGCGAACCGACTGCCCATACATCCGGGTCCTGCCAGGCACCAATCCAGTAGACTTTATCATGGAAGATTTGGTTGATCTTCGAGATGGTCTCCTGACGTTGGGCGGGATCCAACTGAGTGGCTTGCAGTTGAAGCAATGCATCCAGTTCCTCGTCGCAGATATAGAAGCTATTGGAGCCGCTGGGGTTTTCAGCACTTGGAATCTCACTGCACAACCAATAGTAGATGTCGGGGTCTGGGAAGGCCGGTGCGTCAGACCATTCCTGAATATCCAATTCGCCGGTGTAAACCGGGGCACCATCCGAATACGAACCAAAGAAGATATCGGGATCGTAATTGAGAATTTCCAGTTTGATGCCTACCTCAGCCAGTTGCTGTTGCGCAACCGCCTGCAGTTCCTGGCGCACTTCGCGTGTGGTGGTACCGTGCTGGATTACAAATTCAACGCCATCCTTGTCACGCGTGCCGTCGCCGTTTGAATCGATCCAGCCGGCCGCATCCAATAGGGCTTTTGCGGCTTCAGGATCATAGGGGTAAGGTTGAACAGCTGGATCGTTATAGAAGGGCAACGAGTCCCAGAAACTTCCGGGAACTTTAACCACGTCGAGGTTGACATCCCGATCAAAAGATGCAAAATCAATCGACATGGCAATTGCCTTACGAACATTCACGTCCAACATGGCTGGGTGTGAAAATTCCTCACTCACCTGGAAGAACCAACTCTCGTTATAACCAGATGGCTCGGTCATGATCGTAACGCCCGCTTCCTTCAATTTGGGCGTTTCACTGTAGGGCACAAACAAACCGAGGTCAGCGTCACCAGCCACCAATGCATTGGTTTGGGAGGTGTCATCCGGAACAAAGCGGATGAAGATCTCATTGATTTTTGCCGGCTCATCATAGAAATTGTCATTGCGCACAAAGCGGGCAAAACTGCCTGATTCCCACTCAGCGAAGTTATAGGAGCCACAACCAACGGTGGGATTGTTGTTCCAATCGGCGTTATCCAGCGTGCCATCAGCATCGTAAACCGGTTGTAGAATATGGGCCGGGGCAATTCCCTTCCACAAAATCAACCACGCGGCAAACGGAGCATCGAACTTCATCACAACCGTTTGTGGATCCGGCGTTTCAATCGCACTAACCTTATCATAAGGATAGGTCGAGTTCACCGTGTTTTTGGGATCAACGGTCATTGCCCAGGTGAACCTGAAATCCTCTGAAGTGATCGGCTCATTATCAGACCACTTAATGTCATCTCGCAAGTGCATTGTGATCGTTAAACCATCTTCGCTGATTCCGCCATTTTCCAGACTGGGTATTTCAGTTACGAGAGAGGGAAAAGGTGTATTCGTTTCATCATACAACCAGGCCCAACAATTCCAGAATTGCTGAGTTGTGGTTGTAAACCACCCCGAGGCATAGAGCGGGCTCAAGGTCGTAAATTCCTGAGTCCAAATAAAGGTGGCAACCTTGTTTTCAGCAGGAGCCTCTGTCGGGGCGGGCGCTTCTGTTGCGCTGGTGGAAGGTTCTTCTGTCGCATTTGAGGAAGGGGCCTGAGTTGCAGCCGCACCACCACAAGCTGTCAGAATCATGCCTGCCAGCACAACAAGCGAAAGTAGGATGTTCAAGTTGCGTTTCATATTTCTCCTCCGAGAGAATTTGTTTGAAAATCAACAAACAGGTTATTGGGGTATCAAATTATTTTTAAAGAGGGAGCCTCCTTTGACCGGTGAAGGGATTGGAACGGTCATACTATGAGCCAAAATTCTTATAACCAGCCGCATTCTGAAATTCCTCCATTTGAGGATGATTATACCGATATCCATTATAGCTTGGGAATTAACCCTGCCCATATGCCTTTATAACTACGGAGGGATGCTGATCCGCTTCGCGCCAGCCGGTTCCTGATACGCTAAAGAAAAACCTCGCCTCAACTGACATTGGATAGTCGTGGGTCGAGTGCATCACGCAGGCCATCTCCAAGCAGGTTAAAAGCCAATACGGTAAGCATAATGGCAATACCCGGAATAAAGACAAGGTGGGGCGCATTAAAAAGACTGTTACGCTCCTCACCCAGCATCAGCCCCCACTCCGGCGTCGGGGGTGCCGCACCAAGCCCAAGGAAGGAAAGAGCCGCCGCGTCCAGAATGGCAGAGGCAATTCCGAGAGTCGCCTGCACGATCAGAGGAGTCAGCGCATTCGGCAGGACGTGTCCAACCAAAATTCCAATTGGCGAAGAACCCAATGCACGCGATGCAGAGACAAAATCCTGCTCTTTCACCTGCAAGACGCTGGCACGCACAATACGCGCATATACAGGGATCGATACAAACGCGATTGCCAGCAAGGCATTGATCAAGCCGGGACCCAACACGGCCACGATCGCAATCGATAATAGCAAACTCGGAAAGGCCAGCAAAACATCCATGAAACGCATGATGATGTTATCAGTCCATCCTCCTGCAAAGCCACTCACGGCACCTAAAACAGCTCCCACTATAATGGCAAAAGAAACGGTCGCAATTCCAATTTCCAAGGAAAGCCTGGAACCATACAGAATGCGTGAGAGCATATCGCGGCGATTGCCATCAATGCCAAAAAAATGTTGCGGTTGATCAACAGGGCAGCCCAGGGAATGAATGCATGGCTTGATGCGAGGTTTGACATCTGCAATAACTTCGGTTGGACTATAAGGAGCCAATACTCCTGCAAAAAGGGCAATGAAAATAAAAAAGGCCAGAATAAAAAACCCCACCTGGGCAGAGCGATGTCTTACAAGACGCCTGAAAATATTTTGTACAGGTGACCGCGAGGCAGCGGCTGTCAGTGGTTCAAGTTGCAGCGAAGCGATGGAGGAAGATGCCATGTTGAATTACTGTATCCGTATCCGCGGGTCAAGGAAAACATAGGAAAAATCTACAATTAGATTCACACCCACGAAAATAAGAGCAATAATTACCGTAAAAGCCTGCACAACCGCATAGTCTCTGGATAAGATCGAACTGATGAGCTGCGTGCCCACGCCCGGCAATGCGAATACAGTTTCGGTAAGCACTGCACCACTCATCAAACTCCCCACAGATAACCCAATCACTGTCACGATGGGAAGCATAGCATTTCGCATGGCATGTTTCATGACCACCACCCGTTCCAACAAACCCTTGGCACGGGCTGTGCGAATATATTCCAGCCCAAGGACTTCCAGCAGGCTGGAGCGGGTCATGCGCGCAATGATGGACATGGGAATTGTCCCAACTGCCACACATGGCAGGATCAAGTGCCAAAGCGCATCGCGCAACACAACGAAATTACCCGTTACCAGCGCATTGAACGTCACCGAATTGGATGCCAGAGTTATTAGGGCACCCCAAAAACCAGATAAATTTTCCCACTGAAATGTTTCCACCAGTGGATCAATGGAAACACCCGATGACAATCGCCCTGAAGGGGGAATCCATAGCGGTGTTCCCTTGAACTTTAAGGCAAATACATAGGCCAACATCAACCCCAACCAAAAGACGGGCATCGAAACCCCAATATTTGCACCGATCATTGTCCCCACATCGATTGCGGTATTACGTCGTACGGCTGAAATAGTTCCCAACAACACGCCGAAAAACGTTGAAAATAGCATGGCGCCAATTGTGATTTCAATTGTCATAGGCAGGCGTTGCAACACAATATCAACAACCTGTCTGCCGTCCTTCAAAGACACTCCAAAATTACCATGCAGAACGTCACCCAGATACCGCACAAATTGAACCATGATCGGGTCATTCAACCCCTCGCGTTCACGAAATGCGGCACATTGCTCAGGAGTCGCCTTTTCACCGATGATTGCAAAGCAAGGATCACCAGGCAGAATACGCGCCAGTGCAAAAGTCACAAAAGTGATACCGAAAAGCACTGGGATAAGCAGGAGCAAGCGTCGAATAAGAAATTGGGCCATATGAGGATAGCAATCAATCTTTACATGCCCCGAAAGCTTTCACCCTCGGGGCATGTAGATTTTTACAAACCTAATTCAAGAGGCAGAAATAGGTTTTTGAGAACATCAATTATTGGGCCGGAGGATTGATGAATTGACCGAAGAAGCCGGTGACATACTCAAATACGCCACTATTGCCCTTGTGATTGGCATTCGCGGCATCCAAAAGTGCGGAGTATGTGGCTACCACATCATTGGCATCAAAATCGGCACCGTTGCTAAACTTCACGCCCTGGCGCAGGTGGAAAGTCCACTCGGTGGCATCTTCATTGGATTCCCATGATTCAGCCAAAGCGGGTCTAACTCCGGTTCCACCGTATTCGTAGCCAAGCAGGGATTCATACACCTGCAGGCAGGCGCGCAGAGTCTCACCATCTGACTCATCGCCGCACCACAGACTAATTGGTTCAGCGCCTTGCATCCAGACGAGTTGGCCGGATTCGGTCGTCATTTGTTCAAAGTTCTCATTGAGCGGACCAATCACCACATTGCCAACACTCTTCAAGAACGCATCCGCAGTTGTGCCGTGCGCCACAGGGATAACTGGCACATGTTGTTTGATCAGGGCATTCGCCGCATCGTAGTGAGTCTGGCGTTCAGCCGGATCACCTAATTGCGCCGCGGCTTTGATCTCGGTAACCACATCCGGGAATTCATTCCCGAAGCGGACCGCATTGCTGGCAAAGTGATAGTCATAGAAATTGGTCGAATCAGGATAATCCATACCCCAACCAAGCAGGAAGAAGGCTTGTTCACCTTTGGATTCAGATTCGATAAACGGACCTGATTCCATTTTGTTGAGTTCGACCTTTACGCCGATATCAGCCAATTGAGCCTGAATATCCTGAGCTACCTGATTGACGCGCGGCAGGTACACACGGTTCACATCGCGGTAGGACAAAGTAATCGTCTGGCTGAAATCGAAATTGGCATCTTCCAGCATCTTCTTGGCAGCCGCTGCATCGAATGAATACCATGTAGCGCCATCGCCGCTGGTGCTAAAGCCCGGGGTGAAACTTTCGGGGATGAACTGCTCGGCAACTGTGGAACCACCAGGATAGAAGTTGTCTACAATGCGTTTCTTGTCTATTGCCATTGCAAACGCCTGACGGACTGCCTCGTTGTCGAAAGGCGGCTTGGTGTTGTTGATACCAATGTAGAAAACATTACCAGTTTGATAGGGAACGAAAGACAGGTTGGCATCATTTTGAATAGTCTCATAATCTGCAGCATCGGGAGCAAAGATGCCATCCACTGTGCCGGATTGCAACTCGAGCAGGCGTTGAGCAGCTTCGGCTGACCAGCGGAAGATGAGAGTGGTGTTGGCAGGCGCGCCGCCCCAATAATTCGGGTTGGCGTCAAAAGTGATGTGATCGCCTCGTACCCATTCTTTCACAGTATAGGGTCCTGTACCAACGGGATTTTCGCTGATCTTGGCTGAATCGCCACCTGTCTCGTTCAGATAATCCTTATCGAGGATCGCGAACGAGGCAAAGGCGACTTTGGAGAGCAAAGCCGGATCAGGATTGCAAAGCGTGAACTTGACAGTATATTGATCCACAGCTTCAATGGACTTGATCTCACCACCATAGGAACAATCTGCAGCTGCCAGCGAATCGCCAGTAAATGCGGGGGCTTCGGTTGCAGCGGGTGCTTCAGTAGCTGCGGGGGCTTCGGTGGCGGGTGCCGCAGGTTCCTCGGTCGCCACTTCTGTGGCAGTCGCCGCGCCACCGCAGGCCGCGAGCATCATGCTCGCGAGGACGAGCATTGATAGTATAACAAATAGGTTGCGTTTCACGTTTCTCCTCCTAAAGAGAAATTAGTTTGGATTTGATTGACATGTCAGTGTGGGAAAATCGGAAATACTTTGCGCAGGGCACCTCCTTCCGAGTGATTGATAGATTATACAGCAAAAGGATATTTAGTAAACGGGCAGCGGCCTGCCCAGCCCGTTTAACACTACTTTGGAGGGGTCTGTATGCCACAATCCTGGGACTTTCATATGACAATGTGGGCAGATTCCTTCATTTGTGATGTGATACTCTTTGACGATGTAGCCCGTTCTTTTCACCAGCAGATAATTGCACCCTGGGCAAAAAGTATCTTCATACTCCCCCACCTGGCCCGGCAAATTCCCTGCATAGACGAAGCGCAACCCAGCTTCACGCCCGATCTCTGCTGCACGTAAGAGAGTTTTCGCATCAGTGTTATCTGGGTCAGTCATTTTGTAGTCTTTGTGGAAGGCAGTTACATGCCAGGGAATATCGCGTGACACACCCGCAATGAATCGCGCCGCATCCCATAGCTCTTCATTTGAATCGTTAAAACCTGGAATCGTCAAAGTCACAATCTCCACCCATAGACCTGATTCATAAGCACGTTTAATACCATCCAGTGTGTTTTGCAAGACACCACCCAACTTGCGATAGCTCTTATCCTGCATGCATTTCAAATCAACTTTATAGGCAGAAATATACGGGCGAATATATTCCATCACTTCAGGTGTGTTGTTTCCATTGGATACATATGCGCACATCAAGCCATTGGCTTTTGCTTCCTTGAAAATTTCCACGGCCCATTCACTGGTGATCAATGGTTCGTTATAGGATGAAACAACAATGGACGCTCTTGTCTTTCTTGCATATGCCACCATATCTTTTGGAGAAACTTTGCGAACATGATTTATAGAAGCATCCGACGATGGATCGCGCATCGCTTGCGATGTAAGCCAATTCTGACAATACCCACAATGGAAGTCACAACCAAGCATTCCAAATGTCAACGCGTTGACACTGGGTAGCACATGAAAAAATGGTTTCTTTTCAACTGGGTCACTTTGCAACGCGGCCACATATCCATAAGGCACGCGCAATTCTCCGCCCTCATTGAACCGCACCTGGCAAATCCCACGCTTCCCTTCACGGATGACGCAGCGATGCCCACAAGCGAAACACCGCAATGCCCCACCCTCCATTTTTTCGTACAAATCCCCGGTCACTGTCAAAGTATCAAGTAATTCGCCAATTGAAGTAGCCATACGAACCTCTTCAACTTTATAATACACCCATGCTAACCATTTGTATACAGGCCGGCGGCCAATCCTCCCGCATGGGAGAAGACAAGGCCCTTAAGACTTTTCTGGGACGTCCTCTCATCCAACGAGTAGTCGAGCGACTCGGCTCCATTGCGGATGAACTCATCGTGACAACGAATCGTCCCGCAGACTATGCCTTCCTTGATCTGCGCCTCATTTCGGACCTCAAGCCTGGTCGTGGGGCCCTCGGCGGACTCTACACTGCGATCGCTTCTGCCAATCATCCCATCGTCGCAGTGGTGGCTTGCGATATGCCTTTTGCCAGTACAAAAATTATCGAAGCTGCAAGCAGAATCATGGTTGAAGAAGAAGCGGATGTTGTCATCGCGAAGCGTGAAGAGGGCTATGAACCACTTCACGCTGTCTATCGCCGCGACACCTGTCTGCCTGCGATTGAATCCGCTATTGAGAACGATCAATGGAAAGTCGTCGCGTGGTTTCCCCAAGTTAAGGTGCGAGTTCTCACAACTGAAGAAATTAAAAGAGCTGACCCTGATGGTCTGGCTTTTTGGAACGTCAACACACCGGAAGAATTTGCGAAAGCGGAAGAACTGGCTACCGCACAATAAGCACCGGGCACGGCGCTTCGCTCACAACCTTCTGACCATTGATACCAACCAATGCGCCTGTTAACCTTCCCAAACCTTCTGATCCCATAATGATCAAATCGCTGTGACGAGTTTTGGCTACATTAATCACAGTTTCAGTGATCTGACCTTCAATCAGTTCACTTCGGATTTCAGCAGGAACTTTCCCAATTGCATTTTCAGTTTCTTGCAGAATATCCTGTGATCTATCCGGTTGATTCAGAGCCGTGCTTTGCAGGCTGGGTTCTCCCAAATAATTTGGGACAGGTTCATGAGCGATGACGATGTGAAGTTCTCTCGGCTGGACCGCTCGTGCCAAATCCCCGGCTACCTTGGCGGCATAGATAGCAGTTTCAGAATTGTCTATGGCAAGTAAGATACGATTAAAAATAGTCTCTCCTTTCCGTCGATTACAATGGGAGTATACCTACATTTTCAGCGCCCTATCATTAGGGAATTCTAAGGAGCTGCCATGCCAATTAATCACTCTCTCATCCGCCAGCAATTCCCTTCATTAGATCGCCCTGCTATTTTTCTTGATAACCCTGCCGGAACTCAAATCTCCAAACATAGCCTTGACCGCATTAACCATTACCTGCTGGAGTGCAATGCCAATCATGAAGGTATGTTCGATACCAGCCGCAAGTCAGACGAGCTATTGCACGAGGCCCATGCGGCCATGGGAGATTTTCTGAATGCCTCCCGCCCAGATGAAATCATCTTTGGCAATAACATGACAACGCTCACCTTGCACATGTCCCGTTCGTTAGCACGAACATTGCAACCTGGCGATAACATTTTAGTAACCCGGTTGGATCATGATGCAAATATCGCGCCATGGATGTTGATCGCGGAAGACAAAGGTTGTAATTTACTATGGGTGGACATCGACGTGGAAGACGGTACACTTGATCTCGAAGATTTTGCCAGAGCATTGGAGAAAAAGCCGAAAATCGCTGCTTTTGGCTATGCCTCCAATTTGCTAGGGACTGTAAACCCAGTCAAAAAATTGACCAAAATGGCCAAAGAAGCAGGGGCGCTTGTATATATTGACGCTGTTCAATACGCGCCTCATGGGCCTATTGACGTACAGGATATTGGCTGCGATTTTCTGGCGTGTTCTTCTTATAAGTTTTTTGGTCCGCATGCAGGGGCGTTATATGGGAGATATGATCTACTCAATGAACTCAAGGCCTACAAGGTCCGCCCAGCTTCGAATGAGTTGCCATATAAATTTGAGACTGGCACCCAAAACCACGAAGGGATTGCAGGTGTGCTGGGCGCGTTGGAATATTTGGAGTGGCTGGGAAGGGAATTCGGAGCCGAACAGGAATCAGCCTGGAGGGATACGGGTTTTAAAGGTCGCGCGCTGGAATTGAAGAAAGGCATGTCTGCGATGCGAGCATCCGAAAAGGAGTTATCACATCAATTAATCCAGATTATCGGATCGATTCCGGGTACGCGCATCTACGGCATTACGGATCTCAATCGCCTTGATGAACGTGTGCCGACTGTGTCATTCACATTGGAGGGTAAAGACCCTGAACAGGTGGCTGATGAAATCGGGAAAAATGGTATTTATGTGTGGAATGGACACAACTATGCTTTGGCCATCGTGGAGCGACTGGGTTTATTGGAAGCGGGCGGCATGATCCGTGTTGGGCCTGTACACTACAACACAATGGATGAACTGGATAAGTTTGGAGAAGTCTTGAAGAAGGTGGCGAAATAAGAATCAAAAAGCTCCTTTCAAAGTTGAGGTTTGAAATGAGCTTTGAATATGTCTACTTAAAGTGACAACCGCCAGAGTGAGGGGGGCACCCTAGCGGTCATCGGTTTCTATTTTACTCAAAATCACTTTTTTGGCAAGAGCTTTAAATAATAATTTCATTAGAATTATGGGAATTTTACTCATGCACACATTTGTGCCCCGGGCGGGAATCGAACCCACATCTAAGCCTTAGGAGTGCCTTGTTCTGTCCATTGAACTACCAGGGCGCGAGAAAATTATATCAAATAATAATGTGTGGGGCGGATCGCGATCCGCCCCACACATTATACGCCGTTATCTTTTGGCGGAATGGTTGGGCCATAATCCAACACCTGGCGCATTTGCGTTGTCCCCTCAGGCGGGCCTACTATCCCCTTATCCTCCATCGTATCCACAATCCGCGCAGCACGGGTATATCCGATCCGCATTCGACGTTGCAACATGGAAACGGATGCCCGTCCCTCTTTGCGGACGAGGTCAATGGCTTCGGGCAGTAACGGATCAGAATTCGTATCTGCCGGTGTCATATCCTCGAACAAGGGAGATTGCTTCAGCGGCACATCTGATTTGGGCATACCCTCAGTGACTGGTATGCTGGATGTGGCATACGGCGTGGAGCCCGCCTGCGCACGCCAAAATTCCACCAGTTTCTGAATCTCATGATCAGATACAAACACGCCTTGCAAACGTGCTGCAGAGGCAGCATCGGGAGCCTGGAATAACATATCACCACGGCCCAACAAACGTTCTGCGCCAGGTTGATCGAGAATGACGCGGCTATCCGTGTTGGATGCCACTGCAAAGGCAATACGAGCCGGGAAGTTTGCCTTGATGAGACCAGTCACTACATCGACAGAGGGACGTTGCGTAGCGAGAATCATGTGAATCCCAGTGGCACGCGCCAGTTGCGCAAGGCGTGTGATGGTCTGCTCTGTTTCGGCAGGGGCTATCATCATTAAGTCCGCCAGTTCATCAATCACAACTACCAGGAAAGGTAATTTCTTGCCACCTTGTAATTTCATCTTGGCGTTGTAATCAGTAATATTACGAGAACCGGCCTGCGCAAACATGTGATAGCGTTTATCCATTTCGCGCGTCATCCACTGCAAGGCACCGATCACACGTTCGATCTCCACAACGACCGGTGAGAGCAAATGTGGAACCCCGTTATAACTGGTTAGTTCCACACGCTTGGGGTCAACAAGAATCAAACGCAAGTCATCGGGCGTGTTATTCAACAGTAAACAGGTCAGAATCGAGTTGACACAGACCGATTTACCGGAGCCAGTCGTCCCTGCGATCAACAGATGCGGCATATTTTCAATTGTGCTGCTGATGGGGTTGCCGGTCACATCGCGGCCCAGAGCAAACTTTAGCGAATTCTTATTGCGTTGGAACGAGTCGCTTTCGATGATATCGCGCAACGCAACCAGGGTCATTTCCTCATTGGGGACTTCGATACCGACATAACTATGACCGGGCACCGGTGCCTGGATACGGATGCGGGGTGCCGCGAGCGCAAGCGCCAGATCATCTACCAGGGAGGCGATCTTGTTAACGCGTACCTTCATGCGCCCGCCTCGGGTCTCGACGTACAGGGGCTCCACACCAAATTGCGTGATCGTTGGCCCACGGTTAATCTCCACTACCTGCACCGGCGCACCGAATGCGGCCAGCGTTTCTTGAATTAACCGTGAACGTTGTTCAATGAACTCGTCATTGACAGACGGTGCAGAACCCGAATCGAGAATCTCTTTGACATCTGGTAGTTTCCAGTGAATTACTGCTTCAGGCGATTTGACCGTAGTAACAGGTGCGACCGCGCTCACCGGAATGGAAGGCTCCGGGCGCTTCAGAGGGGTATATCCATTGGTCGTTAACCCAGGGAGCGCTGGCTCTTCTGTTTTAACTTTG
>Ga0070699_100002820_pt1 | contig 15509 bp, 10 predicted proteins | sample KBSK1503metaG_FD_65473 | JGI IMG/M metagenome (GOLD analysis project Ga0070699, IMG submission 65473) | Corn, switchgrass and miscanthus rhizosphere microbial communities from Kellogg Biological Station, Michigan, USA - KBS K1-50-3 metaG | ecosystem: Host-associated > Plants > Roots >...
GCGCGCATGGCCGAGCGGTGGTACGCCCGCCTGTCCCGCATCCTGCACCACCAGTTCCAGGGCCGGAAGCCGATCATCCTGTACGCGTCGCAGTCCGACTTCCAGCAGACCAACACGACCGGCGAAGACCTCGGCGAGGGAACGGGCGGGTTCACGGAATTCTTCAAGCACCGGATGGTGCTGCCCTTCACCGGCTCCTACGCAGACCTGGAGCACGTGCTGGGTCACGAGATGGTGCACCAGTTCCAGTATGACGTGATCAGCCGCGGCCGCATCGGGGCCGGCGTGCAGACGCTGGTGAACGCCAACCTCCCCGGCTGGTTCATGGAAGGCATGGCGGAGTATCTCTCCATCGGCCCGATCGATCCGCTCACGTCCATGTGGCTGCGGGACGCCTCGCTGGAAGGCCACCTGCCGACTGTCGAGGAGATGACGTACGACCCACGGATCTTCCCCTACCGGTTCGGCCACGCGCTGCTGGCCTACGTTGGGGAGAAGTGGGGCGACGAGGCGATCGGGCAGATCCTCCAGGCGTCGGTGTCGAGCGGCGTCGAGGGCGGCTTCAAGCGGTCGCTCGGCGTCACGCTGGACGATCTGTCGAGCGAGTGGCGCGACGCGGTGCAGACGACCTATCTGCCCCAGCTCGCCGACCACTACCGGGCGCGCCGCATCGCCCAGCCGCTGCTCACCCAGAAGCGCTCCGAAGGCACGCTGCACCTCGCCCCTGCCCTGTCACCCGACGGGCGCGAGATCGCGTACTTCAGTGAGAAGAATTCCTTCTTCGTGGATCTCTACCTGGCCGACGCGGAAACGGGCCGGGTCAAACGGCGGCTTGTGAAGTCCACCCTGAACTCGAACTACGAGAGCCTCCGTTTCATCAACTCGTCCGGCTCGTTCTCGCCCGACGGGCACTATTTCGCGATCGCCGCCAAGCGCAAGGACCGCGACGATCTCGTAATCCTCGATGTGAAGAAGGACGAGGAGGTGCGGCGCATTCGCGTCCCGCTGAACGGGCTCACCACGCCGTCGTGGTCGCCCGACGGGAAGCAGCTGGTGTTCACCGGATACGACGGCGGCCTGTCGGACCTGTTCGTCGTGAACGCCGACGGTTCGAATCTCCACCGCCTGACGAACGACAAGTACGCGGATCTCGAGCCGTCCTGGTCCCCCGACGGGAAGACCATCGCGTTCGTCACCGACCGCAGCCCGGCGACCGACTTCGCGGCTCTCAAGTTCGGCAACCTGCGGATCGCCCTGCTGCACCTCGAGAACGGCACGATCGACATCCTGCGGCACATGGACCAGGGGAAGAACATCAATCCCGCCTGGGCCCCGGACGGCCGGTCGCTGGCGTTCGTCTCCGATCGCAACGGGATCAGCAACATCTTCCTGTACGACCTGTCCGACGGGAAGATCTACCAGCTCACCGACGTGTTCACGGGAGTCTCCGGCATCACGGCGCTCTCGCCGTGCCTCTCCTGGGCGCACGAGGCCGATCGCCTCGCGTTCGCCTACTATGAGGACGGCGAATACAACGTGTACGCGGTGGACAACCCCCGCTCCCTCAAACGGCAGCCGTACCAGGCACCCGCCACGCCGCCGGTGACGTCGCTGCTCGCCGCCCAGCGCCGGGCGCTCGCTGGGCCGACGCCGGTCGCGACCGCCGCTGCGGCGCCCGCCGACTCGGAGCCCCGTGCCGCCACGTCGGTGTATCGCTCGCCCGCCGGGTTCCGGGCTTCCGGCACCGCGCCGCAGGCCCCCGACAGCGGCGCCGGACCCGCGCCCGTATCGGTGAAGACCCTCATCGACTCATCGCCCGCCCTGCCGGACACGAGCGAGTTCACATTCCGGCCTTATCGCACGCGGTTCAGCCCGGACTACGTGGCGCGGCCGACCATCGGCTACGAGCGGGATAACTTCGGCCGCGGCTTCTTCGGCGGCACGGCCGTTTCGCTGTCGGACATCCTCGGCAACCACACGATGGTGTTCTCGGGCTCGGTGAACGGCCGTCTGAGCGAAGCCCAGGTGCTCGCGGCCTACATCAACCAGGCGCACCGCCTCAACTGGGCGTTCGGCGGCTCGCAGCAGCCGCTGTACTACTACCTGCCCACGAGCGTGGTAGACAACGGCGACGGCACCTTCATCCTCACGCCGCGGATCGAACGCTTCGTGATCCGGGATGTGTTCGCGCAGGGCTTCTATCCGTTCAGCCGCTTCACCCGCGTGGAGATAGGCGCGCACTTCTCCAACATCAGTCAGGCGGTCCTCAGGCAGGATTACCTGGTGGATGGGTTCGGGAACGTCCTGGGCGTCGCGGACCCCGTGACCGACAACGGCGCGTCCGTGAGCTACTACGGTCCCCAGCTCGCGCTGGTCCACGACAACTCGCTGTTCGGATGGGTGGGACCGTTCGCGGGGTCCCGCTGGCGGCTCGAGGCCTCCCCCAGCTTCGGCGCGTGGAAATTCACTTCGGGCCTGGTCGACTGGCGGCGCTACTTCTTCGCACGGCCGTTCACACTGGCTGTGCGGGGCGTGTTCTTCGGTCGCTTCGGGCGCGACGCCGACCTGTTCCAACAGTTCCTCGGGAACACGGAGCTGCTCCGTGGCTACACCGCCGGGTCAATGATCAACAACGAGTGTCTCAGCAGCTCCACCCAGAGCAGCTGCCCTGAGCTCGACCAGCTCATCGGCTCGCGTATCGCCGTGGCGAACGCGGAGCTGCGCTTCCCGCTGACCCGCAGCCTCGTGCTCGGGTTCCTTCCGGTTGGGCTCCCCCCGATCGAGGGCGCCATTTTCTACGACGCCGGGCTCGCCTGGGACTCCAACTCGAAGGTCGTATGGAGCCGGGCGAGCAGCGAGGATCCCGAGACCGTGCGCGCGCCGCTGCGCAGCTGGGGCGGGTCGATCCGGATGAACTTCCTCGGCTTCGTGGTGCTGCGGTTCGACTACACCAAGCCCCTGAGCCGGCCCCACAACAACCCCTACTGGACGATTAGCCTCGGCCCAACGTTCTAACTCCGCATCGCTAAAACACTTGTCATGGCCTCGCCGGTTGCCTATCTTGTCCGGCGAGGCCATTTGCGTACCCGCTACCTCCTCCTCATCAGCCTAGCGCTCGGGGGCTGTCGGTCCCGGGCGCCCGCGGCGCAGTCGCCGCAACCGCCTGCCAAGCAAGCGGTTAGCCGAGCAGCCGCCGGAGCCGCCCGTACCGCCGGCGTCGCCATCCGCATCCCGACAAAAGGGGGTGCCCCCCGGGTGTATCGCCTCCCCACCATGGTGGAGATCCCCACCGCGATTCGCGGCAAGCTCCCTCCGGTCACCCGGGTGATCGGCCTCGACACCGAAGCGGAATTCCTCTACGTCACGACCGCCACGAAAGACACGAGCTCGAAGAAAAACGCGCGCGCCAAGAAAGACACGAGCACCACGAGCCCGAAAAGCGACGTCCTCGCACTCGACCTCGGGAGTGCCCGCGTCGACACCGTGGCTTCGGGCATCGAGCAGGCGACGCTCGGTCCGGACGGCACTCTCTATACTGTAGACGCGAAGCGGCGGGTTGTGACGCTCGCGCGGCGGGTACGGGTCGCCTGGCCGCAGCCCCTCCCCGGCGTACCGCTGCAGCTGTTCGGGGCCGCCGACCAACGCCTCGTCGTGGCCGACGCACCGGCGCTCATCACCGCCGCCGCCGATCAACCGCCCACCACTCGACCCCTGCCGGCCGGGAGCGACGTGGCGGCGACCCGTTGGGGCGACCTGGTCGGCGTAGCCGCCGACTCAGGGGTAGTCCTCATGGACCCGCTCGGCCGGCGCGAGGCCGCCTTCGTCCGGCTGTCCGATCACCCGCGCGCGCTGGTGTTCTCGCCCTCGGGCCATCGCATCTACGTCGCTCGACGCACCGAGCCCGGCCTGGCGGCAATCGACCGCTACGACCACGAGGAGATCGACGGCATCGCACTCCCGTTGCCCGCGGCAACCATCCGGCTCGACCCGCTGGGACGCTGGTTGCTGGCCAAGCCGGCCGCGGGAGACTCGGTCTTTGTGGTGGACCTCCCGGTGAAACGGCTGGTCGGGACGCTGGCGAGCGCCTGGCGCACGGACCTGCCGGCCATCGCCCCGGACGGCGCCCTGCTCGTGCGCCAGGGGGACGATGTGGTCGCGTATCGGCCCGACTCGCTTGCGGCGACGGGACGCGTGAAGGGAGGCGGGGCGGACTTGTGGATGCTCACCGGGTGGCGGCCCCGCGGCGCGTATCGCGGCGCGTTTGGAGACGCGGGCGCGCAGCCCGACCAGGGCGCGGCCTCCGATACGGCGGGACCCGAGGGACCGATGTACGTGCAAGTGTCGACATCGCAGAACGAGGCGTGGTCGTCGGAGATGGCGCAGCAGCTCACCCGCGCGGGGCTCGCGGCGCGCGTGCTCCAGCCCCGCAATCCCGACGACGGCTACCGCGTGGTGCTCGGGCCGTACCCCACGCGCGCGCAGGCCGAGGGCATCGGCCGCAAGCTCGGCCGCCCGTTCTGGATCTACCAGCCGACACCGTGACCGTCCGGCCGCTGCCACGTTCGCGCCTCGACGCGCTGGTGCCGTCGCTGGTCACCGGACAAGCGCTCGTCGCGCTGGTCCCGGCGACGGGCGATTTGAAGTGGGCCGCGGGCGCTGCGTGGGACGTGGCCCGCTCCGCGGCGCTGAGCAATCGGCGCATCGCCCTCGTGGATCTGTGGCTGGAGCAGCCGATGCTCCACGAGACGGTCGGCCTCACGCCGACCGAGGGGATCGTGGACGCGTTCGAGTACGATGTGTCGCTCACCAAGGCGGCGCACGAGATCGACCGCGTGTTCTTCATCGCCGCGGGGACCGTGACCGCGCACGCCGGTGACCTGTTCGCGAATCCGCGTTGGAAGAAGCTGCACGGCGGCTTCCGGGTCGAGGACGCGCTGCTGCTGTTGTATCTCTCCGCCGGCGCTCTCGCCCGACTCTCCGCCGTCCCGGACGGATTGATCGTGCTGTCGCCCGACGGCTACGAGCCCGAGTCGTCCATCGGTCAGGGGATCACGGCCGTAATGGAGCGCGGCGTCCCGCTGCTGGGCGTGGTGCGCGACCGCTGGACCCCGGCGGCGGCGCCGGTGCCTGACCGGCGAGCCGTGGCGCCCCCACCGGGACGCATCTCGGCCTCGGTGCCGCGCCCGCCCTATCGGCTGGCTCGCCCGGTGGTCGTGGCCGCGACGCTCGCGGCCGGCGCGGCCGGCAGCTGGGCGCTGCTGGCCCGCGGCGCCGAGCAACGCCGGGCACCCGTTCCCGCCCCCGCTGCGGCGGCGCCGGTGCGGGCTCGACCGGTGGCGGCCGCGCCGGCCCCTCCCCGCATCGATTCGCTCGGCTGGACCGTGCAGCTCGCCGCGTATGCGCGACTCGACAAGGCGCTCGCCCTCGCCGACCGCCTGGCGGCGGAGGGGGGGGTCACGCCGTTCGTCACCCCGATCGCACTGGACGATCGCCGGGGGAGCGCCGTGTGGTATCGCGTGCTGGCCGGCGCCTTCCCGACCCGCGACTCCGCCGTCGCCGCCCGCACCGGGTTGTGGAAGCACGGCCTCGCCACGCGCGGCCAGGGAGATGTGCTGCGGGCGCCGTATTCGTTCTCGCTAAGCGACCGCGCGCCTACGGTCCGGACCCTGCGGGCGCGCGGCATTCCGGCCGTGCCGTGGGGCACAGGTTCGCGCTTGCTGGCGGGTGCGTTCGAGACGCCCGAGCAAGCCAGCTTCCTCGAAGCGCGGCTCAAGCGGGCCGGCGTTCAGGCCACTCTCGTCACTCGGATGGGGGAAGGGACCACTCCATGAGACTGACCCGGCTCGAGTTGTCGGGCTTCAAGTCGTTCGCGGGCGCGGTCGAGCTGCCGTTCGAGGCGGGCGTCACCGCCATCGTGGGTCCGAACGGCTGCGGCAAGTCCAACATCTCCGATGCCGTCCGTTGGGTCCTGGGCGAGCAGTCCCCGCGCTTGCTGCGTGGCGGCAAGATGGAAGACGTCATCTTTCAGGGCTCGACGGGGCGCCGCCCGGTGAACGTGGCGGAAGTCTCACTGGTGTTCGACAACTCCGACGGCACGCTCCCGATCGCGTATCAGGAAGTCGTGGTCACACGCCGGCTCTCCCGCTCGGGGCAGAGCGAGTACCTGCTCAATCGCTCGGCGGTGCGGCTGCGTGACGTGCAAGACCTGCTGCGCGGCACCGGCCTGGGCGCCGACGCCGCCGTGGTGATGGAGGCAAGGATGATCGAAGCGCTGCTCTCCGAGAAGGCGGAAGAGCGGCGCGCCCTGTTCGAAGAGGCAGCGGGGATCGGGCTGTACCGCGATCGCAAGACCAGCACCGAGCGGCGGCTCGAAGAGACGGCGGCGGATCTCGCCCGGCTCGAAGACCTGGTCAGCGAGGTGCAGACGCAGGTCCGGAGCCTGGCGCGCCAGCGCGGCAAGGCGGAGCGCTACGGCAAGATGATCGACGAGCGTTTCGGCGTCGCGCTCACCCTGGTGCGCCGCGAGCTCGAGGACTTCGATCTGACGCTGGGCGGACTGGGCCAGCGGGCCGAGCAGCTGGCGGCGGCCCTGCCCGGCGAGCGGGCCCGGCTGGAGGGGGCGGAGCGGGAACGGGAGGCGGGGGTGCAGGCGCGCCACACGGCCGAGGCGCGCCGCACAGAGGTGGAGCGCCGCCTGGCCGACGCGAAGCTCGAGACGGGGCGGCTGGAGGGCGACCTGGCGCTCGCCGCCGAGCGGCTGCGCAACGCCGGCCAGCGGCGCACCGCGGCGGCACAGCGGCGGGAGCAGGAAGACGCGCGCGCGCTCCAGGCGGAACGGGAGCGCGCCGCGGCCGCCGCGGAGTGCGACGCGGCGGAGCGGGACCTCGCGTCGGTCGGGCAGGAGCTGGCGGGCCGCACGACACTCGAGCAAGAGGGGCGCGACCGGCTGCTGGCGCAGCGCGTGGCGGTGCGCGAGCTCGAGGAGGACCTGCAGCGGCGGGCGGAGGCGTTCCGAGCGCTCGAGGGCGAGCGCGCGGCGCTGGAGCGGGAGCGGGCGGAGCTGGGACAACAGCTCGCCGACGCGTCCCAGGAGCGGGCCCGGCGCGCGGAGACCGAGTGGGCGGCGACGGCCACCGTGGGCACGCGGGCGCAGGAGGCGGCGGGGCTAGCGCGCGCCGCGGGGCAGGCGGCGGCCGGTCTGGAGCAAGCGCGCAGGCGCGTGGCCGAACTCAAGGAGCAAGAGACGCATGGTCGCGCGGCACGCCGCCAGGCTGAGGGGGCCCTCGCGCAGGTGACGGCGCGGCGCGACGCTCTCGCCGAGCTCGAGCGCGAGCGCGTGGGGCTCGCCCCGGCGGCCCAGGCGCTGCTCAAGGAGCGGGCGCGGTTCGGCGACGCGGTGATCGGGCCGCTGTCGGACTTCGTGCGCACCAGCCGGCGCGACGCGGTGCTCGCCGAACAGCTGTTGGGCGAATGGCTGCACGCCGTCCTGGTGCGCGATACCCCCGCCGTAGAGGCGATCCGCCGCTGGCACGAGCAAGCGCAGCCGGGGCCGCTGGTGCTCTTGCCGAGTGTGCCCGGACCGCGTCTGGCCGCGGACGGCCATCCCCTCAAGGACGACCTGCGCGTGGACGGCCCGGCGGCAGCGTGGGTGCACGCGCTGCTCGCAGGCCACGAAGTCCTGGAGGCCGGGGAGGGAGGAGGGGGGGGGCGCGCGCTGCGACGGGCCAACGGCGCGGTGTTTCTGGCGGGACCCACGGCGGCGGGTGGGGGGCCGCTGGAGCGTCGCGCCGAGCTCGAAGCGCTCGCACAGGAAGTGCGAGAGGCGGAGGCGCGCCGGGGCGGCACCGCCACGACGTTGGAGGCAACCCTCGCCGAGCTCGCCGCCGCCGAGGCGGCGTTCGCGGCTGCGGGTGAAGCGGCGGAGCGGGCCCGCCAACAGGAGCTCGAGGCTGGCGCGTTGAAGGACGATGCCGAGCGCGCCGCCGCCCACGCCCAGCGCGAGGCGGCCGACGCGACCACGCAGGTCGAGCGGCTGTCGGCGCGGTTGGCCGAAGTGGAAGCCCGGCTCGAGGCGCTGCATGCGGACCTCGAGCGGCATGAAGTCGAGCGCGTCCGCCTCGACGAGCGGTTGGGTCGAGAGCGCGCCCGGCTGCTCGACCTCGAGGGGCAGCAGGAAGCAACGCGGGAGCAACGGGTGCGGTGGCAGGTGGATGCGGCGCAGGTCGAGGCGCGGCTCGGCGCCGCGCGCGAGCGGGCCGGCCGCGCCGCGGCGGAGGCCGCCGAAGCGCGACGCCAATCCGCGACGCTGGCCGAAGAGATGAGCGCGCTCGAGCACGATACCGCGACCCTCACGGCACAGCGCACCCAGTGGGAGGACCAGCTCAAGGAGCGCCGCCTGGCGCTCGTGGCGCTGGAGGACGCCGCCGGCGACGCCGGGGTTCAGGTCGAGGCGGCGGAGGCACGTGTCGCGCAGACGGAGTCCGCGCTCGAGGACGTGCGCAAGGCGCTCGATGCGCGTGGCGCGGAGGAGCACAAACTCGAGCTCGAGCGCATGGAGATCATGGGCCGCCGGCGCGGGCTCGTCGCGCGAGTCGAGGCCGAATGGCGCAAGCCCCTCGATCAGCTGCTCGCCGATGCGCCCGAGGTCACCGGCGATCTCGAGTGGCTGCGCCAGGAGGACGAGCGGTTGCGGGCGGCGATCGACGCGGTCGGACCCGTCAACGCCCTCGCGGTGGACGAGCACGGAGAAGAGGTCAAGCGCCTCGAGTTCCTGATGACGCAGCGGGATGACCTCGTAGCGGCGCGCCAGTCGCTCCAGCAGGCCGCGCGCGAGATCGACCAGACCGCGAAGGCGATGTTCCTCGACTCGTTCGGCAAGGTGCGGGAGAACTTCCGCACGGTGTTCCAGACGCTGTTCGGCGGCGGCGAATGCGACGTGCGGCTCGCGAACGAGGACGAGCCGCTCGAGAGCGAGATCGAGATCCACGCGGCACCGCGCGGCAAGCGCACGCAGCGGATCCACCTGCTCTCGTCCGGTGAGCGCACGCTGGTCGCCGTGTCGCTCTTGTTCGCGATCTTCCTCACCAAGCCGAGTCCCTTCTGTCTGCTCGATGAGGTGGACGCGCCCCTCGACGACGCCAATGTGGGCCGCTACGTGCGCCTGCTCGCGGAGTTCAAGGACCTGACGCAGTTCATCGTCATTACCCACAACCCCCGTACCATGCAAGCCGCCGACGCCGTGTACGGCGTCACCATGCAGGAGCCGGGCGTTTCGACCATCGTCGGCGTGCGACTCGGTCAGATGGAACCGGTCTAGGTGGAGCTGGTCACCGTCGGCACCGGAACGGTCGCGCCGTCGGCCACCCGCACATCGGCTTGCCACTGGGTGAGTCGCGGCAACCTCAAGATCCTGTTCGACTGCGGCGCGGGGGCCCTGCACCGGCTCGCGCAATTCGGCCTACCGTGGCACCAGATCACCCACGTCGTCCTGTCGCACTTCCACCCGGACCATTGGGGCGAACTCCCGATGCTGGTGTACGCCCTCAAGTACACCACGATGCCGCCGCGCCAGGAGTCCCTGGTGATCCTCGGCCCCCGCGGTGTGGTGCGGCTCGTGAAGCAGCTCGCCGAGGGATACGGGCCGTGGCTGCTGGACCCCGGTTTCCCGATCGGCATCCTCGACGTTCAGAACGGCGAGCCGTTCCCGCTCGACGCCGAGGTGAGCCTCGAGACCTTCCCGGTGCCCCACACCTCCGAGAGCGTGGCGCTGTCGTTGACGGCACCGGAGGGCCGGCTGGTCTACACGGGCGACACGGGGCCCTCGAGCGAGCTGGCCCGGTGGGCTACCGGTGCCGACCTGCTGCTCGCGGAGTGCTCGCTCCCCAAGGAGATGGCCATGGACATCCATCTCACCCCGGAGCAGGCGGGCGAGCTGGCCCGGGACGCCAAGGTACGGCAGCTCGTCTTGACGCACTTCTATCCTCCGGTTGAGACTTCGGACCCGGCGCGTGCGGCCGGGACGCGGTTCACCGGGCGGGTGAGCGCGGCCCGCGACGGCGACCGGTTCACCATCGGAGGGAAGTAGCGGTGCTGATCGTGATGCGCCACGGCGCGACGGAAGAAGAAGTCCGGCGCGTCATCGCGGTGATCGAGGAGATGGGCTACAAGGCGCGGCCTATGCCGGGGGCGCAGCGCACGGCCGTCGGCCTCGTCGGCAATGACGGCCGGGTCGACGCCTCCAGGCTGGAGGGCCTCCCCGGCGTCCAAGACGTCATCCACGTCACCAAGCCCTACAAGCAGGTGAGCCGGGAGTGGAAAGCGGAGAACACCGTCGTGCGGCTTCCCGGCGGCGTGACGGTCGGCGGCCCCGAGGTCGTGACGATCGCGGGTCCCTGCTCCGTGGAGAACGAACGGCAGATCATCGATGCGGCACGGCTGGTGAAGGAGGCGGGGGCCGTGATCCTGCGCGGCGGCGCCTGGAAGCCGCGCACCTCTCCTTACGCGTTCCAGGGACTGGGCCGGCCGGGGCTCAAGCTGCTCGCCAAGGCGCGCGAGGAGACTGGCCTCCTCATCTGCACCGAAGCCATGGATCCCGAAGGCGTCGGTTATGTGGCCGAGGTGGCGGACATCATCCAGATCGGCGCCCGCAACATGCAGAACTCCTCGCTGCTCAAGGCGGCGGGCCGGGCAAAGAAGGCGGTGCTCCTGAAGCGCGGCATGGCCGCGACGATCGAAGAGCTGCTCCTCTCGGCCGAATACGTGCTGGCCGAAGGGAACCACGACGTCATTCTGTGCGAGCGCGGCATCCGCGGGTTCGACACCGCCACCCGCAACGTATTCGACCTCACCGCCATTCCGGTGGTGCACAAGCTGTCGCACCTGCCGATCATCGCGGACCCGTCACACGGCACGGGTCTCAGGGAGAAGGTGATCCCGATGGCCCGCGCGGCAGTCGCCGCAGGGGCGGACGGCATCATGGTCGAAGTGCACCCCAACCCCGAGCAGGCGCTGTCGGACGGGGCGCAGACCCTGTTTCCCGACCAGTTCGCGCAGCTGATGCGCGAAGTCCGCGTGATCGCCGAGGTGATTGGGAGGCGGGTGGCCGAACCGGCCTCTGTAGGGGCGTGAAGCAAGTGCGGAACTCCGCATTCGTGGCTATCGGGATCTCGCTCGCGCTCCAATCCCCCGACCCCTGGCCGATCCTCGACCGCGCGAGCGCGACGTACCAGACCATCACCAGCCTCTCCGCTGACTTCGTCCAGCTCATCACGAATCCGATGATCGGCAGCCCCGATACGACGCGCGGCCGACTGTACCAGATGCGCCCCAGTCGTTTTGCGATGCGATTCACCGCACCCAAGGGCGATCGCATCGTGGCGGACGGCCGCTACCTCTGGCTGTACACGCCGAGCACCACGCCCGGCCAGGTGATCCGCTCGCGCATCCCCGAGTACGGCACCACCGGTCCCAATCTGATCGGACAATTCGTGGAGCAACCACGTGAGCGCTACACGGCGCAGCACATCCGCGCCGACTCGCTCCCGGACGGAGGCCTGGTCGACGTGATCAAGCTCGTGCCGAAGGGGCACGAGCAGCCCTACAGCGAAGCGAGAATCTGGGTGGGGCGGGAGGACGGGCTGGTGCACCGCGTGGACATCATGGAGAGCGCCGGCCAGGAGCGCACGGTGATCCTGCGAAACATCCGCGTGAACCGCGGGGTGCCCGGGCGCGAGCTCACGTTTTCGCCCCCCGGCGGAGTACGGGTGGTAGATCAGTAGGCTACTTCTTCAAGTGGTCGAAGCCCGATTCGCTGTTCAGGATCTGCTCGTCCAACCAGCGATCGACGATGCTCTTCCGAAAGCGCCACTCCTTGCCCAGTTTCGCCGCTGGAATCCGTTTCTCCTGCGCCCACTTGTAGATGGTCTGCGGAGTGAGCCGCAGATAGGCAGCGACCTCTTCGATCGTCAGGATCTCGTTGTCGGGAGACCCTCCGCGAGACTTGTCACCATCCCGGGTCATGGGCGCTTGCGTCGCTCGGTAGAGTCGGCGACCGTGTCGATCGGCGGGATGATGAAACCGCGGAATCGCGGGATCGTGTCCTGTTTCGTGGGCGGCGCGGTCGGCTTCCCCTCTCCGTGCAACAGCTTGTTCACGGCGTAGATGATCGCTGCGTAGAAGTTCCCCTGGTAGCTTCCGAACACCTGGAAGGGCTGATTGCGGTCCCCGAGAAACGGTCGAAGACTCCACGCCAATTGTACTCCGACGAAGGCGAACAACACCGCCCACGCGCGCATGATGGTGAGCGCTTTGCGAGGATACACGCCCCGCTTCTCGCACACCACGCCGAGCCCCTCGTGCAGCGCATACATGCCGAACAGTCCCGCCACGCCCGCGATCGCGATGTTCAGGAGATGTTGGAAGTAGTAATTCGCGCCGGTGATGAGAAAGAAGGCCGTGATCGGCACGAACGCGGCGAGCAGCACGGAGGTGAGCGCGAGCGCGCCGAACACCAACACGGCTACCTGCAGCAGCCGCAGGCGTGAGCCCACCAGAACCTGCACCACAAAAAAGGCGGGGAAGCAGACGGCGAAGGTCGCGAAGAACAGAAACGGCAGCTTGATGGCCGCCGACACCGCCTGCGCGGGACCCGAATAGGCGCCCGCGACGAGTCCGAAGAACCCGCAAAGGATGATGATCGTGACGACGGCGTATCGCAGCTTGCTGTGAAGGCCGACGCCCTCGACCACTTCCTCGAAGAACCGCTCTCGGTCGCTGAGCAGGGACTTCAGGAAGTCGGGGTAGCTCGAGATTGGCCGGTCCGCGGGCATGCCTCTAACCCCCAGGGGTTTGAGGCCCAAGCTACGAAGATACTACTGTTTTGTCAATTTTGATGATGTTTAGTACTGTTTACTAGGCGACTACGCCTTACGCATCACCGGTGGGAGATCAGTAGCGAGCGCCGCGGCGATTCCCGCAGCCGTCGCTTCATTCATCCCCCGCTTTTGAGCGAGCTCGAGCGCCGCTCGCCCGAGCGCGCGATACAGCACCGCGTCATCGTGCGTCAGCGCCTCGAGATGACGGCGGATCGTCGCCGCGTCGCCTCGTGCCACCGGACCGGTGAGCGCCGCCATCGGCTCCTGACGGCTCAGGTTCTCCAGCGTCCCCTCCACCAGCGGGAGCAACGCCTGCCACGCCTCCGCGTCCGACAGCCCGGCGTGCCGCAGCAGGCGCTGGGCCACCGCCTCGACCACCACGAAATAGTTGGAGGCGAACACCGCGCTGGCGTGATACATCGGCTTGGCCTTGGACGGGATGTGAAACGGCCGCAAACCGAGATCGTGCGCCAGCGCCTCGGCCGCCTGCACCGCGCGGGGCATGCCCTCGACCGCCGCCCAGGCGCCGTTCAAACGCTCCGCCGCATGCTCCGGACTGGAGATGGTCTGAAGCGGGTGGAGCGATCCGAGGGCAGCACGGGACCCCACCAGGGGGCTGAGCGCCTCCTGGCCCTGGGCGCCGGAGAGATGGAGCACCACCTGATCGGCGCGGATCGCTCCGGCGCGGGCCAGCGCTTCCGCCAGGGGCCGGATCGCGTCGTCTCGCACGGCGAGAATGACGACGCCCGCCTGGGCGATCCAGGCGGGCGGGTCGTTCTCGGGACCAACGGTGAGCTTGAGCGGCTTCGGCACTGCCTTCTTGCTGCGGCCGTGGAGGCGAACGTCGTAGCGTCTCCCCTCCCCCGCCCGGGCGAGCGCCACTCCCAATCCGACCCCGGCGCGACCGGGCCCGATGATCCCCACGACTAAGGGAGCGGGGTCGGTCACACGGGGCCGATCGGCCACCCTAATTCCGCAGGGTTGCGGGCGTCTGGGCGGCAGCCAGCGCGAGGAGATCCTGGGGTGACTTGGCACGGCGCGCCAGGGCCAGCGCGGCCTGCACCTGGCGGTCTTCCTCCCGCTGGCGGCGCACTTCCGCCGGGCGGCCGAAGACGTAGCGCGCGATCTCGTAGCCCAGATCCTGGCTGATGACGTTGCGGGCGCCCGCGACGACACTGTCCGGCAGCGCGACGCCCCGCGCCCGCAGCCGCCGGATCACCTCGTCCGCCATGTCCGGTGTGACCGTGAAGTCCGGGGTCTTTACGCGGCCCGACGTCTTGATCTCGAGCGCGTACGCAGTTCGCACGTCCCAATAGGTCGGGATCTTGTTGCCCAGGCTCTTCACGAAGGCACGCTCCGCCGTCGTGAACGTGTCGGGCGCGACGAACAGGTCCGGCTTGATACCGCCGCCTCCCACCACGACCCGACCGTGGTCGGTGTGAAACACCAGCGAGGAATCGACCTTGGTGCTGTCGCGCCCCAGCTCCGCGGCCTCGGCCTGCGCCAGCTGGTCCTCTTCGTTCTTGCTCTTGCGCTGGATGGTCCGGCCGCTCGGCGTGAACCAGCGTGCCGTGGTGAGTTTCAGCGCGGTTTCGGGGGTGAGCTGCCACAGCGACTGCACCAGCCCCTTTCCGAAGGTCGGCGTTCCGACGACCACCGCGCGGTCGTGATCCTGCAGCGCGCCCGTGATGATCTCGGCCGCGCTCGCCGTGCCCCCGTTGGTAAGGACGACCACCGGGAGGTGTGGCCACGGCTGCGGCTTTGCATCGCGGTAGGTTTTGGACGTGGTGGGCGCCCGACCCCGCGTTGCCACGACTTCTTGCCCGGGGTCGAGGAACAGGTCGCTCACCGCGACGCCCTGATCGAGCAACCCTCCGGGGTTGCCCCGGAGATCGAGCACCAGCGACTTCATCCCCTTCTGCACCAGGCCGTTCACGGCCTCCGTGAGCTCCTGCGCGGACGTCTCGCTCACGGGCGTGAGCAGGACGTAGCCGACCTTGTCGTCGAGCATCATCGAGACCTGGACCGATCGGATATGGATCGTGGCGCGGGTGAGCTTGAAGGTGAGGGGCCCGTCCACGCCGACCCGTCGCACCTTGAGCTCCACCGCGCTGCCCGGCTCGCCGCGCAACGACTTCACGGCCAGATCGTTCTTCCAACCCTCGGTCGAGCGGCCGTCCAGGGCGATGATCTGATCGCCCGACTGGATCCCCGCCCGCTCCGCGGGCGTGTCGGGGAGCGGCGCCACCACCGTGATCCAGCCGTCCCGCACATCGATCTGGATACCCAGGCCGCCGTAGTTGCCGGTCGTCGCCTCGTTGAGCGCCCGGAAATCGTCTCGCTTCAGGAAGACCGAATACGGATCGTGCAGTTGGTCGAGCATGCCGTCGATCGCCATCTGATACAGCCGGCGCTCCTCGATCGAATCGACGTAGAAGTCGGCGACATGAGCGAGCACGTCCTCGAACAGACGGGCCTGCTGGTAGACGGACCCCGTGGGCGCGGTCTCGCGCTGCAGCAGCCAGCCCCCCGTGGCCAGCGCCAATCCGGCCGCTGCGGTGACGATCACGACATTCCGGAGCTTCATGAGACGCCTCGTGTTGAGAGTGCGGTCACCGCCATGACCTCGCGCCAGGC
>Ga0070699_100002822_pt1 | contig 15505 bp, 12 predicted proteins | sample KBSK1503metaG_FD_65473 | JGI IMG/M metagenome (GOLD analysis project Ga0070699, IMG submission 65473) | Corn, switchgrass and miscanthus rhizosphere microbial communities from Kellogg Biological Station, Michigan, USA - KBS K1-50-3 metaG | ecosystem: Host-associated > Plants > Roots >...
AACGTGGCATGGTCGAGATGCTGTGACACTCGCAGACGAAAGAGCGAGACAACAGGGAACACGAACTTCGACCTAAACCGGCGCGCCAGTCCCCGACCCTACCTGTGAGGGGTGAGGATGGCAACATCCTCACCTACTCGGCGCGGCGCTGAAGAAGCGCCGTCCTTGACCGCTCCTGCGCGCGGAAGGAAACGCTCAGCATTGGGGGAATGGGCTGGAGCGGTTGCAAAAAAATAGCGTCGTGCCTGTGGCCCGTGCCCTTGACACGACCACCCACCATCAAAGAACGGTCCCATGGCGCGGACCATGACGACGATTCGCTTCGCGCTTTGCGCCCACGCGTGAGCACGCCGGTCAGCTCCACAATCTCTCTGCTTAATGAGCTCTCTGCTTTATGAGGCCGCCGGTGCGGCCCTGGCTCGCCCCCATCTAGCAAAGAGCCCGGGGAGTGAGAGTGGGGCGGCTGTCGCCATGACGGATCCATGGGCTGAGAGAGAGGCTCTCGGCCGGCCCGTCATGGAGATCAGCCATGGCTCAGACCGCTTCACGGGCCGCAACCCGCGTGCGCCCTGCCAAAGACCGCAGCAACCTCTACGAGGAGATCACCGGCAAGATCATCACCGAGCTGGAGGCCGGCCGCCTGCCGTGGGTGCAGCCCTGGGGCTCATCGGGCGTGCGCGCACCGCTCGGAATGCCGAAGAATGCCGCCACAGGCCGATCCTACTCCGGCATCAACGTCCTCATCCTCTGGGACGCAGTGGTGGAACACGGCTTTTCCACTCAGAGCTGGCTCACCTTCAAGCAGGCACTGGCGCTCGGCGGCCACGTGCGCAAGGGCGTGCGCGGGACGACGGTCGTCTACGCCGATCGCTTCATCCCCGACGACGTGCGCGACCGTGCGCAACAGAGGGGCGAGGAACCAAGGGCAATCCCGTTCCTCAAGCAGTTCACCGTGTTCAATGTCGCGCAGTGCGAGGGCCTGCCCGACGGCATCGCCGCCGTACCGCCCCCGGTCGACAGCAGCCTTATCCTGCCGCAGGTCGAGGAGCTGATTCGCACGACCGCAGCAGACATTCGCATCGGCGGTGACAAGGCCTACTACGACGTTGCCGGCGACTTCATCCGCGTACCACCGCCGCAGGCCTTCTATGAGGCTATCAATTGGCATAGAACAGCGGTACACGAATTATCGCACTGGAGCGGTGCCCCAAATCGCCTCGCACGCGACCTCTCCGGAACGTTCGGGTCGAAGCTGTACCTCCAGGAAGAATTGCGCGCCGAAATCTCTGCAGCTTTCGTTTGCGCGGCGCTCGGCGTCGTGCCGACCGTACGGCATGCCGACTATGTCGGCGCGTGGATCGACCACCTGGGCGAAGACAGTCGGGCAATCGTGCGCGCGGCCTCGGCGGCCTCCAAGGCCGCCGACTATCTGCTGGCCTTCCGGAACCGCCTGGCCGCTGCGGCACCGAAGGACGGTACCGACGCACGGGACGCGAAGACCGCGGCATGACCCCCGGACGGGGGGATCCCAAGCCTTCCCCTTCTTCCCCAGCTGGTGCCGTCCGGCCCACGCAGAGGAAGAGGAGGGAAGGGGATTTCGTGACGGGCTCGAGGAGGCCGGGAGAGAGGCTCCCGGCCGGCCCGTCGCGGAGAACTGACATGGCCAAGCCCCAACCCAAGATTACCATGAGCGTCTCGCGCGACATCCCCTTCAACAAGCTGGTCCTGAGCCAGGCCAACGTGCGGCGGATCAAGGCCGGCGTCGCCATCGAGGAGCTGGCCGAGGACATCGCCCGGCGCACGCTGCTGCAGAGCCTTACCGTCCGCCCGATTCTCGACCAGAGCGGCATCGAGACCGGCATGTACGAGGTTCCGGCGGGCGGCCGGCGCTACCGCGCGCTGGAGCTGCTGGTCAAGAAGAAGCGCCTTACCCGCACCGCGCCCATTCCCTGCATCGTGCGCACCGACGGCCTGCCCGAGGAGGACAGCCTGGCCGAGAACGTCCAGCGGGCGCCGTTGCACCCCCTCGACCAGTTCCGGGCCTTCCTCACCCTGCGCGAGAAAGGCAAGTCCGAGGAGGAGATCGCCGCTGCCTTCTTCGTGTCGGTCAATGTGGTGCACCAGCGGCTGCGTCTCGCGGCCGTCTCGGAGAAGCTGCTCGAGGTCTACGCCGAGGATGGCATGACCCTGGAGCAGCTGATGGCGTTCACCGTCAATCCTGATCCTGCCCGGCAAGAGCAGGTATGGGAGGCCCTGCACCGGTCGCATACCAGGGAGGCCTACCAGATCCGCAGGATGCTCACCGAGGGCGCCGTGCGTGCCTCCGACAAGCGGGCCCAGTTTGTCGGCATCGACTCCTACGAGGCGGCCGGCGGCATCGCGCTGCGCGATCTCTTCGAGGCGGACGACGGGGGATGGCTGCAGGACCCTGGGCTGGTCGACCGGCTGGTGGCCGAGAAGCTGCAGCGGGAGGCGGAAGCCGTGCGAGCCGAGGGCTGGAAGTGGATCGAGGTCGCGCCCGACTTCCCTTACGGGCACACCTATGGCTTGAGGCGCCTGAACGGCACCGAGGTTCCGCCCAGCGCGGAGGAGACGGCGGCGCGCGACGCGCTGAAGGCCGAATTCGAGCGCCTCGAGGAGGAGTATGCCGACGCCGAGGAGTTCCCCGAGGAAGTCGACAAGCGGTTGGGCGAGATCGAGACCGCGTTGGAGGCGTTCGAGCAGCGTCCCGTCCTCTACGATGCCGCCGAGGTTGCCCGCGCCGGGGCCTTCGTCAGCATCGACAGCGCGGGCGTGCTCAGGATAGAGCGTGGCTATGTCCGGCCCGAGGACGAGCCGCCAGTCGCTGCGGCTGCCGAAGACGAGCGAGCCGGCGGCGACGCCGACGTTCACGGCGCTGCGGACCCTGACACAATGTCGGCTTCCGGCGATGAGCCCGGCACCGTCGGGGGTCCCGGCGTCGAGGAGCCCGACGAGGACGAGGGCGTGCGTCCGCTGTCGGATCGGCTGCTGACCGAGCTCTCGGCGCACCGCACGCTGGCCCTGCGCGACGCCGTGGCCAACGAAGCGGACGTCGCCTTGCTGGCGGCGCTGCACGCCCTCACCCTCAAGCTCTTCTATCCCTACCCCCTCGACTCCTGCGTCGACATCGAGCCCAAGCGGCTGACTTTCGGCGCCCAGGCGCCCGGCTTGGCCGATACCGCCTCGGCCAAGGCGATCGAGGCGCGCCACGCCAATTGGGCGGCGCAACTGCCGAAGGAGCCCGGCGAGCTGTGGGACATGGTGTGCACGCTCGATGGCGACAGCCGCCAGGCGCTGTTTGCGCACTGCGTGTCGCTCACCGTCAACGCCGTCTACGAGGCCTACAACCGGCGGCCGAGGGCGCTTGCGCACGCCGGTCTGCTGGCTGCGGCCGTCAGCCTCGACATGGCGGCGGCGGGGTGGCAGCCGACGGTCGAGAGCTACCTCGGCCGCGTGACCAAGGGGCGCATCGTCGACGCCGTGCGCGAGGCCAAGGGCGAGGAGGCCGCCCAGCGCATCGCCCACCTCAAGAAGGCGGAGATGGCGACGGCCGCCGAGGAGCTGCTTGCCGGCACAGGCTGGTTGCCAGAGCCGTTGCGCACGCCGGGCCGGACCTTCACGCCCGGCACCAGGGGCGCAGGCGCCGATACCGACGCCCACGGGTCGGCCGCCGAGCAAGGCGCACACAGCCCACCACAGGCCGTCGCGGCCGAGTAACCCGTCCTACCCAACCTGGGCCCGCTCCACCGGCGGGCCCATCTCCATTGGAGGTCCCCCATGAAGGAGACCGCCGTCGATCTCGCGCGCCGCCTTGCGGACAATGCCGAGGCCGTATGCCGCGAGTATCTCTCCAACGGCCGCCGCGAAGGGCATACTTGGCGCGTGGGGGACATTGAGAACACGCCGGGACGCAGTCTCATGGTCCGGCTCGTGGACAGCAGCAGCGGCGCAGCCGGCAAGTGGACCGATTTCGCCACCGGCGAGCATGGCGACCTCCTCGATCTGATCGCCCGCAGTCGGCGTCTCCAAGACTTTCGCGATGTCGCCGAGGAGGCGCGCCGGTTCCTGAGCCTGCCTCACACCGTCCGGACCCGGAACCCGCCGTCCGCGCCGGCCGGATCGCCACAGGCCGCACGGCGCTTGTTCGCCGCCGCCAAGCCAATCAACGGCACGATCGCGGAGACGTACCTTCGCAGCCGAGGCATTACGGATGTCCGCCGCGCCACCGCGCTGCGATTCCACGCGACCTGCTTCTATCGCGCGCGCGAGGATGCGCCGCGCGAGACCTGGCCAGCGCTGCTGGTCGCCGTCACCGACTTGAGAGGTACTGTCACCGGGGTGCTGCGCACCTGGCTTGCACGCGACGGGTCGGGCAAGGCGCCGGTCCCAACGCCGCGCCGGGCGATGGGCCACCTGCTCGGCAACGGCGTACGCTTGGGGGTGGTGAAGGACGTTGTCGCCGCCGGCGAGGGCCTGGAGACCATGCTGTCGCTGCGCTGCGTCCTGCCTGATATGCCCATGATTGCCGCCCTGTCCGCGACACATCTGGCGGCCCTTGTCCCGCCGCCTGGCCTCCAGCGCCTCTACGTGGCGCGTGACAACGATCGGGCCGGGCGACGCGCGGCCGAGATGCTTGCCGCCCGCGCTGATGCCGATGGCATCGAGGTGCTCGTCCTCACGTCGCAGGCCGACGACTTCAACACGGACCTTCTAGCCCTCGGCCCCGACGCCCTCGGAGATACTGTGCGTGCGCAGCTTGCGCCTGAGGACGTGGAGCGCTTTCTCCGCGCCGGGCGCGGCTCCGGCTGAGGCCGTTCCGCGCGTCGACGGCGGTCTTGCGTCTGCTCCGTCCTCGCCGATCGCCGCGCCCGGCCTTCAGATTGGCGATGGGGCCAGAAGCGGCCGAGCCCCGCAACGGCTGCGCGCGGCTTTCTTCCCCTGGCGGCGCGAAGAGCGCCGCCATTCCTCGCGAAGCAAGAAAGCCGTGCTCGCCGTCCTCCGCTGCGCTGCGGCCCTGCAGGCTTCGCCTTTGGGTGCGGGCCTCGACCGCTTCCGGCTTTTGGATCGCCTGAAGGCCGCGCATGGGCGCGGCCACAATCGAGAGGACGACCCATGACGACCGCCCGCCTCACCGACGACGCCGAACTCGCCTCCGACGCCTCCCCGACCGCCCATCTGCTCGACGAACTGTCACTCTATGGCTACCGGCCCTACGGCGATGAACCTGATCCGCGCCCGCTGCCCGAGCCGGCCAAGCTGCGAGGCGCGCTCGCCGACATGTTCGACGCGCTGGTGGCGACGCTTTCCGACACCCGTCTGGAGCCCGACCTGCACGCACTGCTGTGGTCGGTCGTGAACGTGTTCCATCGCCGCATAGACTGGATCGAGCGCGACCTCGATGACAACGAAAGGGCACAGCGTACCGGCCAGCGCGAGCAGGACGGCTCCGAGGTCAGGTCGCTGGAGCTTGAACGCCTGGTGGCGCAGGGGCTCACTCTGATCGAGCGCCGCAACAGCTTCGAGTTCATCCGGGATACGGCCGCCGAGCTCTATTGCCTTCACACGGGACAGGCGTGGCGCCCGCGCACCGGCTCGATGGTGAACCGCGCCACCATGACATCAGCGATGATCGACAGTCGCGAGTTCATCAACGCCCGCCGCCGCGCGGATGCGCAGGTGCTGCTGCCGAAGGGCACCAGGATCGCCTTCGCCGGCGGCGTCGAGTGCGACGATCACCAGCGCATCTGGGCCGTGCTCGACAAGGTGATGGCCAAGCACTCCGATATGGTGCTGCTCCACGGCGGCACGCCGCGCGGTGCCGAGCGCATTGCCGCCTGCTGGGCGGACGCGCGCAAGGTGGCGCAGGTCGTGTTCAAGCCGGACTGGACACGCCACCAGAAGGCGGCTCCGTTCAAGCGCAACGACCAGCTCCTGGAAGCGTTGCCGATCGGCGTCGTCGTGTTCCCGGGCTCCGGCGTCACTTACAACCTGGCCGACAAGGCCAGGGCGATGGGCATCCCGCTGTTCGACTGCCGCAAGGCGGGCGGCGCGTAAGCGCCGCTCTCACGGCTTCGCCGCGGCCCGCAACGCCGCGCATGCCACCGGTGCACCGGCGCACCCGCCGGGTGAGGCATTTCTCTCAAACCCCGCGGCCTGTCTCCGACCGCCTCCGTTCCACGCACGCGGAGGAGAGGAAAAGGCTGGTCCGAAGGGGGTGGCGACAGGCGCCCGCAGAGGGAGCCGGGCTATCTGGCATGCCGCCTCCCGCACCGCGCCGCGCGGGGTGCTCCTGCGCACTCTCCGCCCCACCCCCATTTGGAAAGGACCACGCATGAACAGCTCCACCATCTATCGCGTGCGCTTTATCCAGAGCCAGCGCTACGCGATCAACATCAGCGCCCCAAGCGCCGAGCTTGCGGAGTTTTTCGCCGAGGAGGTCCGCAAGAGGGCCGGCGCCGCGCCCTTCGAGGCGATCGGCGACCCGTTCAGCGCCGACTGGCAGTCGGAGGAGATCTGCTCGGCCAATACCCCCGACCTCCTGGCCGCCGTCCAGGATGCGCTTGAGCAGCTGAGACGCGGTGGACCTCGCTGGACCATCGAGGAAAGTCTCGCCAATGCTCTCGCCCGAGCCAAGGCGCAAGGCAGTGTGTCATGATCGGCACGTCGATAGGTGTAGGACGAAGACGCGTGCTCGCTCGCGCGACCACTCCAACCGCCGGCCATTGGCCGCACCTCCCTCCACCGCCAACGGGGCAGGGCAAGGGAGGGGTAGCAGCGCCGGAACAGGGAGAAGAGACGCCCTGAGACGCGACCCTCGACGGGAGCCCTCCCATGATCTGCACGATGCTCTCGGCGCCCGGCATCCGCGAGACCGCACCTCTCGGCTCAGCCCAGACCTGAATGATCGTTGCCGCCGCGGCCAGCGGACCGCGGCTTTCTAAGTGGCGCTTCCCGACTAGCGGCGTCGTCATGTGGTCTCCCATCCGGAAAGCCTCGGAGTACACGCGCTTTCTCGCGAGCGTGCCGAGCTTGGGTCATCTGATCGCCGAGACGGTCAGTAACCTTGCAGCGGCCACCAGGTCCGCGAGCATGAGCCAACGCCATGAATCCCAACCATCAGACGCCGCTAGTCGCGAGACGCCTCACATAAGCCCCCATGAATCTCCGGTTCCTGGCACCCATGGATATATACCGAGCCCTCATGATCCACAGGCTCACCGCGTCTCAATTCGTCTCAGTTTCTGTGTCTCAGTTTATATCACCGATCTAAAAACGCCCCCCATTAGGCTTGACGAAGGGAACATTCGGCGGATTGACAGCACCGCCCACCGCAAGGCCTGTTCCAGCATCGCAATTCTGAGCCCTGCCGCGAATTCGCCGCAAACCCACACTCATTTTTCACAATACTTCACAGGACTGCACAATTTAGCTCCTTGAGGAGCCTTTTAATTTCCCGGCACCTTTTCGCAGGCGTTCTTCTTGCCCGAAAAGGCCGTAACGATGCCCTCGCTTCCCCCAGCGATTCTCAGGCCGCTCCTCGCCGCTGCGGTCGTACTGGCCTCACTCGCCGCGGCGACACAGTGGACCGCGGCACTGCTGGCCTACCACCCGGCGCTGGGGGCGCCGTGGCTCGATCTCCTCGGCCTCAAGCTCTACGCCCCCGGACAAATCTTCTCCTGGTGGCTGTCCCATGGCACCCAGGCGCCCGGCGTCTTCGCCCGCACCGGGACGCTGGCCGCGCTCGGCGGCGTCATGGCCGGCCTTATCGCGTCAGGGGGAGCCGCCCGGCGGGCCGGCCATGGGACGCCCTCCACCACCTATGGCTCGGCCCGCTGGGCGCGTTCGCCCGACGTGCGCGACGCGGGGCTGTTTGCGGGCAAGGGCATCGTGCTCGGCGTGCGCGACGGCCGCTACCTGCGCCACGATGGCCCCGAGCACGTGCTGGCCGTGGCGCCCACGCGCTCCGGCAAGGGCGTCGGCCTGGTTGTACCCACCCTCATGACTTGGCCCGGGTCCGCCGTGATCCACGACATCAAGGGCGAGAACTGGCAGCTCACCGCCGGCTGGCGCTCGCAGTTCTCGCACTGCCTGCTTCTCGACCCCACCAGTCCGGTCTCGGCCCGCTTCAACCCGCTGCTGGAGGTGCGCAAGGGCTTCCACGAGGTGCGGGACGTTCACAACATCGCCGACATCCTGATCGATCCGGAAGGGGCGCGGGCCTGGCGCGACCACTGGGAGAAGAGCGCCCACTCCCTGCTCACCGGCGCCATCCTGCACGTGCTCTACGCCGAGGAGGAGAAGACGCTCGCCCGCGTCGCCGCCTTCCTCGCCGATCCCGCCCGCTCCATCCGCCGCACCATGTGGGTGATGCTGACCACCAACCACCTGGGGACGGAGAGCAATCCCAAGGCCCACCCGACCGTGGCGTCCGCCGCCCGCGAGCTCCTCAACAAGACCGACAACGAGCGCTCGGGCGTGATCTCGACCGCCATGACGCTGCTCGGGCTCTATCGCGATCCGATCGTCGCACGGATGACCTCCGGCTCGGACTGGCGCATCGCCGACCTCCTCGGTGCCGAGCGGCCGGTGTCGCTCTACCTCGTGGTCCCGCCCTCCGACATCTCCCGGACACGGCCGCTGGTGCGCCTCATTCTCAACCAGATCGGCCGCCGCCTCACCGAGCGCTACGACGCCCATCATGTCGATGCGAACGCCCGCCAGCTCCTCTTCCTGCTGGACGAGTTCCCGGCCTTGGGGCGGCTCGACTTCTTCGAGTCCGCGCTGGCCTACCTCGCCGCCTACCGCGTGCGCGCGTTCCTGGTGGCGCAGTCGCTGCACCAGATCGACAAGGCCTACGGGGTCAACCACTCCATCCTCGACAATTGCCATGTCCGCGTGGCCTTCACCCCCAACGACGAGCGCACGGCCAAGCGCCTCTCCGACACGCTGGGCACCTCGACCCAGCTCAGAGCTCAGAGGAACCTGTCGGGGCGCCGGCTCTCGGCCTGGCTCTCCCACATGACGGTCTCCGAGCAGGAGACGCCGCGGCCGTTGCTGACGCCGGGCGAGATCCTGCAGCTTCCCGCAAGCGATGCGCTGGTGATGGTCTCGGGAATCCCGCCGATCCGGGCCGCCAAGCTCAGGTACTACGCCGACCACAACTTCCTGGCCCGCCGCCTCGCTGCCCCCGCCCTGGTGCCGGACCGGTACCACGATGCGCCGCCCCCGCGCGCCGACGACTGGTCCGGCACCAGGAGAGCCGTGCACCCCAAGCTGCACAAGGCCTGGTCCGAGCTGGTGACGGCCGAGGAGGACCCGCCGCGCACGCGCGAACGCGTTCGGGCGCGCGGCCGATCGAAAACCCAGCCCGAGCCCGACCGGCATAGCGACCTGCCGCTGTTCGCCGAGCACGGCCCCGAGCCGGAGAGAGACATGGCGCCCGATGAGGGCCCGCCGCTCGGCGACGACAACGTGATCGACTTTCCGGGAGCCCGGTTCTGATGCGCAAGAAGCGCTACTGCCTGTACCTTTCGCGGCCGCTCGCCAATCAGCTGGAGCGCGTGGCGAGCCTGCGCCACGGCTCGAAGTCGGCGCTGCTGGAGGAGGCCCTGCGCAAGAGCCTCGAGCCCGAGCAGGTGCCGGGCGTCGAGGAGGGGCTGATCAGGCGGCTCAACGAATTGCACCGGGCCGTCTCCGCCGTCGCCCGCGACCAGACCGTCCTCAACGAGACGACTGCCCTGTTCGTCCGCTACATGCTGGCCGTCACCCCACCCCTGCCCGACAGCGATCAGGAACCGGCGCGTCTCACCGGGCGCAAGCGCTACGACGTGTTCCTCACCGAGGTCGGCAAGCGCGTCGCCGGAAACGGGGTGTACACGGCCGAGGTGCTCAGGACCGTGCCCGTCGATCAGCCGGACCTGTTCGCCACTGCACCCGGCGGCAGCCCACCCAGCAGCCAGCTGGACCTCAAGCCCTTCCGCGCCAACGGCCGGGCGGCCGAACCGAAGGGTGGCGGCCATGCCTGATCTCTTCGCGCATGCAGCTGCGGAGGAGGCGCAGGGCCGTCGCCGGCAGATGCTGCGCACCGCCTTCGGGCCTGCCATCGCCGCGGCCCTGGCCGACCCGACGGTGATCGAGGTGATGGCCAACCCGGATGGCAAGCTGTGGATCGAGTCGGTCCCAGCGGGACGCCGAGACAGCGGCGAGCGGATCGGCGCCGCCGAGGCCGAGCGCATCATCCGGCTCGTCGCCGCGCACGTGCGCCGCGAGGTCACCGCCACGGCACCGATCGTCTCGGCCGAGCTGCCCGACACGGGCGAGCGCTTCGAGGGCGTGATGCCGCCGGTAGCGACCGCACCCTGCTTCTCGATCCGCAAGCCGGCGCAGGTGCTCTACCGGCTATCCGACTACGTGGCGGCGCGCATCATGGCGCCGCCGCAGGCTCAGCTGCTCCGCCAGGCCGTCACGGATAGGCGCAACATCGTCGTGGTCGGTGGCACCTCCTCGGGCAAGACGACGCTGGTCAACGCGCTGCTTGCCGAGGTCGCGAGCCTTGGCGAGCGTGTCCTGATCTGGAGGACACGCGCGAGCTGCAGTGCGCCGCCGAGGACGTGGTAGCGCTCCGCACCAAGCCGGGCGTCGCCTCGCTCGCCGAGCTCGTGCGCTCGACGCTGCGGCTGCGGCCCGACCGCATCATCGTCGGCGAGGTCAGGGGCCCCGAAGCCCTCGACATGCTCAAGGCCTGGAACACCGGCCATCCCGGCGGCCTCACCACCGTGCACGCCAACTCCGGCCGCGGTGCGCTGCTGCGGCTGGAGCAGCTGGTGCAGGAGGCCGTCGTCACGGTGCCGCGCGCGCTGATCGCCGAGGCCATCGATCTCATCGTGTTTCTGGCCGGACGGGGCACCAGCCGCCGGGTCGAGTCCCTCACCGAGGTGCAGGGGCTCGATGCCGGCGGCGACTATCTGCTGAAGCCCGTCGCTCCACCCGTTTTGCACGTCGTCTGAGGTTTGGAGGGATCGACGTCATGCCGACCAATGATCGCATCCGAGAATCGATCGTCCGCCTGGCCTTTACGGCGGTCGTGAGTGTCGCAGCCCTCGCCGCCGCCTCGACCGAGGTGCACGCAGCCGGCTCGGGCATGCCGTGGGAGGCACCGCTACAGCGCATCCTGGAGTCGATCGAGGGCCCCGTCGCCAAGGTCTCGGCCGTCGTCATCATCATCCTCACCGGCTTGAGCCTCGCATTCGGCGACATGGGCGGCGGCATCCGCCGCCTCGTGCAGATCGTGTTCGGTCTCTCCATCGCCTTCGCCGCCACCTCGTTCTTCCTCACCTTCTTCTCCTTCGCCGGCGGCGCGCTGATCGACTGAAGGGCCCACGTTCATGCTCGGACAACCCACATCTCTTCCCGGCTACGAGGTGCCCCTGCACCGGGCGCTCACCGAGCCGATCCTGATCGCCGGCGCACCGCGCGCCTTCGCCATCCTCAACGGCACGCTCGCCGCCGCCATCGGCCTCGGCCTCCGCCTCTGGCTCGCCGGGCTCCTGATCTGGGTCGCCGGCCACGCTGTCGCCGTGTGGGTCACGAAGCACGACCCCGCCTTCCTCACCGTCCTCTCCCGCCACGCCAGACACAAAGGAGCACTCGCATGCTGAACCTCGCCGAGTACCACAGGAAGACCACCGGCCTTGCCGACTATCTGCCCTGGGCGTGCCTGGTGGCGCCAGGCATCGTCCTCAACAAGGACGGCTCGTTCCAGCGCACCATCCGCTACCGCGGCCCCGACCTCGACAGCGCCACCGAGGCCGAACTCGTCGCCATCACCGCCCGCCTCAACAATGTCCTCAAGCGCTTCGGCGAGGGCTGGGCCTTGTTCTTCGAGGCCGAGCGGGTGCCGGCCAACCGGTACCCCGGCCAAGCCTTCGCCGATGCCGCGTCCTGGCTGGTCGACCAGGAGCGCTGCGCCGCCTTCACGGAGACCGGCGCCCACCATGAGAGCCGGTACTATTTGACCTTCCTCTATTTGCCGCCGCCCGACCATGCGGGACGCGCCGAGCGCTGGCTCTACGAGCGCCAGGAAGGCAGCGGCCCCGACACAGATGCCTGGGGCCAGCTCGAGTGGTTCGCAACCGAGACCGACCGCGCGCTGGAGCTTCTGTCCGCCATTCTGCCCGAGGCCGAGGCGCTGACCGATGCGGAGACGCTCGCCTACCTGCACGGAACCATCTCCGACAAGCCGCACCCGGTGGTTGTGCCGGCGATCCCCACCCACCTCGACGCCATCCTCACCGACACGGCCTTCCTGGGCGGCATCGAGCCCAAGCTTGGGGAGAACCACCTGAGGATGCTGACCGTCATCGGCTTCCCGAACACCACGACGCCCGGTCTGCTCGATGCCCTCAACGACCTGGGGTTCGCCTACCGCTGGGTGACGCGCTGGATCGCGCTGGACAAGACCGATGCGACGAAGCACCTGACGCGGCTGCGGCGCCAGTGGTTCGCCAAGCGCAAGTCGGTCGGCGCGATCCTGCGCGAAGTGATGTTCAACCGCGAATCGTCGCTGGTCGACTCCGATGCCGAGAACAAGGCGCTCGACGCCGACGAGGCGCTGCAGGAGCTGGGAGCCGATGACGTGGCCTTCGGCTATCTCACCACCACCCTCATCGTCGCCGACCCCGACCACCAGCAGGCCAATGAGAAGCTCCTGGCGCTGGAGCGCATCATCAACGGCCGCGGCTTCGTCACGATACGCGAGACCTTGAACGCGGTGGAGGCGTGGCTCGGAAGCCTTCCCGGCAATCCCTACGCCAACGTGCGTCAGCCGATCGTGCACAGCTTGAACCTCGCGCACATGATGCCAGTCTCGGCGGTGTGGGCCGGGCCGGAGAGAAACAAGCACCTCAACGCCCCGCCGCTGATGATGGCGGAGACGCGGGGGTCGACGCCGTTCCCGCTCGACCTGCACGTGGGCGACGTCGGCCACGCCTTCATCGTCGGTCCGACCGGCTCCGGCAAGTCGGTCCTCCTGTCACTGCTCGGCCTGCAGTTCCGGCGCTTCAGGGGCGCCCAGGTCGTTCTCTTCGACCGGGGACGCTCGGCCCGCGCCGCGACGCTCGCCATGGGCGGCGAGTCGGTCGAACTCGGGCTCGAAGGCACCCTCTCCTTGCAGCCGCTTGCCCGCATCGATGAGCCCGGCGAAATCGCCTTCGCGCTGGAATGGGTGATCGGGCTTCTGGCGAACGAAGGCGTGACGATCACGCCGGACGTCAAGAACACGGTGTGGACGGCGCTCAAGAGCCTGGCCACCGCGCCGAGGGCGGAGCGCACCCTGACCGGCCTTGCCGTGCTCATGCAGTCCAATGCCCTGGTGGCGGCGCTCGCGCCCTACACGCTCGACGGTGCCTACGGGCGGCTGCTCGACGGCGCCACCGAGACACTCGCCATCAACGACGTGCTGCACTTCGAGATGGAGCCACTGATGCACGTCAAGCGCCTGATCCCGCCGGTGCTCACCTACCTGTTCCACCGGTTGGAGGCGCGCTTCGACGGGAGACCCACCCTGCTCGTGCTCGACGAAGCCTGGACCTTCCTCGACGACCCGCTGTTTGCCGCCCGCATCCGCGAGTGGCTGAAGACGCTGAGGAAGAAGAACGTGGCGGTCGTCTTCGCCACCCAGTCGCTGGCCGACATCGAGCGCTCAGTCATCGCGCCGGCGCTGATCGAGAGCTGTCCAACCCGCATCTTCCTGCCCAACGACCGGGCGCTCGAGCCGCAGGCCAAGAGCGTCTACGAGCGCTTCGGCCTGAACAGCCGGCAGGTGGAGATCCTTGGGCTCGCCACGCCCAAGCGCGACTACTACACCCAGTCGGCGCGCGGCAACCGGCTGTTCGAGCTGGGGCTCGGCCCGGTGGCGCTCGCCGTCACCGCCGCCTCCTCGCCGGAGGATCAGAAGCTCATCGACCGGGTGGTGGTGGAAGCCTCAGCCGCCGGCTTTGCCCACGCCTTCCTGCGCGCCAGGGGACTCGACTGGGCCGCGGACGCGCTCGGTTCGTTTCCAGGTACCACAGCATCAGCCCGCATGCCGGCGGTGCCCGCCCAGGTCGGCACAGTCGGACCATCGGTCGATTTCAAGCCAGGCGAGCCGCCGGCGACGGTACCGCGGCCCACCCTGGAACGGGCTGGTCCCCCGCCAACTCTCAAGATGCCGGCGGCGGGATCGGGCACGGATCCTGCGATTGAGCGGCTGTCGCCATTCCGCCTGCCACCCAAGCTCAATCGGGCCGCACGGCGCCGAGCCGCGCGCGGGGTGCTGACGGCGGTCGCCCTTGGTCTCCTGGTGACGACGGCCTTGCCGACAGCATCGCGCGCACTCACTGTGTTCGACCCGCTCAACTACCAGGAGAACCTGCTCTCAGCCGCGCGTGCGCTCGAGCAGATCAACAACCAGGTGCGCCTGCTGCAGGGCCAGGCGCAGATGCTGCTCAAGATGGATCAGAACCTCCTGCGGCTCGGATCCACCATCTCGCCGGACCTGCTGCGGTCGCTTGCCGGCATCCAGGCCCACCTGCGTGCCGGCGAAGGCATTGCCTTGCAGCTGCGCTCCACCGAGGCCGCCTACGAGCGGCTGTTCCCGAAACAGGTCTCGGTCGCCCTCTCCACCGATGACCTGCTCCGCAACGCCAAGACCCGATGGGAGGAGGAGTACGCCGCCCTGCGGCGTGCTGCGCTCCTGCAGGGCCAGATCGGCGACGGCATCGAGGCGGACACCCACCTCCTCGGCGACGCCATGGCCCGATCGCGCGGCGCCGCCGGCGCGCTCGAGGTGGCGCAGGCCGGCAACGAGCTCACCGCGCTCAGCGTCAAGCAGTCGCTTGCCCTCCAGGGTCTCCTCGCCGCCCAGTACCGCGCCGACACCATCGCCAAGGCGCGCGAGCTCGCCGCCGAGGAGGAAGCCAAGCAACGCTTGAAGACCTTCCTCGGCAACGGACAGGCCTACACAAAAAGCAAATGAGGATCGTCATGAATCCAAGAGGTCGTCACATACCGCTCACGCGTAGCTTCGGAAATGGGGCTGCCACCCAATACCGCGCGCATCATGCCGAAGGCGTGTCTTCGACACGAAGGGGCACCCCTCGCACTGCCCGCCTTTTGAAGTCTCAAGAAAGAGGGAGTCTGAGGGACACGTCGCTTGAGGCGGTCCGGGCGGCAGGCCGCCCGCGAAGCGAACGACTGATCCGCGGACCACCAGACCGACGACGGCACTGAGCACCCTCTGACTCGCCACAGCTGATTCAACCGCGGCGAGCGCCGCTTGCCGCCGGCGGCGGAGCCTTGCCCGGCACGGAGAAACGCACATGGACGACCTGGCGATCATCGACCGGTTCACCGAGACCTTCAGCCGCTACATCGACAGCGGGTTCGGGCTGCTCGCCGGCGACGTGGCGTTCCTGACCACCGTGCTGGTGGCGATCGACATCACGCT
>Ga0070699_100002823_pt1 | contig 15504 bp, 12 predicted proteins | sample KBSK1503metaG_FD_65473 | JGI IMG/M metagenome (GOLD analysis project Ga0070699, IMG submission 65473) | Corn, switchgrass and miscanthus rhizosphere microbial communities from Kellogg Biological Station, Michigan, USA - KBS K1-50-3 metaG | ecosystem: Host-associated > Plants > Roots >...
CCCGCTGTCGGTCCCGCGCGCCAGCGCGCTGTACATCGGCGCCCTGTTCGGCCCGGGACTCCTGCTCCTGCCCGGCCTGGCCGCCCAGCAGGCGGGGCCCGCCTCGATCATCGCCTGGGTGGCGCTGCTCGGCCTGTCCGCCATCTTCGCCACGGTGTTCGCCGCGCTCGGCAAGGCGGTACCAGGCGCGGCCGGCGCGGCCGGGTACGCCGCCGCCGGGCTGGGCCGCCTGGCCGCGACGATGACCCGGTGGTGGTTCCTGGCCGGCGTCATCGCCGGGGCGCCGATCGTCTGCCTCATCGGCGCCAGCTACGTGACCGCGCTGACCGGCGGCGGCCCGCTGGCCCGCGGCGCAGTCGCGGCCGGCCTGCTGCTCGCGGTGCTCGGCCTGGCGCTCGGCGGCGTCCGCGCCAGCACGATGGCCCAGCTGCTGCTCGTCGCGCTGCTGATCGCCGTGGTGGTGACAGCGGTGGCCGGCTCGGCGCCCGCGGCCCGGCCGGCCAGCTGGACCCCGTTCGCCCCGCACGGCTGGCTGTCCGTCGGCCGGGCGGCCGCCACCCTGATGCTCTCGTTCGTCGGCTGGGAGGCGGTGGCCCCGCTGACCGGGCGGCTGCGCCAGGGCCAGCTGTCCCGGGTCATCGGCATCGCGTTCACCGTGACCGCAGTGCTCTACCTGGGCCTGGCCGTCGCCACGGTCAGCTGCCTGGGTCGCGGCGCGGACCTGAACGTGCCGCTCGCCGACCTGCTGCAGCTGGCCATCGGGCCGGCCGGGCGGGCGGTGGCCGCCGCGGCCGCGCTGGTCCTCACGGCCGGCTCGGTCAACGCCTACATTTCGGGGGCGACCGAGATGCTGCGCGAGCTGACCGCCGTACCCAGTCAAAGGAGACCGAACGGTCCTGGTCGCTCGCCCCGGCTTTCCGCGCACGCCTTGCCCGGCGTCATCGCACTGGCCGGCCTGCTGCTGATCGGCCTGTCCGCGCTGCGGCTGGCCGACATTATCGCCCTGGTCAGCGTGCCGACCGCCATGTTCCTGTGTGTCTACCTCAGCTGCACCGCGGCCGCGACCCGGATCCTGTCCGGGCCGGGCCGCGTGGCCGCCGCGGTCGCGGTGCTGGCGGTGCTCGCGGTCCTGGCGTTCTGCGGCTGGCAGGCCCTGCTGGCCGTCGCCGTCGTCGCCGCGGTCGCCGGCTATGGGGGATACCACCCAGCCGGAAATGGGTGGCAGGCCGCTGCCGCCGAACCCGCCGCCTCCGTAGCGTCGTTCCTGCCGCAATCACGCTCAGCAGGAAGGATGCACGATGATCGAGGCACGGGGGGTCGGCGAGCGCTACGGTGCGACCGCAGCGGTCAACGGCCCCAGCCGCGCGCCCGATGCCCGACGCCACGGCTGACATCACCCTGCGAGGGGGAGGCGTCAGCGAGGAAGGGCGCCCAGTATCGCCGTAGTGAGTAAGGCACGCGGGAATGGCCGGCGAACAGAAGCGGGCGCCAATGGTCCGCCGCGGCCTGGATGGTGGGGTCGATATGACGATTGAGGCTGGATCCAGGCAGGATTCCTCCCAGGCGCCGGATGCCATGATGGCAGGGCGGCACGAGCTAGCCCGGCCCGGCGGCCGCCAGCGACGCACGATCGTAGCGTCAGTCGAGCTGACCGCGCTGGCCCGTCATCTGGCCAGCCGCCGCTTCATGACCCAGGTGATCACCGGCGCCATCGTCGTGGCCGCGGTGGCGGAGCTCTTGCGCGAGAACCAGGCTCGCGGCGTCGCGCGCTTGGTCGCCTGGGACCAGAAGCGCCGCCTAGGCGATCAGCTGGCTTCCCAAGCCCGGCAGCGAAAGGGCTCATGACGCCTGGCTCCAGGCTGCCCAATCGCAGGACGCTGACCTGCGCCGATACCAGCATCCTCATCCGGAATGGGTGACGCGGTGGTCAGGGGGGACGGTGAACGGATCACCCTCGGATGGGTGATGCCGCAGACCGCACCGCCGGCCAGGCTGGCAGCACGCTGGATCAGGCCGCCCTACGCGGCTCATTCTGCGCAGGTGATGTGCCCGGCTGGCCCAGGCGGGAGAGGTAGGGACATGGCCAAAAAGGACAAGCAGAAGCGGGACGACGCGCGGCTCGAGGCGTCTTCGGCGGCAGGGCGGCAGGACGCCGGAGCCGGGACACCCCCGAAGATGAAGCGCAAGCAATACGAGCGCGAGATGAGAGTCCTGCACGGTGAGCTCGTCGCGATGCAGGAATGGGTCAAAGCCTCGGGAGCCAGGATCTGCATTGTGTTCGAGGGCCGGGACACCGCAGGGAAAGGGGGCACGATCAAGCGGATCACCGAGCGGGTGAGCCCGCGCGTGTTCCGGGTCGTGGCCCTGTCCGCCCCGACCGAGCGCGAGAAGTCCCAGATGTACGTCCAGCGGTACTTCCTGCACTTCCCGGCGGCCGGCGAGGTCGTGATCTTCGACCGCAGCTGGTACAACCGGGCGGGCGTCGAGCGGGTGATGGGCTTCTGCCAGCCGGATGAGACCGAACGGTTTCTCGGCCAGGTGCCAGAGGTCGAGAAGGCCATGGTCGATTCGGGCATCCTGCTGCTGAAGTACTGGCTCGAGGTCAGCCCGGGCGAGCAGACCCGGCGCCTGGAGAGCCGCATCCATGACCCGCGGAAGATCTGGAAGCTCTCGGACTTGGACCTGAAGTCCTATAGCCGCTGGTACGACTACTCCAGGGCCAGGGATGCGATGTTCGCCGCCAGCGACACCGCGTGGGCGCCGTGGTACGTCGCGCACACCGACGACAAGAAGCGCGGCCGCCTCAACATCATCAGCCACCTGCTGAGCCAGGTCCCCTACAAGCCGCTCGCCCCCCGGGACATCACGCTGCCCAAGCGCCAGAAGGCCGACGGGTACGCCGAACCGGAACTGCCCCTGCGGTACATCCCCACGCCGTTCTGAAGCTACCTGGATCAGTGCGATCGCCTGAATAGCAGCGGTCTCCATCAGCAGCTCTGCCGGTGAGGGTCATCCGCCGCGAGTGATGACCGCCGTGCTCGTGTACTGGATTGCCGAGCAGTATGCCGAACTCCTGGGCGAGCACGCCGAACGCGGCCACCTGCCCACCTGGCCGCACATACGGGCCGGCCTGGCCGCCAGCTGGCCGATGGTGGCCGCCTCTTTCGTGCCGCTGCTGGCCCTGGTGGCTAGCCGGCTGGCCGGCGCCTCGACTGCGACCGCCGCGAACGTCGGGCTGATCGTCGCGGTCCTCCTGCTCGTATATCACGCCTGGTCGGCAGGCCGCGCGGCGCATCTGGCCGGCCGCGCGCTGCTGATCGCCACGTCAGTCGCCGCCGTGCTGGGGGTGGTCATGGTCCTGCTGAAGGATCTGGTCCTGATTCACATGCACTAGAAGACCATTTTTACCGAACGGGCCTGGTGCGAGCATCCCGGGCGGCTGCCTGCTACTCCGGCGAAACCGCGCTCCGCAGCACCACGACCGAGCGCGGGCCGACGGCGACATGGTCGCCGGCCTTGCGGTGGGCCGCCGCCGGTCCGGCCTCCGGCGCCGGGTCATAGGTGTCGAGCTCAACCTGCCAGGTCGCCTCCGCCCGGGTGTCAGGCACCACGAAGTCCAGCCGCTCCCACCAGGCGTTCACCAGGACCAGGAAGTCGTCGTCGGTCAGCAAGGTGCCGTCGGCGGCCCGGTCCGGGTCGTCGGCGCCGTCCAGGTAGAGCGCGATGGCCAGGGCGCCGGGGTCGCACCAGTCGGCGTCGGTCAGCCCGGTGCCGCCCGGGGTGTACCAGCGCAAGTCGTACGCTTCGGCCCCGGCCAGGAAACGGTTGCGGCGGAACACCGGGTGCGCCTTCCGCAAGGCGATGAGCCGCCTGGTGAACGCCAGCAGGCCGGTGTCCGGGTCCGCCCAGTCGACCCAGGTCATCTCGTTGTCCTGGCAGTAGGCGTTGTTGTTGCCCCGCTGGGTCCGGCCCATCTCATCGCCGCCGAGCAGCATCGGGACGCCGAACGACAGCAGCAGGGTGGCCAGCATGGCCCGCGACTGGCGCGCCCGCAGCGCCAGCACGGCCGGGTCGTCGGCGGGGCCCTCGACGCCGCAGTTCCAGGACCGGTTGTCGCCGGTCCCGTCGCGGTTGGCTTCCCCGTTGGCCTCGTTGTGCTTGTCGTCGTAGCTCACCAGGTCGCGCAGGGTGAAACCGTCGTGGACGGTGATCAGGTTCACCGAGGCGGTCGGGCGGCGCAGGCCCCGGCCGTACATGTCCGCCGAACCGCAGAACCGGGTGGCGAACTCGCGCATGCCGACCGGATGGCTACGCCAGAAGTCCCGCATGGTGTCGCGGTACTTGCCGTTCCATTCCCGCCAGCCCGGCGGGAACCGGCCCACATCGTAGCTGTCGCCCTGGCCGACGTCCCATGGCTCGGCGATCAGCTTGACCCGCGACACCACAGGATCCTGCGCGACCAGGTCGAAGAACGCCGACCTGGCCTCGAACTCGCCGTCCTGCCGGGCCAGGGTGGGAGCCAGGTCGAACCGGTAGCCGTCGACGTGCATCTCGGTGATCCAGTAGCGCAGCGAGTCCATGATCAGCTGCAGCGTCCGGGGGTCGCCCGCGTTCAGTGAGTTGCCGCAGCCTGTCGTGTCCACATAGCGCCGCGGGTCGCCGGGGTCGAGCCGGTAGTAGGCCGGGTTGTCCAGCCCACGGAAGCACAGCGTCGGACCAGTCTGGTTGCCTTCCGCGGTGTGGTTGAACACCACGTCCAGGATGACCTCGATCCCCGCCGCGTGCAGCGCGTCCACCATCGCCTTGAACTCGCTGACCTGGCCGCCGGGCTGTCCGGCCCGGACCGCGGCCGAGTAGCCCTGATGGGGGGCGAAGTAGCCGATGGTGTTGTAACCCCAGTAGTTGGTCAGCCCGCGCTCGGCCAGGAACGCCTCGGGCACGCTCTCGTGCACCGGCAGCAGCTCGACGGCGGTCACGCCCAGATCCGCCAGGTGGGTGATGGCCGCCTCATGGCCGAGGCCGGCGTAGGTGCCGCGCAATTCGGGCGGCACCCCGGAGTGGCGCATGGTGAAGCCCTTGACGTGCACCTCGTAGATGACCGTGTCCGCGTACCCGCGCCGCCGGAAGGACCCGTCGCGCCACAGGAACGGTTCGTCGCCCACCACGACACTGCGCGGGACGAAGGGCGCGGAGTCGCATCCGTTCGGTACATCCTCGTCGCTGCCGGAATAGCCGAGCACTTCGTCTCCGAGCCAGGCCGTCCCGTCTAGGGCCCGCGCATACGGGTCGAGCAGGAGCTTGGCCGGATTGCAGCGCCCCCCCCGGGCCGGATCGTAGGGTCCGGTGGCCCGGTATCCGTACGCCTGCCTGGACCCTTCGACCCCGGCTCCCGGCACGAAGACGTGCCAGACGTCGGCGTCGCGGTCCTGCATGGGGATCCGGGTCTCGGCGCCGGTCTCGTCGAACAGGCAGAGCAGCATCCCGTCGGCGACGCAGGAGGCCACCGCGAAGTTCGTCCCGGTCCCGCTGACCGTCGCGCCGAGCGGGAACGCGCTTCCGGGCAGCGTGCGGGCGGCCGGCGCCTCGAGGGCGTTCACCGTCCCGGCTCCGTTCCGAGCCGCCGGATGACGTCGCCGACGGCTTCGACCTCCCCGTGGCGGCGGCGGATCAGGTCGGCGACCACGCCGGTCCAGCCGGTCTGGTGGAACGCGCCGATCGCGGCGCCGTTGTCGCCGTGGAAGTACTCGCTGAAGATCAGGTTGTCGTGCCAGGCGGGATTGGTCTGCAGTAGTTCGGTCCCGCCGAAGCAGGCCCGGCGTCCGTCCTGGTCCTTGGTGAAGATCGAGATCATCCGGTCAGCCAGGTCGGCGGCGACCTTGTCCAGGGTCAGCTGCTGGCCCGACCCGGTCGGGTACTCGATGGTGAAGTCGTCGCCGTAGAACCGCTGGTACCGCTCTAGGACCGTGATCATCAGGTAATTCAGCGGGAACCAGATCGGACCGCGCCAGTTGGAGTTGCCGCCGAACATGGACGTGGTGGACTCGGCCGGCTCGTAGTCGATGGTCGCCGTGACGCCGTCGTATTCGAGCGTGTAGGGATGTTCGCGGTGATAGGCGGACAGGGCGCGCAGGCCGTGCGGGGACAGGAACTCGCTCTCGTCGAACACCTTGGCGAATAGCCTCTGCAGCCGTTCCGGTCCGCACAGGCTGAGCAGCAGTCGCTGCTGGCCGGGGTCCCCGCGCAGCAAGCCAGCGTCGCTGAGCTTGTCCGGGTGATTCAGGTCCCGCCGGGTCAGGAAGTCCGCGAACTGCTTGCCGACCGTGAGTGCCCGCTGGAGATCATCCTCGGTGATGACCGCGGCCGCCAGGGCGGGGATGATGCCCACCATCGACCGGACCTTGACCGGCACGGTCTCGCCGCTGGGCGTCTTGAGCCGGTCGTAGTACAGCCCGTCGGCATCGTCCCACAGCCCCAGGCCGTCCAGCGCCTCGGTGATCGCGGCGAAGTGCTCGAGGAACTTCAGGATGAGATCCTCGGCGGGCCGTCGGCCGGATCGATTCAGGGCTATGGCCATGGCGCCCATCGCGATTGCGTAGAAGCCCATCCAGCCGGTGGCGTCGGACTGCTCAAGGACATCGCCGGCCGGCAGGTGCGAGCGGTCGATCGGGCCGATGTTGTCCAGGCCGAGGAAGCCGCCCTCGAACAGATTGTTGCCCTCGGCGTCCTCCCGGTTGACCCACCAGGTGAAGTTGACCAGCAGCTTGTCGAAGATCCGGCTGAGGAAGTCGAGGTCGCGGCCGCCGTCGATGGCGAACACCTCAAGCGCGGCCCAGGCTTGTACCGGGGGGTTCACGTCGCCGAAGTCCCACTCGTAAGCCGGCAGCGCCCCGTTCGGATGCTGGAACCACTCCCGGCACAGCAGGATCAGCTGGTACTTGGCGAACGCCGGGTCCACGTGGGCGAGCGCGACGCAGTGGAAGGCCAGGTCCCAGGCGGCGAACCAGGGGTACTCCCACTTGTCCGGCATGGACATGATGTCGAACGCGTCGAAGTTACGCCAGCGGGCGTTGCGCCCGGTCAGCCGCTGCGGCGGCGGGGTCGGCTGGCCCGGGTCGCCGTCCAGCCAGCGGGACACGTCGTAGTAGAACAGCTGCTTGCTCCACAGCAGCCCGGCGAAGGCCTGCCGCATGACCATGGCCTCGTCCGCGGTGGCCTCCTGGGGGGTGAGCTCGGCGTAGAACTCGTCGGCCTCGGCCCGGCGCGCCGCCACGACCTGGCTGAACTCGGCGCCGAGCGCGGTAGCCGCCGGGCTGCCCGTGCCGCCGTCCGGCCGGGGCCGCAGGCGGAGCCGCAGCTCGGCGGAGGCCCCGCCGCCCAGGGTGACCTTGTACCAGAAGGCGCACTTGGTGCCGGCCTGGTCCGGGTTGACGGTGGGCGCCCCGAAGATCACGTGGTCGTTGATGCCGTCCTTCGGGTACGGCGTCACCGGGGCCGAGCCGAACAGCCGGGTCACGTTGGTCTCGTTCTCACAGAAGAGCGCGTCCGGCACGCGGCCGTCGGGCCCGGTACCGGCGATCAGCTCGAGCCGCCCGAGGAACGGGTGATCGATTCCGGCTGACGCGCCGCCCGTCGCCGACATGGCGGGCCGCGGCGCCTGCACGTCCCAGGACCAGGTATTGCGGAACCATGCCGTGGGCAGGACGTGCAGGGTCTCGGTGTCCGGGCCCGCGTTGGTCACCGAGATGGCCATCAGCAGGTCATCGGGCCCGGCCTTGGCGTAGGCCACCTCGACGATCCAGTAGCGGTCACCGTCGAAGGCCCCGGTGTCCAGCAGTTCGTACTCTGGCTGGTACCTGTTCCGCGCCGCGTTCGTGTCGATCAGGTCCTGGTACGGGAACGGGCCTTGCGGATAGTGGTAGCGCCACCGGTTCCAGGCGTGGCTGGGCACCGCGTCCAGGTACCACCAGTACTCCTTGACGTCCTCGCCGTGGTTGCCCTGCGCCCCGGTCAGGCCGAAGGCCCGCTCCTTCAGGATCGGGTCGCGGCCGTTCCACATGGCCAGGCCCAGGCACAGCCGCTGCTCGACGTCGCAGAACCCGGCCAGGCCGTCCTCGCCCCACCGGTAGGCGCGGGACCTGGCGTGGTCGTGCGGCAGGTAGTCCCATGCCTCCCCGTCGGCGCTGTAGTCCTCGCGGACCGTCCCCCATTGCCGCTCGCTGACGTACGGTCCCCACCGGTACCAGTCGCCCGCCTGGCGAAGCCCGTCCTCCATCCGGCCGAACCCGGCCGCGCGGTCACGTTCGGCGCCCATCGCTGTACCTCTTTCCCTTGCTGCAGCAGATCACGCTGCCGTTATAGGCACCGGCGGCGCAATTGGCAATCACCCGATGAGGATGATCGCATAGGCTGTGTCTATATCCTCGGCTTCCGCAGAAGTGAATTCTTTTCTTATAAAAATGAAACGGCAGGTGAACAAGGGCCTGGCTGGTCCGCGCCATTCAGCGCGGCCGGATTGCCTGGAGCAGGAGGTAATCGACGATCCGACGGCGCCAGAGCAGGTCAACCTGCCGTAGCAGCACGCGGCCGGCCACCTGGTGACCTGCGGGCGCGCCCGTCGCGCTCCGGAGCCGCGCGGCGGTGAGCTGGAGCGCGGGGCTGATCACCCGATCGCCGCACGCGGTGACCTTCACCTCGGCCAGGCCTGCCGCCCGGGCGGTCGCAATGATCTGTCCGGCTGTCATGGCCATGGTCCGCCGCAGCCCGAACACCCGCAGCTGGGTCAGGCCGGAAACCAGCTCAGCCGGCGTGATCGGCCATCGCCTGATCGAGATGTCGGACATGCTCAGCACGCCGCCGGGCCGGAGCACGCGGAAACACTCCTCGAAAAAGGCTCTCCGGGAGCGGAAATGAAACGCCGCCTCCACGCTGATGATCCCGTCCACGGTCTGGTCGGCGATCGGCAGCCGGACCGCGTCGCCCGCCACGGGAGCCGCTGCGGCCTCCCGCAGCCAATTCCGGCCGGCCGCCAGCTGCCATTCCGTAATGTTCACCGCCACCAGCCGGCCGGGGTGAACCGTCTGGGCGATCAGCGGATCCTGGGTACCGAGCCCGTTCCCCACATCCACCACGACGCCTCCTGTGGGCAGCGCTGACGCAAGCGTCCTGACCAGGCGCCTGCAGGCATCCTCGGCCTCACCCTCGGACCCGTGGCCCTCCCACAAGCCGAGGTTCAGCCAGCCAGGTGCCAGGGCCAGGAAAAAGCCCGATCCGATGCTTTCGTAAACACGTGCAACGGGATTCCTGCCCTGCCTGACCATTTCGGCAACGTGCCGCACGTGCTGGCTCGTCCACCGCGTGGTGCACGCCGGACCGGCTGGCAAATTCCATTCCTCCTCTGGACGGGTGAACTTACCTGGCGGCGGCCGTGCTGGGATCCGTCTGCTGCGCGGCCTCGGTCGATTGACGGGGGATAAGGATGGCGATGACCAACCCGATCAGGGCGAGGACCAGCATGATGGCGAGGGCCACGGCGAACGGCTGGCCTGCAGGCCGCGCGACCGCCACCAGGACCGAGCCCACCAGGGCCGTGCCAAGCGATGATCCCAGGTTGGAGACGCTGCGGGACAAGCCGGAGATGTCGCCCTGGTCGGCTTCGGGGAAGCTGGACTGGACGACGTTGACCGACGACGTCAGCATGACCCCCACCCCGGCGCCGAACAGCAGCAACCCCGGCACCCAGGTCAGGATGCCCGAGTTCGCCCGGACCAGGGACAGCAGCAAGATCATGCCGACGGCCGTGGTCGCGAAGCCGGCGATGATCAGCCATCGTTGCGGGTGCCGGCGGGCGAACCTGTCCGCGCCCGCGGAGGTGGCCAGGATGCCGATGGTGGCGGGGGTGAGCATCAGGCCGGTCTTGATGGCGTCGTAATGGTTGACTTCCTGCAGGTAGACCGAGACCACGAAGAACGACCCCTGCAGGACCAGCCACTGTATGACCTGGGTGCCGAGCCCGAGGTTGGCTACCTTGTTGCGGAACATCCGCAGGGGCAGCAGCACGTCCCGGCCCCGCTTCTCCCTGGAGTGGACGTGCAGGAAGAACCACAGCAAGAACAGCGCGCCGATAGCCACGAACACCCATACCGGCGAGATCGAGCCCTTCGGTATCAGTACGGTGTTCCCGATCTTGAAGTCCGTCCGTGATATCAGGAAGCCGTAGGTCCGGGCTTGGAGCAGCCCCAGCACCACGAAGAACAGCCCCGCGGCCGATAGCACCGCGCCGGTCACGTCAAAGCGCGGCCGGGGCTCTGCGACGGCCGGGTCGGTGATGGTTCGGGCGAGGTAGATGATCCAGGCCACCACCAGAACCTGCAGTCCGAACGAGGCCCGCCAGCTGATCGCGCTGGTCACCAGCCCGCCGATGAGCGGGCCGGCGGCCGCGCCCAGGCCGCCCGCGCCGCTGACCACGCCGAAGTAGCGGGCCCGCGACTTGATGTCGGGGAAGGCCACGGTGACCAGGATGTAGATGGGCGGGATCATCAGCGCCGAGCCCAGGCCCTCGAGCAGCGAGTACCCGACGATCAGCTGGGGCAGCCCGAATGACAGCGCCGCCAGCACCCCTCCGGCCGCGTAGACCATCAAGCCGAGCATGAAGCACCGCTTGCGACCCCAGATGTCGGTCAGCTTGCTGCCCGGGATCATCAGCGCCGCCATCGTCAGCGTGAACAGCGTGATGGCGGTCTGCACGCCGGCCACCGTGGTATCTAGGTCCTTGGCGATCGCGCTGATCGCCACGTTCATATTGGTGGCCGCGTAGCTGGCGATGAACTGAGCCAGCGCGAGCGGCAGGATCAGCGCCCGAGCCGCTCTTCGGTCGACGGTCGCGCCCGGTCCGTCCACTGTGGCTTATGCTTCCAGGTTCTCGCGGGCTGGCCTGGCTGTTGCCGACGTCATGTCGACCCTCCTAGGTCAGATCACTGGGTCGTTTCCTTCTCCCACCCTGTTGGAGCGGCCGGCCGGTGTCGTCACCCGTCCGCGGGTGATTCTCACCGCAGGCGCGAGGTCACCCGGGCACCGCCGCCAGAGGCGGGCGAGCATCACGCTGTTCCGGGAAGGCGGCGAGGTGCCGTAGTACCTCACCCTCACCGGGGTGAACAGGTCACCCGTTGAAGGGTGATGACGCCGGCCCCGGTGGCGGGCACGCTGACGGTGGTGGTGTCTATGTTCAGACTGGCGCGTGGGCTGAGGCTCTCGTCCTTCCGCCGCGAGTGGCTGGTCAAGGACGTCGTCGCCGGGATCGTGCTCACGACCCTGCTGGTTCCGCAGGGCATGGCCTACGCGGAGCTGGCCGGGCTGCCGCCGATCACCGGGCTCTACACCTCCATCTTGTGCCTGCTCGGCTACGCCGCGTTCGGCCCGTCCCGCATCCTGGTGCTGGGCCCGGACTCCTCGCTGGGACCGATGATCGCCGCGACGATCCTGCCGCTGGTGGCGGCCAATGGCGACCCCAAACGGGCGGTCGCGCTGGCGTCGATGCTCGCGATCATGGTCGCGGCGATCATGATCCTGGCGGCCGTTGCCCGGCTCGGCTTCATCGCCGACCTGATCTCCAAGCCGACGATGATCGGCTACATGAACGGCCTGGCGCTGACCATCCTGGTCGGGCAGCTACCGAAGCTTTTCGGGTTCAAGGTGGACGCCACGGGCCTGATCGGCGAGTTCACCGCCTTTGTCAAAGGCCTGGCGGACGGGAAGGCGGTGGCCGCCGCGGCAGCGGTCGGAATCGCCGGGATCGTGGTGATCCTCGTTCTGCAGCGCTGGCTGCCGAAGGTCCCGGCCGTGCTCATCACGGTGGTGCTCGCGATTGCCGCCACGACCGTCTTCAGCCTGGCCGGTAGGGGAGTCAGCCTGGTCGGCGTCCTTCCCAAGGGGTTCCCGCCACTTACCATCCCCGACGTCCGCCTGGCCGATCTCGGGCCCCTTGTCGCCGGGGCGCTGGGAATCGCCGTGGTGTCCCTGGCCGACACGATCTCCACCTCGTCGGCGTTCGCCGCTCGCACCGGAGAACAGGTGCACGGTAACCAGGAGATGATCGGCATCGGCGCGGCCAACCTGGCCGCGGGCTTCTTTCAGGGGTTCCCGGTCAGCACCAGCGGGTCGCGGACGGCGGTGGCCGAACGGTCCGGCGCCAAGACCCAGTTCACCGGGGTCACCGGGGCGGTCCTGATCATCTTGATGATCGTCTTCCTGCCCGGCCTGTTCCGGAACCTGCCCCAGCCCATCCTGGCCGCCGTGGTGATCACCGCATCGCTGTCGCTGGCGGACGTTCCGGGAACGGTGCGGCTCTGGCGGCAACGCAAAGTGGAATGCATGCTGTCGATCGCGGCCTTCCTTGGCGTCGCCTTGCTCGGCGTGCTTCCCGGGATCGCGATCGCGGTCGGCCTGTCGATCCTCAACGTGTTCCGGCGGGCGTGGTGGCCATACCAGGCGGTGCTCGGCCGCGTGGAAGGGCTCGAGGGCTACCACGACACGCGCTCCTACCCGGCCTCCAGCCGCCTGCCGGGGCTGGTGATCTACCGGTTCGATGCCCCGCTGTTCTTCGCCAATGCCAAGACGTTCCGCGACGAGGTCCTGCGGATGGCCCAGGCCGACCCGCCTCCCAGCTGGATCCTGATCGCGGCGGAGCCGATGACCGACGTGGATACCACCGCCTCTGACGTGCTAGAGGACCTCGACGAAACCCTGAACGCCCGGCGGATCAGCCTGGTGTTCGCCGAGCTCAAGGACCCGGTTCGGCGCAAGATCGAGCGGTACGGCCTCACCCGCACGATCGATCCGCACCACTTCTTCCCCACGGTCGATGCGGCCGTGACCGCGTTCCGCGCCGGAACCGGTGCCGACTGGACCCCCGCCGTGCAGCCCGAAGCCGGCCCGACCGCGGCCGGCCCGACCGCGCGGACCTGACGATGACGGCGCCGGCGTCAGGAGAATCAGGCGGCCAGGGCATCTGCAGCCTCGAGGTGCGTTGGATTTTGCCTGGTCAGCTGGACATGGCGGTTACTGAATGGTTCGCCGGGCCCACGTCGGCGACGGAGTCACGCGAGGATGCCTACCTGTTGACTCCGCATCTGGACGGGCTGTCGGTGAAGGTCCGCGCGGACAGGGCCCTGGAGGTGAAGGTGTTCCGCGGCAGCCCCGGAATCCTCGATCTCCCGGGCCGCGCCCGCGGTCGCATGCAGTACTGGCGGAAGTCGTCCTTTCCGTTCCGGCCGCTCAGCCAGAACGAGAGTGCCCCGGACGGCTGGAAACGGGTCCGCAAGCAGCGGCGGATCAGTCAGTTCTCGCTGACCGGCGGGCGGATCACGGCTCGCGCCGGCGGGCTGGCGGACGATGCGCGGTGCACGGTGGAGCTCACCGAGGTCCGCGTTCATGACCAGGACTGGTGGTCTCTTTGCCTGGAAGCGGCCGGCCCCGCCGAGCTACTCCGCGCCGGGCTCGAGGCCACCGCCGCGTTCGTGTTCACGGATGCGCTACCGGGTGGCGTCGTGCTTCGCACGGATGACTCCGCCTCCTATGCGGAGTGGCTCAGAGCCACAATCATCCGTAGCGGGTGATGACCGCCACTGGCCCGGCATCAAAGATCGGAAAAGGTCCTGACCAGGGGCGATGTGGACTCAGGCCCACCTTGACCCCGGAGGAAGGGGAACGTGCGATGGTGGAGTTCGCGCTTGGGGCCGCGGCACACTGCTCCGACGGTTTCTGCGGCGAGGTCAGCCGCACGATAATTGACCCGGCCGCCCGGACGGTCACCCATCTCGTCATCCAGCCCAGGCACCGGTCAGGGTCCGGGCGGCTCGTGCCGGTCCACCTGGTCGACGAGGCGGCGGGCGAGATCAGGCTGCACTGTACCCTGGCCGAGTTCGACAGGCTCGATCCGGCCGAGGAAGTCGACCTGGTGGAGGACGGCGGCTACGGCGGCGGCTACGGTCAGGCCGAGGCGGTCCAGGGCTACGGCAACGTCGGCGGCATGGGGGTGGGTGGTTCGGTCTCCGGCATGGGAATCGGCATGGGCCTGGGCCATCGGACGCCGACGGTGGTCAGCCACGCGGTTCCGCTGGGGGAGACCGAGGTGGAGCGCCACGAGCACGTCCATGCCGTCGACGGCGAGATCGGCCAGGTAGAAGGCTTTGTCGTCAACGCTGCCGATCACGCGGTGACCCATGTGCTCCTCAGGGAAGGCCATCTGTGGGGGCGGAAGCAAGTCGCCATCCCGGTCAGCGCCGTCGCCTCAGTTGACGCCGGAATCCGGCTCAACATCACCAAGAAGCAGGTAGAGGACCTGCCGCCGGTTGAACTCTGAGCTCTCCAGCGCAGAGGTCATTCTCTGAGGGTGGTCCCTGGCGCGTGCCTATGGCGCACCGTGTTACTAGCCGGACAGTCCGGCGACGCGACATGGGAGGCAGAAATGACGTCGGCAGCAATGCGGCCAGCCGGCAGCAGGGGCGAGGTTTACGGTAGGGAGGGACGCGGGTACGGCCTGGTCCTTTTCGCCGGGGTGCTGTTGCTGGTGGCCGGCTTCTGGAACATGATCTACGGCATCGCCGCCATCGCGAACTCGCACGTGTTCGTGACCAACGCGCACTACGTGTTCGGCAACTTGCGGGCCTGGGGCTGGGTTACCCTCATCTTTGCCATCCTGCTGCTCGTCGCCGGAGCCGGGGTAATGGTAGGCAACCAGTTGGCCCGCTGGTTTGGCGTCGTCGTGGTCGGGCTCAACGCCATCAACCAGATGTTCGTCATCCCCGCCTACCCGTTCTGGTCCCTGACCATCATCGCCATGGACGTGGTGGCGCTGTACGGGCTGTGTGCCTACGGCAGCCGCGCCAACGTAGAAGAAGCGGTCTAGTCCGGCTCCGGCCGCTTGCCTTCGGCGCCGCCCGGCCCGGCCCCCGCGAGCGGGCCGGGCCGGGCCGCTCTGGTCAACCGTTTCACCCGCGCCGGGGGAGGCCGTCAGATGTCGCGCGGGCGAGCATGCGGTCGTGAACCTGCGTCGGCGGCAGCTGCGTACCCTCCGCGGCATCGAACGTGACCTGGCCGGCTCCGACCCCGGCCTGGACGCGATGTTCCGGTCGTTCGCCCGGCGGACCGGCGGCCCCGGCGTGCCCTGGGTGGAGAAGATCGATCGCAGGCGGTTCTGGGTGCTTGGCCGGCGGCGGCGTCAGCGGAGCCTGACTGACCGGATGAAGGACTGGACCGCCGAGAACTGGAATGATCCGTGATGGCTAGCCAGGCCCGGCCGCGATCACCTTCAGCGGGTGATGCCCCGCCTGCCCGGGACCGCACTCCAGACCTGACTCATCCGCCGCGGGTGAGGCGATTCCTACCGCGAGAACGCCATCGTTTGACTCGGCGGTGCGGTGCGGTGCGGTGCGGCCGCCTCCCGTGCGACGCGAAAGGACCCCCGATGGCATGTAGTCAGGCGATGACAAGGAGGCAGAGATGTTTAGA